>Ga0131853_10008050_pt1 | contig 19164 bp, 8 predicted proteins | sample TergutLab28metaG_FD_92764 | JGI IMG/M metagenome (GOLD analysis project Ga0131853, IMG submission 92764) | Labiotermes labralis P1 segment gut microbial communities from Petit-Saut dam, French Guiana - Lab288 P1 (version 2) (version 2) | ecosystem: Host-associated > Arthropoda: Insects >...
ACTGTCTTGTGCACACAGCTACATAGAGAAGATTACTGTCTTGTGCACACAGCTACGTAGAGAAGATTACTGTCCTGTGCACACAGCTACATAGAGAAGATTACTGTCTTGTGCACACAGCTACATAGAGAAGATTACTGTCCTGTGCACACAGCTACATAGAGAAGATTACTGTCCTGTGAACACGGCTACATAGAGAAGATTACTGTCCTGTGCACACAGCTACACAGAGAAGATTACTGTCCTGTGCACACAGCTACATAGAGAAGATTACTGTCTTGTGAACACAGCTACATAAGGAAGATTACTGTCCTGTGCACACAGCTGCATAGAGAAGATTACTGTCTGTTCACACAGCTACATAGAGAAGATTACTCTCCTGTGCACACAGCTGCATAGAGAATATTACTGTCCTGTGCACACAGCTACATAGAGAAGATTACTGTCCTGTGCACACAGCTGCATAGAGAAGATTACTGTCGTGTGCACACAGCTACATAGAGAAGATTACTGTCCTGTGCACACAGCTGCATAGAGAAGATTACTGTCGTGCGCACACAGCTACATAGAGAAGATTACTGTCCTGTGCACACAGCCTTAAGTGCGAACTCAGCCACTGCAGGTGATGTAAGAAATAATGCACGTTCTTTCAGTATAAAATGTTTTAAGAAAAATCCCTTCAAACAGCAGATCGGAAAACAGTTATCGAAAATTAACAAATAATTAATGGAGATAATTTGGTAGAATATTGTGAGATGCAATTTAGGACTAAAATTACATTATATCCTGGAGGATCAGGATATGAAGAAACCTTTCTGACTAGCCAAAGGCAAAATTTTTTTGTGCAAGTAACACGCTTCGCGTTCACTAAAAATAAGCAATTTGTGATAATTTGTATGTACCAAATATACACATCAATTGTATAAAATTATAAATTACGCATATTCGCACATGTTGTTACATACGGATGTTACTACGAACAGGGCACTGAATGCATAATATTCACTTCGCAATTTGTGGTCTGCTTACTAACTATCCTCCTTCCAGGAAGCCTGTACAGCCAGAAACTGTTTAGTTGTACAATAAACTAATCAGAAACACTCTAGGTAGCCTTGTGCTAGCACTTGGTCTCTATTCATGTTGCCGAATACTCTAATAAAGCATACACGAGTGTGCTGGCACTTGGAAGCCCTGAGACTGCTTATAGGGAATAAGGTTCGGTTGGCAGTTGCACTGCTACTGACCAACTGGATGCAATTTCAATAGAAAACTGTGACTATTAATCAAAAGTCTTTGTTCCATGAGTTCCCTCCTCTGTTTGTATGATGCTTCTATCAGATTACAAGGAAAACCTGATACTGCTTATAAAAATATTTGCTTGTGATACATTATCTGTCAATGTCTGACGTCACCAGCTGCAGGAGCAACGGGCGTTATATTCCTTGCTGAAGACGGAATTCCTGTTTTCGTCAGCGCTCCTAAACAGGATGTGGTTACCACTAATACCTTGCCCGGCGACTGAGTTAAAACGGGCGGAGCGTACAGCTGACAATTTACTTACACAGGACTAAAGGGGCGAGGTTAATAATTCAGGAAACTTTACTGTTTTTTTACAAAACGTTTTCATAATTCATTCTTTGTTAAGGGCAAGGTTAAATATGTCTAGAGTGCCTATTTACCATAATGTTGTACATGAGACGTAGAAGGTAAAGGTACAGGTAAAGCAGTCCTGCTACAGGCCTGGAGTAACCCAGAGTGTTCCAGGAAGTTAAGGTTCCCAGATTTCATGACAACGGCACAGGATGGTGGTAAAGTTGTCAGTCTTACGCACCGGCCGCCTTTGCCCCCAGGAAATGCTCCTGGTACTCATTTCTGTTGGAGGTTGAGTCGACCCCAGGACCATAGTGCGATCGGAAGGATTTTATGTCAATGAAAAATTCTAATAACACCAGCTGGGATCGAACCAGCAACCTTCCGATTTGTAGCACAGCACCTTAATTACCGCGCCAACGCGGTCCCCAAAGGTAAAGGTAAAGTTAAAGTAAAGGTAAAGGTAAAGTTCCTTTCCGAGTTGTGAAGGCACACGCGGGAAGCTCTGTTATAGATGAATTGATCCTTAACCTGAACACAAGATGGAGGCGAGTGATTAATTTCACGCCCCGACCGCTTTACCCCCGGGAGATACTTCCGGTACGCACTGAGTGTACGGCTAGGTGCACCAGAGCCGGCCTGGACGTTTTGGTGAAGAGAGAAGTTTCTTGGCCCTACCGATGTGGCTGCAGCCGTCGGTATGAGACGTAAGAATGGCCAGTTTATTTGACATGTTTTCGAATCATCCAATCGAGCCTACGGACTGCGGAATTCACTGTCACTTGATCAGTAAATTTCTGATCTGTTATGTAAAGCGAAGATTTATAACAGTGTTACCAAGAGGACTCTATCCTGAGCCAGGTTAATGCATTGTGATTTCACATTTGTTTAAGATCCATTTTAATATTATCCGAACATATCCGTTAGGTCTCCTAAGCTTTTGTTTCTGCAGTGTGTTATTTAACGACGTTATCAGTTGCCTAGATTTTGTTGCTTTCGTGATGGATGGGTGGATGGATGAATGAGCAGGTAGCGCCTTTGGAATCTTAGTGACAAGGTGAAAAAAGACGTATTCTGAGAAAATCCTGTCCCAGTGTCACTTTGCCTGCACCACGAATCCCATACGGACTAGCCTGGGTGAGAACCTGGTTTCTCCACATTGATTAGAGGTCGGCGACTGGCAGTCCGAGCCTTGGGGTGGCCCAGAAGGCTGTTGGTCTGTACCGATTACAAGGATGAAGCTTCCTTTCTTTAATTTTGTACTATTTGCTTGGGCAGCTGGTGACTTCGGTTATCGTACTTGGCAATAAATTTTGTACATATTTTTATTTCGTTTTTACCAGTCAGCAGAATGCTATGTGCAAAAAAAAAAAAGACACCGGAAAGTCTAATATTTTGTTAAAATCTTAAATGTGCGTATTAACCCTTTAAACGTCCAGTTAAATCCAATCTGCCCTTTGCTAGCATTATTCGGAGCTCACCATATTCTCCACATTAGTAGGTAAAGGGTTAATAGCCGTTTTATGACGCCGTGACTCTGAACTCTGGGACAGTGGTCAGGTTCGTGCCGAACCTGTGGTAGTATGTTGTAGGATTCCTGATCGAGGTAGCAGGTTAAATGTTGGTTTGCTTGAAGCTGCCGTTTTCTTCCAGCAGTTCGCACCGACCCTTACAGTATTCCAGTATTTACTCAGCACCCAGACATAATCCCAGTGTTTGATTTCACTTTCAGATGAAACGCAATAGTATTTGAAATACACGGCCTCTCGACTTTCCCATTACCTCGGACAATAAGATGTTGTTACCTTCTCTGCCTCGCGTGTCTCATATTGTCTGATTTTCATGAAAAGCTTCCTTCCTTCGTTCACCAGCCTATCACGTGTTGAGCAGAATGAGAGCAAATACAGAGTGCCACAAAACTTAGTGTCACCTGCGCGGGCTATTTTCTGTACAGTCTGCCTGAAACATTTGAGTGTCTGCGTGTAGCAAAAGGGTAATACGTCAGTCTATTCAGATATCATGACAAGGCATCCAGTGTTGTTTCATTCGTATATTATACACCATATTATTGTACTGCTGTTCACTACAGACCTCTGTGTTTAGGTAAGTACACGCTCGGTATATTTTGTGTGTTTGTTTTAAACAAAGAAGCTGTCAGCAGAAGAGTCAGGTCTTGTGGGATGTGACGCCATGTCCCCAGGCGATTCCGCGCGTTTCGAAGGATCATAGTGCTTCCATCTTCAAGGTGGAGCAGTCAACGTCGACTAGAAAGGTTAAATGTGTTAGTTTGAGTTTGACGGAGCACGTTAACAAGCGTGGGGAAGGGAGAAATTCATACAGGATTGTAGCTGAAAACCCATAAAATGTTTGTCAAAGCTGTAGCTGGTCTCTGAAACTTCAGAGCTGATTTTGCTTGCTCAGGATATATTTCATTTGGGACTTTGTGTAACAATGTGAATGAGGTACGTAACCTTCATAATCGATAGGCGCAGGAAGTTCTCGAGAAGATTGGCCACTGTCAGCTACTCAGTGGTGTCTATGATCAACGTAGTTACTTATGGCTTTCTCTAGCCTTAAGTGGGTAAAACTGTCTTGGGCAACAGAAATTGGGTACGCCTTTCAGATTGGATGTATGTTGTGAAGGATTTTGGTGGGGAAATGTCGTGGAAAATGCCATCTTGGAAGACCAAGACATGCAAAGGAGGCTCTTAGAAAGCTGTTGTTATGATAGTAGTTCGATGAATTTGGCTTAGATTTGTGTCCTTTGGTTCTTATATTGTTACGCAGTTTATAGACACATTAATTTTTCATTAACTGCAGTATCCGTATATTAGTTCTATAGGATTGTCTTTCGATTGGTCCAAGGAAGTCCCGCTGGTGACACATAGGACGTCTTTCTCATCGAACATCGCTAAAACTGTTGGTGAATGTTCAGTAATTTTTCTTGCACTACATTGTTTTCCGATAGATACGAGAAAGATCTATAGTGCTGTCACAACTAAATATCTGTGGTGTGTGTGTGTGTGTGTGTGTGTTTATGTGCCCTCTAATATATTTTAACCTTTCAACAGAATCAGTGTAATGTAGCAGATACGCAGAAAGTATAAATTGAACGGCTAATCATCAGTTTTGATTCCACCCTTAGGCAAGATTATGAACAATGCCATTATATTCTTGTATCGTGTATTGATTCTACTTTTCAGTTTCCAGTATTCTTTCTACTTGACTTTTGTTGGTTATAGTAATGGAGTTACAGTGAAGTTAAACCATGTATTGTTTGGCTGGGATCTTTTCTTCTGTTTTAAAATTCTGCGAATATACTGCTAGAAACATATTATAAATAAACATGATAAAGTTTGAATTATCCAGCTATGTTCTTGTAAAGTCTCGAATTTGGAGCTGGTCAGAGAGTAGTGATTGTGGATTGCGGGGTTTGTGAAATTGGCTAACAGAGGACTAATGTAATGTAGATTGTTTTTCCAGAAGCTATGTGACTGAAAGACAGGAATTGTGAAAGTCTCTTGGTAAAGGTAACCGGAATTCAGAACCAGAGATCTCTGGCACACTAAGAATAATGCTAATTAGTGTACTGGGACACGGTACACTGTAGTGGTGACTGATTTGCGACCGTTGTGCTGCCGTGTTGTACACTCGCACAAGTTACAAGTAGGAAGTACGGATCCTGGAAATCTTGGAAAAATGCTGGAAGAACCAGCTGTGATCTTGTACGTTTGATGATGATCAAAATGTTGCTAACTCGGTGTAACATGTAATAGTAGGCTTACTTTGTTACACCTTGAGTTATCTTATTAGGTTCCGTCACGTATTTGTCTCTCCGTAAATACCTTGTCCAGTGGTAGATCTATTTGCCCACGCCTTCCTTCTGTTTGAACACGATCTTCCATGCTATTGCTGCCACTCAGGCCTTGCAAATGCAGTACTTATTCTTACTACGTACACTTTTGTTCAGATTGTATGACCAGAGCACGGACTTGCACCACTCTATTTCAGAACGGCTTGCAGTGTTATGCAGCACTGTTGTCACCTGATGAGTGCTTGGTTATAATCCTAGGAGAAAGAAGGTAGAACGGTAGGGTCAGGTCGTCGAATATGACGGTAGATCCTAATTCGCGGTACCGCTGTATCTTTACTGTATGCTTCCGCCATGTAATGGTATATGACCTTGTAGCAGGTGCCTAGTAACGATATTTATTAGAAGGGCTGAACTGTCGCAGGAATTTTGTTCCAGTTACGAATTTTGATTTGTTCTCGTGCTCGTCAAAATTTCGGAGAGTCGTGTTGCGTACGCTTCTCGATTGCCTACGGTTAGTGATTTCAACTCATCCATTAATTAGACCTTAATACTAGTTACAGCGTTGTATTTGGTGTTTCATATATGCGATTTTACAATGTGACATAGCTACAGTTTGTGGTTGAATTCCAGGATGGCGAACTTCTAATATGGCGTCCTGTTTTGTCTCATATTGGGATATTTGGAAGAAATTGCACAAAAACGAACTGTGTGTTTTAACATAGTCAGCCCACAGAGTTCAGTGAGTTTGAAGTAAACGAAGCCAGTTCTTCAAATCAATCTACAGTGGCAAATTCCGATTTTCCCAGTGCTGTCGCTCATGAACCAATCCCGTCCACTTCAGTCGAACAGAACTTCAACAGGTAGATTAGTGTAGGCTGCAAGTCTGAGTCCACTGCTTTCGGTTTCACAAGGCACAAAGTGAAGCTAGGTCTGCTAGACCAAGTTCAGCGAAGACTCTGTGCATACAAGGCGGAATATGAGAAGAAAAGAGGAGTGCAGTCTACCGACACAGGCAAGAAACTAACCTGTCATAAGTCCCTTTTCGAGAAACACAGTATGCAACAAAGGGTAAACAGATATAGGTGACCCCTTTCCGGTGGAAAAAGCGGGCCACTCAAACCCATGGTGAAGACAGGCAGAAGTGAAGTGAAATCACCAGCTTCGTTAGCAAGGGATTTAGGTGTTTCCTCAAGGTCAGAAGAAGAAGATGGATGGGGAAGGAGAGTGAGGATGAAGTTGATGCCAAATGTTTATGCTGTGCGGGTTTGTTTACTGAAGACAACGACGTTGAGAATAGGTTCGATGCCAGAAATGTCTAAAGTGGGCACACATTGATTTACGAACTATCGGGAAAGGGCTTTTTTGTGTGACGAGTGTAAGAAATGACATACACTTGTTTACTGTGGCCGCTAACTGTTATGAAAAACTTTGTTTGGTGGAATTAATAAAACTTGCTGTTTCTGGCCTCCCTAAATTGTTTTCTTGCTCTGTGTGAAAAAAAAAACCTAGTACCCCATAATAGGGTGGGCTGGGGTAGCGCAGTCAGTATAGCGATTCGCTACGGCCTGGGCGGTCTGCAGATCGAGTTCCGGTAGGGGCGAGATTTTCCGCATCCGTCCAGAACGGCCCTGGGGCCCACCCAGCCTCCTAAACAGTGAGTACCGTGGTATTCCCGGGAGTTAAGCGGCCGTGGCGCGGCGCTGATAAACCACCACATCTAGCACCGAGGTTAAAGAAAGAGTAGAGCTATACCTCTACTCCCCCTTTGGAGCTTCGTGGCCTGTTCTACTGTGAACTTTACCTTTCCCCCTCTTACCTCATAATATGAGCCATCACGTATTAGGTGTCGATTCTTGTTGTTTCGTAAAATTGGTATTATCTCTATAAACGAATTGTTTTCATGAACTAATAACCGCTGTGGGGGCCGCGGTAGCACAGTGGTTAAGGTGCTGTGCTACAAATCGGAAGGTCGCTGGTTCGATCCCAGCTGGTGTCATTGGAATTTTTCATTGACATAAAATCTTTCCGATCGCACTATGGCCCTGGGGTCGACTCAGCCTCTAACAGAAATGAGTACCAGGAATATTTCCTGGGGTAAATGCGGCCGGCGCGTAAGGCTGACAACCTTACCACCATCCTGTGCCGTTGTCATGAAATCTGGGAACCTTAACTTCCTGGAACCTTCTGGACCACTCCAAGCCTGTAAAGGGACTGATTTACCCTTTTATTAACCGCTGTACTTAATGAGGGATTGTCGAGCATCAAAATGCATTGAGAGGTCCTTGCTTATTATAAATTGTGTTATCGGCGTGTCCATACAACTAACCCTACCCCATACTAGGCAACTTTACCCTATAGACAGTGCTGCTTGAAAGCATGCTTCTCTGAGAGAAGAAGGGAGTTACGATGCGATGAATATGCATAACGGTCTGCTTTGTAATGCATGAAGTAAATACTTGGAAACTGTAGACTGTAACTGTTACATGCACACAGAACTATGATCCTTTGCTTGGGGTAAATATTTTTCGAAGACAGAGAAGGTGAAAATGTTGCAAGAACAGTTTAAGTGCACGCGTACCGAACGTAGGCTATTCATAATTTACGTCTCTGTATAACTTACAAATATGATTACTTACTCCATGGTGCAGAGTCCTTCTTGAGAAGCTAACTGGTTTGCTGCTAGTCAAGAAATTCCCCACATTTCACGGAACCCGAATGTTCATTACCGCACTCACAAGCCTCCGCCACCCGTCCCTATCCTAGGCTAGCCCAATCCAGTCCATATACCCACATCCTACCTCCTGGAGATCCATCCTAATATTATCTCCACCCATCTACGCCTAGGTCTCCCCACTGGTCTCTTCTACAAATATGATTATAAGATTAATTTCATTGTAGTTTCTAATTAATTAATACTGCATTAGCAGAACACGGCTGATCAACACCGCTAATATTTAAGCCTGCGTTTTGACACGTTCCTAAGCCAGTGACATTAATATCTATCCTGGTAACTTATCTGCTCAAAATCCTTTCCAGTTTTTAAAGTGACTTCTTTCTATAACTTTTCCCATCAGATTTGGGATGCAGCCATTTTATCCCCATTCTAGCCACATACCCGGTCAATCATAATGTCTCGGTTATATTCCGAATTCTTGTCACGCCTTCTTCCTTCTTGTATTGTCTTGCCTGCCTGTAGGAGATATTTCATTTTTAACACGCATCCCCAAACTATAATAAAACATTAATTTTGTTACGAGCCTAGCTGTTAGCATCTGAAACCGTAGTCTGATGGCTTATAATTTCATCCCTTTTGCTTCCTCTTCAGTAAGTGAATGATGTTTCTAACAAGCACGGTTGCTGTAACCGGAGGTTCAGTTCCGTCGACGGAGGTTGATATCTGTTCTTAAGCACAACTATATGTCTTAAGGAACACACTGTCCCTTCCAGAAAGAAATGCATATTCTTGGACGCACATAAATACGAACGGAAAGATAAAGGCTGTCTTTCTTTTTCATATAACGCCCGATTTAAACATACAATGAGCTATACCTTTATCTCTGTTTCTCCTAAACCAACAGGGATGCACAAATCCCAGATGTCTGGTCGCTTCGGCGACTACATTTTATACGGAAACGCCTAATATTTCAGTATAATTTTCACTTTTTTTTTTCGTGTGAAACCTACGAAAACATGTGTCATTTCACATGCACCGAGCGGAATGTGCAAGAGAGCGGTCAGCTGCAGAGATCACTTCAGAACTGTGGGTTCTCAGAAGAAAAAAAAACTTGCATGATGACACCACTCTGGGGCCCAGAATTTGGAGATGGCTCCTGGATTTTTGGGAAATTTGTGGACGGCTGTCCTGAAATTTGATGTTTTGCTGACCGTGCATCTCAGTATAATCTTACTAATTAACCAACTTAATGCACAAATTCTTGTTTTATAATAAGTTTATTATATTCCTCTACATGTTTCGAGCACTATGTGCTCATCATCAGGGGGTCAAAATTGTATTATACAGCATCTGGTATCGTCACACTGTGTAGGTGGCCGTCCGGTGTACAGGTTGAGAGAGGACTGTATAATACAGTTTTGACCTCCTGATGATGAGCACATAGTGCTCGAAAAATGTAAAGGCATATAACATATTTGTTATAAAACAAGCATTTGTGCATTAAGTTGGCTAATTACCAAGATAAAGGCTGTCTTGAACGTTTTCTTGGCCCAGTTCTTCTGTTAAGGCGAACTGTTTCCGGCTCGAACATGGCCCAGTTGTTGCTGAAACCTCGAACTGTACCTGTTGACGAGATTAAACATGCGTGGGTTTTATTTATGCGCCTCGTGAGCCCCTTTATGGTTGGATATTTTGCGTATGGAGATTCCCGTGAGAGGTGGCGGGAATTTGATGCCCCATATAGTGGCAGGAGATACGTGGGCTTGGGTCTTTTAACTATGAATATCCTAAATGTCAGCGAATTAAATACAAACACACGATGTAGTCTGGTCAGTTTTCTGTCGAGCCTCCAGCTTGAAAGGAGTAATACTGTACAACAGCATTAGTGCGTATCATATTTAATCCCCTTCTTGCACCGCAAGTACCCTTAGGTGTCAAATTCTCATTGTCTAGAGTCCCTCTCAAGCCTGTATTTTATGTGATATCTGCAAACTGGCATAATATGCTCGTTTATCTATCGTAAGGATAATAGAAAACAGAGTAATGAATATTTTACTGCTGGAAGTTCTACACTTTAGAAAAGGTATAGCTACTCCGCATGATGTCACGCCGTTATGATCACCGCAGTAAAAGGGGAATCCCTTGTTTTATCTATGACAAGACCGAGTATGACTATAGTTCTTGGTTTAGCCGTCTTAGGATGAGCCTCCTAAAGTACTAGTGTCCCCCAAGCAACCGGCTTCTGAGTGAAAGTTTCCACTGTTCATTCTCCTAAGCTTTCTCTTATTTTATATCTACTCTTCCAAACCAAATTTTCAGTTTTCTTAGTAATGGGATTTATGTACTTTAACCCTTAACCTGCAAACGTGGAGAATACGGTGAGCTCCTAATAATGCTAGCAGACTGCAGATGGGATTTAACTCGGCGTTTAAAGGGTTAACGATGAGTACACCCCTCTTCACATCAAAATTTTCAGTGCTTTAATAATTTTTTTCTTAAATTTCAATGATAAATGAAGTGACCATGTCAAATATAATTAATAACAACTACTCGTATACGTAAGTGTTAAACAGTATTGTGTCGCAAACCAAGGCCTTCATATCTGGTCGTTACCAGGAGCCGATCTTAAGTTGTTTCGTTGTCTCCAATACAGAAGACAAATATGTTGCAGCTGTTTAAGGGAAATTATACGTTAAACCTTTAGAGTACGTTGGTAGCTATACGTACCACATTTAAATGATAGACATCTCTGAACCCCTAACTATGCTTATAAATTCAGTGAGTCAGGAAATAGTTTTGTGTTCTAGTGAAGTTTTGAAACTGGCTTTTGGAGGTCGCCTTATGGCATTAATAGGCCCTTTGCCCGCGTATGTGGTTATAAAACCGTATAATAAAATGTAATGTAACACGACTGAATGAAGTAACCTGAACAATATTGAAGGGATTATCACGTATCTAGGCTGAAATTTGAGAATTATGTACCTATCCTGTCTTCCTTAAATTTATCTAAATAACTTTTTGACTTATTAAGGATACCGCCACAGACCATTAGAGATTGTGCACTAGAAGCTGTAAGTGTAACTTCCACATCACAATTACTCACAGTGACCATGACGGACAGTTACACTTACCCCGTAAGTTAGAGTGGCCTCCACTGACATGCCGTCCGCACTGACTTGTACGAAATTCGATAAAGTACTGGCTATAAGGAAATGCGTTCCTAATTTGTTCAGGGTTAATAAACAAGAAAACATTACAAAACTTGTTAGAATAATTTGCAAGGCGTAAATGTGCTGTTTTGTATTGCAGTAAATATAGAATGCAGAAGAACCGATTCTGCAAAATTAACTAAGCGGGACAGCTGACAAGACTCAGAAGAGGTTAATTCAAAGACAAGCATTTCTTCCACAGTATATGACATCTCAACATCTTATGTTTATGGTTCCCTGCATCGTTGATCTATATCAGTAATTGTCCAACGAGATGCAACAAAAATCAGTCTATTTATTATTCTGTAATTTCACTCTACATGTCTCGGGTGTCAACAACACCCATCATCAGGAGTACACAAAACTGTAACTACAGCCTCTGGTACTGTGCAGCTACCTCCCTCCGACCTGGCCAAGATGGCCGCGTCGGAGGGAGGTAGCTGCACAAAAAATATGACCAGTACCGGACGCTGTAGTTACAGTTTTGTGTAGTCCTGATGATGTGTGTAGTTGACACCCGAAACATGTAGAGTGAACTTGCAGAATAATAAATAGAATGCTTTGTGTTGCGTCTCGTTGGACAATTATTGATATATTTCAACATCTGTGTATTCGTTCCTTTCATTTCACAAGGTGCACGTGTTTAATTTGAAGTAACTGCCTTACTTGTTCGATCTAAGGAATAATGTAACTGCAGCTCTTCAGTGTTCATCCTTACTGTCTGCGACAGTCACTAGCCAAATGCAGAAGCAATACAATGCGCGCGCACCGACATATCTTGCCATGTTCTCTCTCCTCGTGTTATTTTTGTGCCGAGAACTTAACAGCCATTCTATCGTACAAACCCACTATGTGACGTACAGTAATTTCACCGGTATTTCCTAATAAGCCTTCTGCAGTGTTTATGACAGAGCTCCACGCAAGGAGGGTTGAGAAAGAAGGAAAGCAGGAAGAGGGTGAAATTTGGCGACGAATCCAGGGACTCGGAAAATTAGATGCTACTGAGATGCGACGACTGAAAGATCTTGGGTTCTTCGAAGTGACTTCCATGTTTCTCCAGTTTGTAGAATTCAGCAACTGAGACGCGGATGTCTAGGAAATATATAGCAGGCTTCTGGAAGTTTTCTTCAGGTTTGCGGGGTCGCTGTGTCTCATTCAGTACACTAGGAGCCCTCAGATTTTCCTGCAGCATGAGCGTTGACATTATCTTTTAATAGCACCTTGAAAACTGTTTGGTGTTACCCAGTAGAATATCAGGGGTGTGCTGAGAACTGTATCATGATGTTTACGCGTCGTCTCCGTCTATTTCCCAGTGCGGGTAAATGGAGGCAACTTTCTGTTAGCGCCTTCATGATCTCAAGCGTAGCTTGACCGTACTGCTCCGATGTTTTGCGAGGAACTTAGAAGAATTTGATGTTCATGTGACCGTGCTACGTGATGAATTCGTATAATAAAAACCAACTAGATGCACTAATTTCTCAAATTTATTTTTGGAATGAAACTCTACATGTTTCGGAGCAAGCTTGCAAGCTGTCAGCAAATCTGTATGCCACATATTATTGCTATGTGTACAGTGAAAAACTCCTGATGATGGACAGAGGAATTGTCCGAAACATGTAGAGTTTCATTCCAAAAATAAATCTGAGAAATTAGTGCATCTAGTTGGGTTTATTAAAAGAACTGAGAAGAAGTTAATGGACGTTGTATTTGAGGGGGCTGGACCTTCAAGAAACTTAACCGAAGTGAATCTGAAATGTTGAATAATAACTTTTGAGTAATGACAGCCACTGATTAAAAGGCAACGACGATAGGAATGTGTGCTTCAGCTCTCTACTGTGGACACAATCAACCTAAGTGGCACGTTGCAGCCTGCGTCGTTGGCTGATGTGACTCGCAGCTTAGCAGTCTAATTTGCAAGTCTAGTCTTGACTGATAGACTGTGGCAAGCATTCTTATTTTTCTGTTGAAAAAACAAAGTTTCAAGAAGATTGGTTTAAAACAAATATTCGATCTTATCGTTTCATAAATTTAGCTGATCACGCTGACGATGTCTTAGCTGGCCTGGTGTTCGCGTGTTATATCAGACCTTCATGACGGTTGCTTAAAAGGCTTAACTTATATTTGAATGACGCCATCCCGTTGTGCATTTGTAACAAAATTTGTTGCAAAGTACCGTCTATGCACAACAATTGAATAGTCCGATTAACCAGTTGTAAAACTACAACTGCTATTCAATTGTTGTGTATAGACGGTACTTTGCAATAAATTTAAAAAAAAACTTAAGTTGGTTGTTGTATCGTTCATGTATTCGTCTATCCACGGTTAACGCATTTAATTTCTGCGTTCCTAGCCTCACCCTATAGTAGTGAGTTCTGAGAAAAGTAATTCAGTTCTAAGAAATTCCTACCTTATTTTATAGGCGCCCTCACTTTTCTGCGTATCGCCTGTTACGTTCGCTGTGGCCTGAGCGACGTTAATCTGTATGCGGCAAAGCATACGAGAACAACTAAAAGTACTTTCATGACATGTAATGTTGGAGAATTCTACGAAAATCCGTTGCGCCCATTTTAACAATTGACGGAAACAGAGCACTTTAACATCTTAACTTATTCCTGAAAGTTAGTCCACTGTAGCAGGCAAACGATGAATTATTCTTACCGGTCATTAAATGCAGGTTCTGGAAAGGAAAGGATGTGACATTTTGTTTTCTAGTAAATTTTATGTTTTGTTGACCGGACATCTTGATACAGTCGTGTAAAGCAAAACCAACTTGATGCACAACTTATTCTTAGTATATTTCGTCAACCTCTACATGTTTCGTGCGTATCTAGGCCTATCATCAGGAGGTACAACGGTATGTATATTGTTCCAAACCAACCAGGACATCAGACAGCCATCTAAAAAGAATAATAAGTACCAATTGTTGTATGCATACGGTTGTACGTCCTGATGATAGGCCTAGATACGCCCGAAACATGTAGAGGTTGATGAAATGACGAAATGTACTAAGTATAATTTGTGAATCAAGTTGGTTAATCCTTACACGATTTTTTTCTAGTACTTTCAGCCATGGCTTTGCAAGATAATACTTCTTTGAGTAACAGATCTCTCTACACATTACAACTGGATAAAAAAAAAGCTGTTGTCAAGGGAACTTTCAATTAATTTTACATTATAGGACCTTCAAGTGACCACAAGGCTGACGTGAGTGAGTGACGAGCCAGGCAAAGGGTTGGGTTTAAATAACCAAGATAGCAAACCGAATAGAAAGTGACTAGAAGAATACAAAATACATGAACCCCCGTCCACATCGAACCAACGCAAACTCACACACACACACACACACACACACACACACACATAGAATAAATGTTCTTGATTAGGTATCAGGTACTTAACAACTTCCTTATGTTTTTTTTATTTCTTCTGTATTATGGCTTCTTTACAGCATGTAATTGCGCCTTTTATCAAATCGATAGTCTGCCAAATAGACTGCAAGGTACGGTGTCCAAACACACGGTACAGCTTCCGTAGTTCAGTTTAATATTTAAGTATATTATATTTCCAGTAATTTCTACATTTACGGTATAATTTACGTTATCTCTCATTTCTCATTTGCATTTCCATAAACATTGCAGTCAAACACGCCCACTTTTATTATAAAAAGTTACATTTTTCCACAAATTCGCATCTCCGAAGACTGTCTCTCTTTCATTTTCGTCTTCCTATATATATATATATTCGTATGTAGTGTATTTATACCTACTGCGGTACAAGCCGGAAGGCCGCGAGTCCGATTTCCAATGGGGAAATTGCGATTATTTGTTCACTTATTACTGTTGGCCGCACTGTGGCCCCGGGGTCGACTTATTACCTAGCGGAAATTAGTACCAGCAATTTTCCTGGGGATAAAGACGGCCGGTGCATAGGGCTGACAACTCTGCCATCTTCGTATACCGATTATCTAGAAATTCTGGGAGCCTCAACCTCCTGGAGCCCTGACGGCTTCTCCAGGCTTGTATATGGATTGCTTTGCCCTTACATTTATACATTTGTACCTATTTATAATCTATACCTTTCATAATACGTCGCTATCTATATAACCACCCTCATCATTCATCCCGTCGTGGATCCAGTGTACAATATTTTCACTGCAACCAGCGCGCTGTTAGAAGCATTCCGTTGTTTTCGTATTCCAGTTACTTTTTACACACGTGCTGGAAAATCCATGGACAAGAAGTAGACTTGGCATATTTCCACGTGGGGTGGAGGGCGGCGCGGACAGCTCCTGTGGGTAACGTCACGGTCAGATACCTCACAAACTGCTGCTAATAGCCCTCTTTTCCCGTGGGTTAAGTATTACTTTCAAGCTACATCGGGATTTGTCAAAAATGTTACCAATTTCTGCAACAGAAATCTGAACGACCGCTACGTTCTTTGAGTCCTGCCCTGAAACAGCATCCCCCCCCCCCCAATCGACGTACCCCTTGATCTAGGAGTCAGTCTTTACCTACCTCAATTTTAAGGTTCACTGTTCACTATTCCACAAGCTGAAGTACTTTCATAAGCATTTTATGATATTATCCTGGACTCTTTCGAAGTGAGGGGACCGTGGTAACACAGTTGTTAAGGCGCTGTGCTACAAATCGGAAGGTCGCTGGCTCGATCCCGGCTGGTGTCAGTGTATTTTTCATTGACATAAAATCTTTCAGATCGCACTATGGCCCTGGGGTCGGCTCTAACAAAAATGAGTACCAGCAGTATTTCCTGGGGGTAAAGGCAGCCTGTACGTAAGACTGACAACCTTACCACCATCCTGTGCCGTTGTCACGAAATCTGGGAACCTTAAATTCCTGGAACCCTGTGGGCCTGTCCCGGCCTGTAATGGGACTGTTTTAACTTTTTACCTTTCGAAGTGATTTTGACAGTGTATAAGATGCATCTTTCTCATCCGCCGGTGACGCTCAATTTGTCCCCCCCCCTCCCTCCAATCACTGCTTTAGAACGTGATATATTGCTGCCCTCTGCCCCTAAGACTGCAGGCAGAAACGTGTTTGAATTGTCCTTTAGCGGCACGCACAGGTGTGGATTTTACAGTAAACCGAATGCAGTGCATATAAATGACACAAAACAGCTCCTCTCTTTCGATCTATTTGACACATCAGAGGATTATAAACTATGTAAAACAAACGGAAATGGTATAATCAGAAGTGTTTGTACCGAAGTCTTGACAACCCGAATTCCCCTCAACGTTCGTCGTCGTGGAAAATCCCTTTCTAATATTCGCCGTCAGCAAACTTCCTGCTTGTACGATCAGATGCTCCTTAGTTCCTGTTGGTACAAACATACGGGATACGGGCTTGCTGAATTGTACTGGATACATCAATAAAGCCCCTATCTAACTGCCAAGTTACTCTTTACTTCATTTATGTAGTAACTGTCTATATGGAGGCCATGCTAAAAGCGTGTGCTGCAAGGGAGATGCCGTGGGGCGCTGGACTGGTGGCGCCATGTCCTGCTGACGGTCCCTTGTACATCCTGTGCGTCAGGGTCACAGACGCACTTTGGAAATGCGACGTACATTTCAAAGGTTAAGTAAAGATAAGGGTGTCCGTGTCCTTGCCGTGGAGGCATATGGGGGGAGTAAACGTAGGACTCCACTCATACTTAATCTCGGCACCAGACGAAGACCGGTGGTTAACTGAACGCTCCGGCTGCTTTATCCTTAGGAAAGAACCCCGGTACCTACTGAATAGGAGGCTCGGCGGGCCTCAGAGCAGGTCTGGATGTTTTGAAAGATTTGAATATCTGTAGCCTCTACCGAGATTCAAATTCCGGACCTTCCAGCCCGTATCTTAGTCTCTGCACCGACTACTATTCTTATGTAGGTCAAGCCAGCCGTGGAAAAATGAGTGTCTCATTAGGAAACCGAGGGTTTTCCTGTGTTGTAACGCGACCGTGAATTCCACAAAATTACTTCTTCTCTTCTGCGCTGCAGAAATGTTAAAAGTACTGTGAATTGTCGTTACGTGTGATACTGAAATTATGTAAAATTAGACGTTGCCATGGCACCTGGCATCACAGTCAATGACGGGGCGGTAGATGGGTACTGACCTTTTGAAAAGCTGGCTGTGTCCATCTTCAGTGTAATTTTTATGTTGGGGGTAACAGACTTCTAAACGTCTGTGTCACCTCCGAGAAGACTAATCTTGAATTCCTTGATTACAAAAGTTATATTTGTCTTATTTTTCGTCATCTCTCTTCGTCTACTATTCGCTATTTTGGTTTAGCCGCATATATAAAAATATTTAACCTGTTGGTCCCCTAGCGGTGCTGTGTGTGTACTCCGAACAGAATGAGACGTACAGAAACAGCGATTCCAACATGCCGTCTGACACTTGTCACGACTCGAGCCCAACGAGATCTTTGTGCCTGCAAAAACAGTAATTAGCCGTTTCTACTCCACGTTTGTTCACTGATAGTAAAATTATTATTCTCTCATTTAACAACGTCTATTATATTCTCATCTCCCAAATGCTGTGTTCTTTTCATCTTTGCGGAGAAAAGTAAACTTTTCTGACTTTTACATATATGCTACATATTCAACCCATATTACTATGATTAATGCTACTATTCATTATGACGTACTGATTTTCCCATCACATATTCAGTTATTAGATGCAGTTTTCTTGTTCCGAAATTTGTTCTCTTTGCATACAATTCTGTTAGTTTAAGAAACAAAGTTTCACACCCATATCATGCACGTTTTCTTATACGGAATGCAACGTATGCTTACCCTAAAGCTTTGAGCATTCCCTGTGACTCTTGTGCTCTTAACTTCTTCGTGAATGCGACTTAAAAGATATCTAAGCATAGGGTATTTCACAATGTTTGTCCTTAAAACTTTGCATATATACGTACTGAATGTAGAACACTTCATTTTAGGATTCAGGTGCCCTTCGTATTTATCCTGAAGTTCATTTTGTCGCTCTTGGTTGTCACTGTGATAGTGCTGTCCCGATACTGCACGCGCAGACTGACACAGCTTCACGCTAAACTCCAAAGTACGTCACACTCAGGTTGCTGGCGACGCTGAAGGCGGTTGGTGCCTCATGCTGAGAATATTGTCAAGCCTTTGTAAGTAACCTTGGACACGATCGGGTGGAATACATGTTGACAGAGAGATGAGAGGAACTTTGGCAAGCTTTGGCCATCAGTTGAACTATATGCATTGCCCTCTACCTTCTTATTACAGCGGATGGGTGAAGGGGCACTCGAAAATATTCAAAGTGGGGCCGTTTTGGAGGCAGAGGAAGGAGTTCCGCAGTACGAAAGTTCAGAAAGTGTTCTTGGAGCAATGATATTCATTGAAAGAGAAGTTTCTATACCGTGTGCGCTCGTATTATGTTTTCCCTTCTTCGGTCATATATTAAGAAAAGCAGACCCAAGTTCTTCGGAAGAGCGGAGAGTTTTTCAAAACTTATCATCTGTCTTTTTCTTCCGCCTGCCCTGTAAGTGACAGTTGCACAGAACTTGTTCATCCAGACAGCACAGAGTGACTTTTTGATGTATTGAGTTCCGTTTTGAATACTTTAAGCACGTTGTTGCTTTCCGTTCGTAATATTGTACGAGGTATATGAGTTTGCAGTTTTAGCCCTTTAAAGGCGAAGCGCAGACTGCTTTATTTAAAGACCCAGTCCGCATCGCGCTGTAAACACTTTGCATCTCGGTTATAAAAACCAATCAGTTTATGGTGTAAGTGGCACAAGTCGCTGTTTGTTCTCAGATAAATACAAACGACACTTTGCATCTCGGTTATAAAAACCAATCAGCTTATGCTGTAAGTGGCACAAGTCGCTGTTTGTTCTCAGATAAAT
>Ga0131853_10008052_pt1 | contig 19162 bp, 15 predicted proteins | sample TergutLab28metaG_FD_92764 | JGI IMG/M metagenome (GOLD analysis project Ga0131853, IMG submission 92764) | Labiotermes labralis P1 segment gut microbial communities from Petit-Saut dam, French Guiana - Lab288 P1 (version 2) (version 2) | ecosystem: Host-associated > Arthropoda: Insects >...
GAAGTTAGTGCCAACTTTTGCGGATAGAGGGGTGTCACGTGGTCAGTGCAACGGGTCCCCACAGCCGTTAATCTCTGTTTTCTAGACCTGGAGCCACTACTTTTTTCATTCAAGTAGCTCCTCAATTGACCTCACAAGGCTCACGAGGCTGAGTGGATCCTGTTCCAGACCCACTACTACTCAGAAAATCTGGTAGCGCCAGGGATCGAACCCGGGACCTCTGTATCTGTAGCCAGAAACTCTGACCACTAGACCACAGAGGCGGTCACTATAATAGAGACAATAAGGTTAAATAGATTACATTGGTTTGGGCATGTACAGAGAATGGAAGAAAATAGAATTCCCAAAAGAGTATTATATGTGAATTTGGGAACAACAAGTTTGAGAGGTGGACCAAGAAACAGATGGCAAGATGAGGTGAGAGAGGATGGAAGAATAGTTGGTGGAGAAGGGCGGCATGAAAAAGTACATAACAGAGAGGAATGGAAGAAGCTCCTGGGAATGGCAAGGAATCATTGCATTCCGCACATGCCAATGGAATGATAATGAGTGTGTTCAACTACACGTATCTATTGAAATTATATATGCCAAATTCAAAATAGTCTTAAAAGTAAATCATCTCAATGACTGTAATGTAGAGAATATTTGGAAAATGTTGTTAGGAGGTAAAAGTTAGACACATTGTCACAAACTGAGTTCTGTTGTAAGTTCTAATGTTAGAGGAAATGTAGAGTTAGGGAATGCCAAATTGTTGTGATGATTTAAAAGGTTGTTGATGCACGACAGACAGAACTTAGTTGTGCACTTAGGAATTTGCAACAAGGAGACTAAGGTCCATATATAGCAAGCGGGTAGCTAGCAGAAATGAAGGTCATACAGTAACATTCGAGTAATTCTGTAATACTACGGAATGCAAAATTAGCAAAACAGTAGACACTGAGAACCCCCATAGGGTTGTTAAACCTTGGAAAAATAACAAACAGGCAGACAAGTTGACACCAATTTGTGGCATATAAACCCCTAGTTAGTTAATTATGGGAGATAGCATTAGGATTAGAGGAGAGATGTGTTATTAGAGAACGATTGGAGAAGCATGACAATAACATCAGAGTGATACTGTCATTCAACCAGTATGAAGGAAGAGACAGGGAGAGAGAGACTGCTGACATGGACAGAAGTATGTTAATGGTGCTCTTGGTGCTGTCTGCAAGTCACTCTACTAGGAAGGTTCATCAGATGTAATCCATTACTACCAGTACTGGTTTGTCAGTGAGATCCAATGACCTCATTCTGGTTTAATGAGGTATTAGTGACAGTAAGTACAATATACTGAAAGGGACTAGGACAATTTATTGTACAATTTGTTGTGAATATTTTAATGTTAAATTTTAAGGGTTTGATTAAGATGATAAAGGCTACACCTCCCTTATTTCTCCCTCATGAACCCAAGCCGTTACGATATAGACTGTAACCTCTTGGTTTCATCATAAGTCAGGCCCATCTCACATGGCCTGGTCCCTTTAACATCCTTCAAATTCGTCAGATGGTGGCAGCTACCCTTGTAGCAAAATAACCACACCAAATGGTGAGTCAGTCCACTACAAAACAATGTACTAACCTTGAATTCTGAAGCTTTTCGATCTTTTCTCATTTGCTTAATAATATCATCCTTGAACCGCACCATTACTTCTGCTTCACGACAGGTCTCTGTCAGATGCTGTATCATACGGCGTAGAGCTATAATTTCATCATGCTTTTCAGCTACTTCTGCTGCTAAAGACTCACGTATATCTTTGTTAGACTGCATGTGGAGGGAAAAATATTATCAACCAAGATGAAACATTTGTACTGAATATATTTGGTTTACACAAGAGAACACAAACACATTTTCTTTACTTATGCATCCAATTGTGCTGTTTAAATTAACATACAATTCACACTAGTCACATCACACAGTCAGCACAACTCTGTGCATGTCTTTATTACATGCTTCTTCTAGCTAGCTACATGTATCAATAGCACACCTCATCAGGCTAGTAGATTTATTAATGTAAAAAATAGCTCACTCACACAGTCAAGTCATATTACGAGAGATGGTGATTCGGTCCAGCTGGGTGCTGAGCCCCACCTCGGACCCATGACCAGATCTTATTCCAGATCTTATTCTGCATATTGAATACTACTGTCTGTCACTCTTTGGGCACACTCTCTGACAGTGCAGGTCTGTCCACTGTCACAAATTACTATCTTTGTCAGTTGTACATTATTGACATACATATTTCCTGTTGGTTTACATACACAGCTTTACAATACCTAAACTACGCACAGGGTTATTTTTAATTCCTTGATACATTTCATAAAATTGGTACATTTGTATGGCAGAAAGGATTGTAACACATGACATACAGCTAGAAAGAGAAATTCTGCAAGTTTTTTGTTCATACCTCATAAGTGCTCTATGTGTCCACCCTTTGTGACATGGTGGATGTCAAGGTGATAATCGATTTCTACCTATACCTGCTGCAAAATGTCACGATTGATTTATGAGATTGCAGTGACGATTCATCTTTGCAGCTCAGGCACAGGCATTAGAATAAGTCCATAACATATCACCATAAGAAAAAAATCACATGGCATTAGATCAGGCGATCTTGTTGGCCAGCAAAGCAGTGTCTGGCATTCTGCAATTGTGCATCTGATCCAGTGTTGAGGCAAATGTTGACTGAAATAGCTGTGGATGAGGTAGTGGCAATGTGGCCCACAGCACGTATGAATAAACTCAGAGTCTTTCCTATATGTGGGTCGCATGTTAAGTCCTTTCTGCTATTCAAGAGTACATAATTTGCTAAAAATTTTACTGATCCTCTGTTGTCATATAATCTTAAACCTAAAAGTATGCATACAACAATGATGACAAAATATTCAGAATAATAATGAAGGGTGCAGATTCTATATGACTGTATGACAAAAGGGAATCAATTAGGTACATATTTTATTTTATTATTTTAAGCATTTCATCTGTTTACTTCTTGATACATAAACAAAACCTGGCATCCAGTGTTAAAAGATATTATTCACAAAGTAAGTGATCCACCTGCACTCATAGCCTCACCAAAGCAAAACAAATTACTCTAGAAGATACACTAGCTTTCATACAAGCATAACCTATGCCCTCTTCATCAAAAAAGGGGGAGGGGGGAGGAGGAGAAAAATAAATAGAAAACAAAAAGAAAGACAGAAATATAAGGAGAAGACTAACTGCATATTTGACCTTTGCATCACTGCTAGTCTCCTACCCACTTGCCTAGCAGAAAATACGGATGTCCAACTGAAGTCACTAATATTAACCTACGTCTTTCGGCAAATCAGATAGACATACTGTGTCTTTGTTTAAAAGATCTTTGGCACATACAACCATCATTAATGAAAGGCAAAGAAGGGCCATACAAGGACAAATATGAGATAATTACCTGCATGAATATATGAACTTGATGTTAACTGCATGCTTAAAATCCTTAAGAGTTTTAGTGCTTGATTTTTGTCACAAAGAATTAACATCAACATGAAACATACTCCACATGCATACACAGAAACATATATACATATGACAACATGAGTGTGGTTAAGATAGTGAGGCAGAAGGAAAAAATGTTTCCATTTTTGTTTCATAGTTCATTTAATGACAGTGTATGAACTGTAGGGTGTAAGAGACATGACTGACATATTATGAACGTTAAGTTTGAAAGCAGCCTTCACCCTTTTATGCTAATATGCCATTTTCCAAGAGCAGTGAGGAACACTGCATTATACAAGTACCACAATCAAGATGTTCAGTTTCCAAGTCAAGATTCAAAATGTTTGCCTCTCAAATGGCAGCCAATCAAAAGACCACAGCATAAAACAAGAGAAGACAAAGAAGTAGCAGCCAAGGAGTGAGAACTGTGTAACTTAAGCTTACCTGTTTCATATCATTTACTGTCTTGCCGAGTTCCTCTGTCTCTGCCTTGCTTTCCTTCAGTTCTGTTTTGAGGCACTTCACTTCTGCTATCAGCTCCTCCTTTTCTTCCAGACCCCTTTGGAAACATTCATGAAAATCTTCAAGACTGCATCTTAGACATTCATCAGGGGATGTTTCATTAACTGCATTATCACACCCTGACTGGTATTCAATGGAACACTGTCAATTGAAATATAAGTGTACAGACAGGAATAAATATATATTCAAGTATTAGAAAGAGGTAAGACACTTATTACAAACCTATTTCAATAAACGTTTACTCTGATTAGGTTCTGTACTGCAGCTCCTAGCAAAACTTTCAAACACAGTGATTAATGAAGATCTCCAAAATGAACATGGCAGTTACACAAACAATCCAATATGCCTTATGTGGGTAAATATTATGGCAAAATTAAAAATTACAAGGATAGATCTGCATGTAACTGGAGTGCCATATTACAGCCTTCATCTAAACCTGTCAAGGAGTTCAAAATATGCATATAAAGGCTCCTTAAACTGTTATGCAACTTTGAGTTAAAAGAATTAATGTTAATATAACTTACATAAGATAATAGTCACATGACTCTCATATAAAGTCCAATTAAAATTTGACAAAGAACTTGTTCAGTTAGGCCTCAAAAATGAACTGTAAGAGGCTGCTATGACTTCAGAAATTCTAGCACATTTATCACAAATTAACAGTTGACTGAGAATTCAGTGTGAAAAAATGCTAACCTAATATATCACTTTAAAAATTAATCAATTCTCGTACAACAATATGAATAAGTAATATCTACCATAAATGTGAAATTCTCTTGCACCTAATTAAATACCACAATGACCTTTTATTTCAACTTGGACAGTTGTTATTACGAAGGTATTTAACCTCTATGGTTATGTCATGTTAGTCCTAATTTTTACCAATATATATGGCTTACCTCAAACAAATTGATACTGTGCCACATTCCGTGACAAATGCCGAACTACACAACTGTTCCATCCTCCATCTGCAATCTCATATCTACTTACTTACCTCCCATTACCTTCAGGTTATAAAATACTCTTCACAATACTCAAAATATATGTACAAATTAATTAAAATATTTTAAACAATGTGCTTCAAAATTAAAACAAAAATGTCATACAAGTTTATAAGATCTGTCTTTCATTATACAAATTATTTTATTACTGTCTGGTGTCACCTCACAGCCATTGAGGTACCTAAAGCAGCAGAACTGGCAGGCACTCTCTAGCTATCCAAATATATCACTGCATTAAAGCATTAAAGTCAGAATAAATGAAATCTATACATTCAGAAGGATTACTGCCCCATAAACATTTCAGCACCTTTCACATTTTGCCTCTCATGGTGCATAGGAAATATGTTCATTATGTGAATTTTATATTTCACTCAATGCTGATTCATATACAGAAGATGTGTAAAAAACACATACGTAAATAACAGCTTCAAAATTTCCCGAAATTTATTGGTATAATTTATAGAAATTGCCACTTTGAAGAAGGAAATTTACATTGACATCCTTTGCCACCTTATGTTTGCAGTCAGAAAGAAACACACCAAACAATGGAGAACCAACAGCTAGTTTCTATTTCATGACAATGCTCCTGAATACCAAATGCTTTTTGTCAAGGATTTCTTAGCAAAGAACAATGTGATAACACTGGAGTATCTCCCATTCACTCCTGACATGGCTCCATATGATTTTTACCTGTTCCCTCCAATTGAAGGGACAGTGCTTTTGCGATTCTAGTGACATCATTAAGAATGTGACTGAAGAGCCTAAAAGGCTTTCACAAAATGGCTTCCAGGACCTTCACAGTTGCTGGCAGAAGATTATAGTTGCACTAGAGGACCATTCTGAAGGAAATGTAGCTTATATGATAATACTGTTAAGTATTTCTCGGAAATAAACTTATTTCAGGAACATATTGAACCTACCACCTATGCATAATTTGGAAGTACCATGCAATCAACATTATCAGACCAGTCTGCTCAAATCTGGGTCTATAAGAGTTATTAAAATTGCCATACCAGTATCAACACAATATTAAAAGATATACCATATTTATTTGAATGCAAGGCAAGGTTTCTCTTGCTTATATTTGGTGCTTATATATGTGATGTCATCTTCACATATGAAGCACCAAACCAGAGCACACTGAACAGGACCACGTGGAGCCAAACCAAATTCTGCATTGCCAAATCATCATGTGTATACTAAAGAGAGAACACAGCATGACCAAAGTTAACTAACATGATCTTCTATTTTTGGACACTATCCACATAATGTTTTTAAAGAAGCACAATGTTTCAAAAGCCTGCTCTGTTCCTGCCTGCAGGTAATCAAGCACCTAACATGAAGGACCCCTTAGATTGAGTTCTCTGTCATTAGGCACCACACAAACAGTAAACTTGTTAAGATATGCACCTGAGAACAGATCTAGTCCAAAGGCAGTAACAGGAAAATGGCTATAGAAAAATTAACTACATGACTCAATAATAAAACCTGGACTAATGCACATATTAAAAACAATAAAAACAGCCACGTCCTCAGACTGATCAGACCATGGACACAACACAAAAATCCAGAACACATGTACTTAAAATTCAAACACCACTAACACCATCTGTGGAGAAAACTCTGAACCTTCTTAATGGGTTCAAATACATTTATAAACCACGAAATATAAATGTATTATATAGTCAATGTGAATTATAACAGCATGGGAGAGCTTCTGCCTGGAGGTAGTTGTAAAGGGTTTTAAGAAGTGCTGTATAACCAATGCAATAGATAAGAATGATGGTGGTATGTTGTGGAATGGCAGTGAAGAGGATGGAAATGTTAGCAGTGAGTGTGAGGAAGAGGAAGGTGCTGATTGTGAAGAGAGACAATGACAGTGGTAGAGGTAGACAGAATCTGACATACTAAGTTTTAACCTTTAATTACCTCATTAAGTTTGTTGCACATGTTGTTATGGAATGCCTCGATTCTTCTTATACATCTCTGAATCTGTTCATCTTTCTGTTCAACATCAAACTTCAGCATTGCAATTTTTGCCTCCAATTCTGAAACTTCCCTGAAAATAATAAAATTATTACAAGTTTAAAAATATTATAGCAACATGCATCCCATTTTTTAAGGTTTACAGAATTATGAATACATACAGCAAACACTAACAGGAGTAACTGGTAAAAATATCCCATTATTACAGGACTACATGCACTCAAAGTTCAGCATGGCACCAGGAGACTTTTGATGTACACAGAGAAGCACTTCAAGTTGTGGGGCAGTCTCAACAACAGTTAGCAATGTCAGTGAATCGATTAAGCATGTTGGGCACAGTAATCTATGCAACAGCCAAGGTTCGTACAGCAATGTAGCTGAAGATTCAAGTCCACTTGGACATACAGACCATGTCTACTGGCACATAGTTACCAGTGTTTGAAGGATCCTAGTGCCTCATCATCAGGGTCAAGCAGTCTAATCCGCTTGGAAAACTGCAGCCTGATGATGGAGGCACCATACCTTGAAATGGTGGCAGCTGCTTACCAGTTGTCATGGCACAACATCTACATCGCAATCTATGTTGGATGTTGCATGCTAAATTTAAAGAATATTGCAAATAATGACCTTTAATTGATCCAACAATAAATATTAAAATATTCCCATCATTTAAACATACTGCAACGGTAATCAACATCTACTGGCCAAGAATACTGACCATAAATCCAAGACAGGGAACTCCTAAATAAAACTTCATGCCTTTCACAGACATCTGCAAAACTAGGCCACTTCCAGCCAATTTCTTGTTAGAACATCCAATAAGTCAAATTGAACAGTAACGTAACATTATTCAAATCATGAAACATAGTTCTAATTTTGAGTACCCAGAGGTTTTCCACACAACTGGTGTTTCCACAAGTGACAAGTCTTACACAACAAAGATCCATATCCATATCATGTACAGAAAGAAGGCCACAGTTTTTCTCATGGTTTTATTGCACAATTATAATGGTGCATATTCATTACATTCTCTGGCAAAGCTCTGATCATTCACAGCAGAGTGAATAATAAGCAGCTTCCACATTCAAGGTTTAAAGAGAAGCTTCATGAATGGACAGATATTAAAATGTCATGTTTCCCCAAAAGAAAATTCTGACAAAATAAAACATGTCACATCTTTCTTTTTTATCTCACCACACACAATTTGTTAAATGGTGATTTAAACATTCAACAGTTCGCAATGTACAGTACACAAAAATAAAAATCTCAAGGATAGGATTTAATTTTTTAACACTAACATGTACATTGTAACCTACCCACAGAGTGCAGTTCCAAGTCTCTACATATTTAGTAACAATGGCTGGCTTCAGGCATTCTGACAACATATATTACTGTCTACACACAAAGCAGACAAAACAAATGACCAACTACGCTGGCCAATTCAGCCACCCTTTACCTACAGTTAAAAGTGCAGTATGTGTACACCAACATTCTTTTTTGTATCACATTTTGACTGTGCAGTTAAGTATAAGACTATTAAAATACCAACAGTATTCTTACTTACTTACTTACTTACTCACTCCTAGGAGCAGGGTCCTTCTTGAGAAGCTAATCAGTTCTCAGCTAGTCAAGAAATTCACCACATTTTTTGGAACACGAAGGTTCATTACTGCATTTACAAGTGCCTGCCTCCTGTCCCTGTCCTAAGTCAGATCAATCAGTCCATGCCCCCCCCCCCCCACCATCCTGAATATCCATCTTAATATTATCCTCCCATCTATGCCTGGGTCTACCAAGTGATCTCTTTCCCTCAGGCTTTCCCACCAAAACCCTGTATGCACTTTTCCTTGCCCCCATACGTGCTACATGCTTCGCACATCTTATTGTTCTCAATATGATCATCCAAATAATATTTGGTGAGGAGTACAGATCATTCTGCTCCTCATTATGTAGTTTTTTCCACTCCCTTGTTAAGTCGTCCCTTGTTGGCCCAAATATTCTCCTCAGCACCCTATTCTCAAACACCCTCAAACAACAACAGCATACACTACTAGAAATGTATTTATAAAAATCCTACATACTTTGGCAAGCTGCCATCTTCAGGGATTAATAAGCACAAAATAAGGGTGTAACTTTATGAACTACAATACACATAAAAAGGTTAAAAAATTAAAATTACAGGACGTACACATTATATATACATAAAATATGTCATAGTATATAGTCTGACAGTCTTGCATTTGTACTCATTTGATCACTGCTAATGACAGCTTGACAAAATATGCCAGAATTTAATAAATATACTATTAATACCATTCACTGTTGGTATTTTATATTACTATAACACTAACCTCTCTCTGTCATCCTTGCACCTTTCCAGGGCAAGGTGCAATCTCAAGATTTCATCATCAGGGTATGTCTTGACAGCATGTTCACCCTAAACCAAACAATTATAAAGTGTTTCATCATTATACATACAAGGAATTATGCAAAACTGCCCAGTTTCAGAGCATAGGATTCCAAACACTTAACAGATTATTTACCTGAATATAACACATGAAATTTTTCCCTAATTCATCCCCTGAAATTCAGATGGAAGGAGTCTCCTTATAATTTTGTATAAAGTTCAGTACGTCTGTACAGATGTTTTCTTGGTAACGGAAGGTAGTGGTGCAGGGCTGCCTTATTTGCAAGGTTATCTTATTTCCGTGGATGCTGTATTTATTACAAACTCGGTTATAATATCATGAAAATGACTGAATATCTTGTGTTGTTATAAACAAATGCTGTTATAATCAAGGAGTATAATGTTATATTAAGAGTAAGGAATTAATTGGTAACACAGGATATGTGATGATACATACGAGGTGTTGCATAAGCCTTTGTTGTTATATCTGCTTCAACTCTACATACAACTGCAGACAAATAAATACTGAAATATTCACAGTTTTTTATTTAAATATAATCTATTATCATAAGCTAGATGGCATTAGAAACATTAATATGTTGTGACTCTGTATTATCATGGTTTATCAGTTAGATTAATAAACTGGGTAAGGGGCAAAAGAGACTAACAGAATGATGGAAAGGGAAAACAATATATCATGTTAATCATGTAAACCTCACAACATTCAATGAACCAGAGCGCCACAGACTATCACAAAATAGCAACTCTTTCATGTAACTAGCAAATATGTCATTCTGCTAATGAGTAAAATTAATTCTCATTGCTGAAGACAACGATATACAGAATGAAAGGTAAGACAGGTACAGATGAAATAATGCTAAATTCTCCCTATAACAGACCATATATACCCACAGGTGAAGCACATGTATAGCTCCAGAGTTTCTTTAACCTCAGTGCCAGACGGGGATGGTTTGTTAGTATCATATCCTAGTCACTCTACAGGAGAAGGGGTGGGCCTTGGGGCTTGTTCAGGGTAGATGCAGAACCACCCAGCCTGTAGCAGGTTCTATACACAATACATTATCCCAGCTCCCACATAAGATAGGGGAAAAAAATGCATTACAATCCAAACCTTCTCAAAGTTTCTAATCTTTGACTACGAAATAAAGAATGATATACAACAGCACACACCTTTTCCAAAAAATCATTCTTGTCATAATCATCCAGCTTGGTCCTGTATGCAAGAGCAGCCTGAGATGAGCGATGCAGGCCTTCTTGAAGCAATAACACACGATCACCTGCTTCCTGCTCCAGTTGTACCATTGTCTGAAGAAACATGGCATGCTGTTCTTCAAGGTCTGAGATGTAGGACTGCATAGCTTTAAGTTTGACCTGCAAGATATATCATGTAAATACCACAGAAGCATAGGGAACAGTGACATACAGAAAAACATCCCTGTCATATGATTTTCAAATTGGTCCTTTAAAATAAGAATCTAAATTAAACCACTTGTAGTTTCCATTTTTGTTTTTTTATGCACATGTCAGGGAAAGGGTGCATTCCTCACTGAATACAAAATAACAGAACTTTCAAGAACATAATCATTAACTATATTATAACAGACTTCAGATTTTCAGATCAGCCCACATTCACAGCAGTTTTTGAGGTTACTCTGGCCCTGAAGGAAGGCAAGGTCTTCCAAATGCCACCTATTTTTATTATTCTGATATTATTCAATAATCAGAAGACCTCAAAATTAATCAATGACTCCTTTTAAAGTAATTACTCTGATAATTTTTGTGATCTAAGAAACATTGCAATAAAATCAATATTTACCTTTCAAGGTCGGGAGTGAAGCTATAATACAAACATAAAGCATAAGTCTATATGAAGGGTGGCATACAAGGCAAAATATACGTAAAACAGCTGGGGGGCCTCAGTTTGTATAGTCACTAAGATACATTCTAGATAATGGTGGAATGATGGTTCAATTCCTGTCATGGGTAGATTTTCCTCTTCTCCAAGCACCCTGACTATCTCTTGAGGTCAACCATCCTCCTATTCAATGGGTAACAGAGGCTTTTTCCTATGCACAGAGCAGCTATGGCATGAAATTCACAATTCACCTGCATCTAATATCAAGGTAAATAATGCACTGAGCTATACCTCGACTCCCCCACGTGACTTCATGACAAGGTGCTTAATTAACCTCAAAGACAATACCTTGTAAAGTGTAAAAACTGATGGCATAGTTTCTAAAAAACAAGCAATTACCCTACTGCAGACTTCTAATCACACTTACCTTGGAATTATTAATGATTTCACCAGATAATGCCAATGTATAACCTAACAATGATAACTGATCCAAGTGTTTGTGTTTTCAAATATGTGTATCTGAGGATTTCAGTCTACTGGGATGTGATGTTGCATCACTGGGTAAATGGTACTGACCTTCAACATGGAGCATGAAGCCTTAACGATGTCGGCAACACGTTCCTTTCAAAACATCAGGTAACACCTTGTAATGCGTCATCACATCCCACATCCTATATTCAATTTAGTCCCCCAGTTGGTATGCTGGACTTGTGCACAAATGGCCATATGTTTGAATAATACTAGTCACTCAACATCAAGAGCACTTTTGGAAGAACGTATTACATAAGTACCCACAAAATTTTCCTACATCGAAGATGTACGACATAACCTCAAAATTTCATATTGTCGCCGTGTTTGTAACTGTTAACTGGTAAGCAGTGTTTCATACAGAATCTGAATGTTCCTGATCTATTTCCAGACCAACTACAGATACCTTGCTCCAGTGATTCATCAGTTATTGCCCTTCCTAGGGTGTACAACCTAACCTTAACGCTCAATTTTTAAAACCGCCTACGTTAGGCCCATTTTTACCTCTGCGCCATCACTCCCAAGTTCATCATCTATTTTTCTGAAGGCATCGTCATAGAATTCTTTGATTTTTTTAATAATTCCGAGACATTCCGACCCTTCACAGCTTGTCTCAGTTTCAACTGTTTGAGCGTCAAATTCGCTTCCTTTGGTGTTTAAAGACATGACTGAATTTTTGCAAAATTTCTAAAACTTCACGTATAACGTAAAACGGAATTTTCGCAATCTTCTGCTTCCCAACGGCTCTCCTTTTGATTGACGGTAATTCCTTCCGTCTGCCGCAGGTGCCGTTCTTAACTCACGACCACAGATCGTATATACGACTGTGGCGCTCCTATCGCTCATCGGTCCTGGTTACAAGCAATATGCAGCAGTGACGAACAAAATAAAGACATACCAAGTAGGCTCGAAATATCAGTATCGTTCTTGAAAGAAAAATGATTAGGATTCATTTATTGGAAAAGGGTAAAAATTGTCCCTGCACGTGCCATTCAGACGTATAGGGAATAGCAGAGGTATATCGCCAGCCATTCTTAAAATCGGTACTAGTTGCAGTTGATTGGTGAGATTCACTCTGTGGTTGCATTAACCCCATGGAAAGAACTTGTCACACCCATTGAGGAGGATGTTGCCTGGTCGTCAGAACCAGTACGCGCGTTTTTGGTGAAGCAGAATCTCTCTCATTCCTGTTGGGAATGTAACCCTGTACCGTTCAAGTCATATCATAGACCATTTAATATGCTGCTCCAGGTACCCTGTCATTGGAAACACTATTAATACATGATGCAAGGTAACAGGTTCCATTATGGAACATACCATTTTCAATCCAGAAAAAATGATCTGGAAAGGCACAGTGTTGGATGGCAAGACAAGAAAAGAAAATAATGACTTCATAGTCTTTGAATGCATACCCAATCCTTGTTGAAGAATGTGTGTCTTTCAGGTTGCAATATGGAGGAGACGGTCCCCAGATATGAAGGCCATAATACCATAATGATACAAGGGAGTAGATATATCACCACACATAGATGGAGCAGCACTCATATTCACTCCCTGGGGAATGAATCATGGTACCTGTTGGATGGTAGTGTGCTTTGATCTGACCCAGTTTGGAAGTGATGGAAAATAAGTTCCTGCCCTGGCAGTAAATGAACCTTTATGCCGTAGTCATCCAGCCCACAACCTAATCAGTACGCCGAGTTAACCAAAAAATTGCAAATGCCCTGACTTACAATCATTAACAGCTAACACGGGGTGATTCTCCAGCTTGGTGGAAGCTAATGAATCTTGACCATAAAAAACAGTATGCTCCTAAATGTAAAACACACTGTTGGTTCCTTGATAGGTACAGCAATTAAATTCATTGAAAGTACTGATTTAAGTAATGGAAACTTTCACCCAACACAGTACTGTTTAAACTAATGTACACAAGTTACAGTCTCTTCCTCTTGCTGTGGAAGGCACCTTGGCAGGGTATGGGAAGTATCCACCTAACAGAATGCTTTAGTCTAGAGCTCCTTCATTCAGGATTGCAAGATGTGTTACTGAAGGTAACATGCTTCTCTCAAAATAAAACACATGCACAAAGCCTTGTCAGCCACTATTCTTCCCTTATGTCACTCACTGACAACATAGCTGAACCTGTTATTTCTGTACAAGCAAGGTACATCTTTTGCTGTGCTGAGGTTATGAAAATAAGTACCATGCACTGCCATCTTCCACCCCTACCTTCCTTGCAACCCTGCCACACTTCCTTTCAACCCCCTCCACTCATCTAACCATTCTGTTCACATGCATACAGTATCAGCAATAGTAACCTTTCCTGGCAACAGGCATTTCTGGCTGGCCGAGAAATGCCAGACAGGACTAGAGAAGAGTGGAAGGGTTAAAATTATTCCCACTAACCTGAGACACTGACTTTAATCAAAATGAAATCAAAGCTACATATATTTTTTGTGGAAGTAACACAGCCACAAAATTTGCAATTACTGTACCATTTTATTTCCTTGCCAAATGACAATTAAAAGGTCAAAACCTTCTCAACTGTGTGTCCTTGTAGTTTCACCTTCCTAAAATGTTGATAACCATTCAATATCTATTGAACACACACTACAGAATTGGGAATGAATAATGAGTACTTATCATAATCATAATCATAGTCACTTATTTAGTATTCCAGAGATCCACCAGAGTGGACATAGAACATGATATTCAAGTTGGGAATGTTGTAGCTCAAGGGTTAAAAAGGGAGTGACCTAAGTTATCCATGCAGTAATAGACACACACACACACACACACACACACACACATAATTTATTCCACATATTATTTATTATATATATCACTTACAATTTTGTTGCATATTTTTACAACTAAATGTACCACAATTGTATTTCTTACAAAACTTGTTATTAGAGACAGTAACATCTACAAGATACTTTTTTTACCTCTAATAAAAAGTGTCACTCTCTACAATTCTGGACACAAACACAGTAAATGCTCACAGATGACTCACCATAAGAACAAATACACAAGGATTCATGTAAATGTAGTTGCATATTTGCAACAGTGTGTTTACATTAATGAATCACTGCATGCTTCACTAATCATCTACAGAGGATGCATTTAATTTTTATGTCTGGAGAAACTGAAAGTGGCCAGAAATAATCTCTACATTTTACAGACCAAATCCCTTGAAGCTTATCATTTTTTATTTCTGGTGTGAGTTAAACTGAGTCCCTTAGTATTTCTGTGATTAATGAGCCTATTATACATGCAGCAGGTGATGATGAATAAACATAATGCATCAGTGGAACGATGACAGGGAAAAACAAAGTGTCAAGAGATAAACATGTACCTCTGCAAATTCATCTGTCACAAACCCCACATGGTTTGGAATTCAATCCAGGCACACAATGTCAAAAGAAAGCTACTAATCACCTGAGCAAGGGCGCTGCCTTAAAATCCTGTATGTTATTCTAGAAAACATGGAAGACCAACTTCAATATGTTTCACAATTTGTACACTGGTATGAAATGTGTCTGAAACTGGAAGACATGGCTTGCAGAAGCTATTGTACATAATACTGAGGAAGTGATAATGACTTTTTACTAAAAACAGTTTTACTGTAGTTGAGTCAACAAGGGTGCAAGGTAAAGCATGATTTTCTTATGCAACATAATTGCTCAACTGTCTTACTTTACAAACAGGCTATAATAAGACTGTAAACAAGAGAATGAAATGCTTATTACTTTTAAGGAATAAATACGGTAGGGAAGACTGGACATCAACCGAAAATCTAAACAAAGTGGAACAGTTTGTAGTAAAGAACCAGATTCTTTGGATGCCAAGATTTAAAGGGAATGTAAAGTACAAATTATTTCAAAGCAAGCCATAAAATGAAAAAAAAAAAAACAACAGGATAAAAATGAGATGCAAGCACTGGGACTTCAAAATTTAAGAAGAATAACAAGAGGGAGGGAATATATATATATATATAAGGCAATTTGGAATAAGACCATCAGAAAGGAAGTAACAGTTTCTGCATGCTCTGATACTGGTAATAGACTACTAGGACACATGGTGAATCTGAGTGATAGTGGTAAGTTAAGGTTTGCACGTGCAAACTCTAAAGACTGACACTTTTGCATGGTGCACCTTCTATAGTGTATAACATATTTATGGCACTGCTAAACTGTGTACTCTGCAATATTACCCCATAGCACAAAAATAAAAAAAGGAAAAACACCAGTACTAAGAACTGCATTACAGATGTGTGTTAATGGTGAAATTATAAATGGTGCAGTTAGTTTTATAATGCGATTAGAAATTTCATTGTACCCGCATGTATTTTTAGTCCCTAATGACTTAATAATTTTTTCATTTTCTTAAGTAGAGGCATACTACCAACTTATTTTTGGAAAGGGTCTTCTAAAATTGTTTGTTAGATAGTTAATTGGATTAGTCATACTTGTATTTAAATGTTTGTTGTTGTCTGAATTGACTGTGTCTGCTATTGATATAAAGTAGTTGTTAAAAATATTTGCAATTTTATTCTGATTTATTATTAAATTATTGTTTATTACTAAAGATTGGATGTCAATATTGCTTTTTGTTTTCCCTTTTTCTTCATTTATTATTTTCCATGTACTTTTCATTTTGTTTCTAGAACAAAGAATGATTTTGTTATAATGAAGTTTTTTTGCAGTAAGAATTATTTTAGATAGTATTATGCAGTATCTTTTGTAATATATTTTGAGGTTTAAATCATTGCTGCATCTACACTATAAAAAAAGTTCCTTTTTTTACATGAAATTTTTATCCCTTTTGTTATCCATTGATTATATGTGGCATTAGATTTAATTTTTTTTTTTTTTAAACTAGAGTAATAACACTTCAGGTATATACTGAGAAAATTATTAAACATATCATTAACATTGTTATTCCAAAATATATTGTCCTATTGCTCCCAGCTTAGTTGAAGTTGGAACTCAGCTATGGTGTTTTTATTAATGTTTCTGATGTAAGAAGGTTCAATGTTACTAAATGGTAGGGAGAAATTGTTTAGTGTTATCAGTTAGACATCATGGTCAGATAATCCATTTATGCACGGTTTTATGGTATAATGTCTTTTGTTGTCAATAAAGATGTTATCTATCAAGGTGGCTGAATTGTTGACTGTTCTCATGGGGAAATACATAGTGCTTATTAAATTATAAGTGCCTAACAGGTAATCTAGTTGTTTCATTTTGTTATTAGTTCCTAAATAGTTTATATTTATATTGCCACATATAAATTCAGTTTTATAGGTATGTAGTCAAGTTTATTTAGTGAGTAATCAAAATCTCCGGATGGAGCCCTATATACACAGAATATAATTACATTTTTCTTGTTAAGTTTTAGTTGGACAGCAGTAATTTCAATATCCTGTTCTTTACAGTGTTTTTGCAGACTAATATTTGTGAATTTTAAGGCTTCTTGGATATATATACAAACACCACCATTTTTCAGTTTCTTTCTGTAGTATTTTCCACTTTGTTTGTAATTTGAAATGGGTGTAGCATCTATTTCATAATTTTTTAAACGATGCTCAGTCAGGCAGATCAAGTGAGGTGCCTCTGTAAGTAATGAAAGCATAATTTCATTTGTTTTACCTTTTGGTCCTCATATGTTTTGGTGGTAAATCTTAAATAGGTTGCTTATATCATCATTCTTATTAGTAACATCATGTCTGGGTATAGGAAATATTTTATTAATATTTAGATTTGTTAAAAGCTGAGATTTATGTACTTGTTCTCTACTACTAATACTTGGTTGACGAGAGGATAGGTTCTTTGTCCTGTCTACAGTTACATTTGCCATAAAAAATCCTTACTTCTAGTGACAGGAGCTTTTTTCTGCCCACTTGAAATCTTGCGTAGTAACTCACTGTCTGTCTTATTGCCTTGATTATTGTGAATCTGAATTGGTGAGACCAGTACTTTTGAGAAATCATCTTCAGTTAGCATCGGGTTGGGCTTATGATTATTAGTAACATTGATGCTCACATTAGTTGTCTGTTCCTTCCAATTAAGGGCAATTATGGGTTCAGTTTTGTTGATGTCACTTACGAGCTTGTCAGTTTGGGAGGCAATCAATTTTGCAAGCCACTCTTTTCCAGCATTATTTAAGTGCAAGGTGTATAAGGACATGCAGTGAAAGGTAAAGCAATCAAAGATCACCTCCAGTGTTTAATAACCACCAATAAAATGCACTTACCAGGTAAATGTAAATACCTATTATTTTACATCATACATGTTCCAACACGTTTTGGTTCTAACTGAACTATCATCAAAGAAATTACAGTTTCATGGGAAGTAATATCCCTCATGATGGTTCAGTTAGAACCAGGACATGCTGGTAAATAATATTACAAAAGTAGGTATGTGCATTCACCTGGTAAGTATATTCTGTGGGTGGTTAATAAACAATGCATATGCAACCTTTCAACAAAGATTATCTCTTTCTTCACTAAGTGTTCTGTCTCAGCTTCTGTAAAAAACGCGATGTGCATTGGATCTTCAAAGACTTGAACCCCATTATATATTCTATTTTATTCTAACCCTCTGCCAGGTACTGTACATCACCATCCCATCAACCTTGCAATGTCCAGCCAGTTTCAAAATTCTGTGGGGTACTGTAGGATTGTCATGGAATAACAACTACAGTACCAACACATATGCTGATATTTTTTGTAGTCATGTAAGTCAGTAGCGATATTAGCTGCGACAGGAATGCCGTGTTTAGTTTATCTGTTACTGATCTCACGCTAGTGATGAGTTCTGCCCAGCTGCTAGCGGGCGAACGTGGGGTGGATAACAGCTGTGACTGGAAATGGTTCGGTGCTGGTCCAGTTACGGGCTGAGCTAGTTAGCGTCGGGTCCTGCGGCCGTGATGGGTATGGCCGGCATGGAGCTGCGCCACAACTACTTAGGTGCGGGACAGCGTGGCAGAGCCAAGCGGTGTGTTTGGTCTGCACTGCGTATGTACTGCTTTAGATGCTTGGCACTTTTGTTGGTTGGCTGCCTGGATTCTGAGACCAGACTGGCTCTGTCACAAACTGATCTTATGCGATGTTTGTCAGGCGCTTTGGTGAAGCCGCTGCGCCAGGGCTAGGGGAGTGCGGGCCGTGCCCCGACTTTGCATCGTATACCCTGGCATTTGTGTTGTATTGTATTGTATTTATTGTGCGTTCGTCAGATCCATACAAGGCTGGATATTGAACTTGTCAAGTATTACATAGTTACAGTTACAGAATAGGAAATAAAATTAGAAAATAAGAAATACAA
>Ga0131853_10008053_pt1 | contig 19162 bp, 16 predicted proteins | sample TergutLab28metaG_FD_92764 | JGI IMG/M metagenome (GOLD analysis project Ga0131853, IMG submission 92764) | Labiotermes labralis P1 segment gut microbial communities from Petit-Saut dam, French Guiana - Lab288 P1 (version 2) (version 2) | ecosystem: Host-associated > Arthropoda: Insects >...
CGAATTTCAGCTCTTGACATCCATGAATGGATTTTCGAACAACTGCACGTGCCGGAAAATGTAGTGACCATGGTACAGATAGACGGGACGCGCCGCCAAGTGTACATCAAATTCACCGATTTCGAGTACCTGCAAGACTTACTCCATTCAACTACAGGCCAGTCCGAATACAAACACGACAATAGGGAAATATCGCAAGTGAAGATCGAAATGGCTGGAATGGGCACGAGGCGTGTGAGGTTAGCAAACCTTCCCCCTGAAACACCAGATGAGGCAGTAAGTGTCGTCTTCTCCCATTATGGTGAGATAAAGGAGATGCAGCGAGAGGTTTGGTCTAAGGTCCATCGTTATAAGGTTTTTAGCGGCGTCAGAATAGTAGTGATTACCTTAACGAAGCATATTCCGTCCCATATAATGATAGCGGGACATAGAGGGTTAGTATCATATGAAGGACAGTCCACGACGTACTATGGTTGCGGAGAAACGGGACATTTCAACCAGGTTTGCCCCAAGAGGCGAGGAGTGGGGGTTGAAACGACCAAGGAGCCCACAGTATCATGGGCCGACATTGTGGTAAGTGGAAATAGGTGTCCGAGGTCTGATGGAGGGGTGAAGGAGAAGGAGGCGGACCAACAGAGTACACAGTCGGGCTGCGATAATGAGCACCAAGCAGAAGATGAGGAAGCAATGCAAGAGGACACCACGAATTCGACTGGTGTAGCGTCGGAACAAAGCGACGAACCGGAACGGGGCGCGGTAGGCGGAAGCGACGTCCGGAATAATGCGAAGGCACCGTGCGTTGAGGGGGACCGGGCGTATAGGAATCAGTGGATTCCGGAGATGAGATATTGGGAGATGCAAATGCAACGGTGGAGTGCTAACCCCTACTTCGGCAACCACAAGAAGATATGAGTACCACAACAGAGGTGTGGGAGGAAGAGGAACGAGGGAGACAGAAGTAGGAAATCAGAAGTGGGGGAGTGGTGGAGGATCGCACTCAACCACTCGAGGAGTTGAGGACGTCGAACCAATCAAGCAGTCCCAAAAGAAAAAAAAAATGGGAATAGAAAATATCGGGGAAATGTCGCACGTACGTAAACGTAGTATGACGAGAAACGTATTATCCAAGTAAGTAACTACACAACAGATCAGCCTCACCTACGTGGGATGGACGTGTTCAAGATTGCGACATTGAACATAAATGGATTGGCTTCGAGAACAAAGGTATAAATGTTAGAGGACTTCCTCCGACGACAGGGGATAGACATGCTTTTCCTACAGGAAGTCGCGCACTCTACAATCGACACCCTGTGCAGTTATAAGACCTGCACCAATGTGTGGACGGCAGGGCGGGGCTCCGCCATGTTTACGAGAAACGAGATAACCTTCACAAACATCACAAGGCTACCGTCGGGACGACGAATAACGTCAGAATATAGAGGCATATGGTTGGTCAACGTTTATGCCCCGTCAGGAACAGCCAAGCGACAGGAGAGAGAACTATTCTACAACAATGAACTCCCCTACTTGCTGAGAGCCTCCCCATCCAATATGATCGTCGGAGAAGACTTTAACTGTGTACTCAATCAGACAGACAGCACTGGACACTTCAACTTAAGTAAGGCGCTCGACGGAATAGTACGTGGTTTTGAACTACAGGACATGTGGCGTGCGGACCCCTTAAGAACTGTTTTCTCGCACTACTCCCCGATGGGAACATCAAGAATTGACCGGATATACACAACGAAAGAACTGAGTGAGAAGAAGATAGGTGTGGAGACTGTGGCAGTAGCTTTCACGGACCACCTATCAGTGGTAATGCGGCTCTCCGTAGATGTCCCCATCGTGCGAGGGTGCAAGGGATTCTGGAAAATGAACACTTCCATACTTAGCGAGGAGGCTTTTAAAGAGAGGTTGCGCCAGACGTGGGCGGCTTGGGGGCAGCAGAGAAGGTTCTACCCCTATTGGCCCATGTGTTGTGGAGGGTATACAAAACACGGATTCGTCTTTTCTGTATTCAGGAAGGTTCCGAACGTCGGCGGGACTTCGTGAAGATGTAGAATTTCCTCTACGAGTGGATTTATGACGTTCTACGGAACACCTACCCACACGGACAGAAGATGATAATGCTGAACCGCCTGAAAGCTAGGATAACTAGCCTACACGAAGTGAAATTGCAGCGAGTAATGTTAGACATTGACGAGCCGAACCGGTTAGCGGGAGAGAGACCAGCGCTCTTTCACATTCTTCAGATGCGAAAACGACAGGAAGCCAGAATGATCCGAAGTATACAGGACGAGTGTGGGTACACCCAGCAGACAAAGAAAGGCATCATACGAGCATTTACGTCCTTCCTGCAACGTAAATATGAACCGATCGCAGTGGATGACAAGTGTGTCGCGTACATGGCCGAAGCAGGGCAACGGGCGTTACCGACGGCTTTGCTAGATCTGTTGGAACAGCCCATCTCACTGGAGGAAGTACACATCTCTGTGAGAAAAGGAGGGAAGAAAGCGCCAGGCATTGATGGTATTGGGTTAGAGTTCTACAAGGCGAACTTGGCAACGATCCAAAACGACATTGGTGCTATGATGAACCAAATGCTCATGGAGAGAAAAGAGTCCGCTCAACAGAAGCACGGAGTGATCGTGTGCCTGCCCAAGTCAAACGACCCGACCACACCTGCGCACTTTCGGCCCATTACCCTTTTGAATACGGAATAATGGCCCGAATCATCGCCGACCGATTGCGCCCCACGATGGAGGAGCTATTACATCCGAGCCAACTCTGCGGTGTGCCGGGTAGGATCATCCTTGAGGCGATGGCGACCGTGCGTGAGGCTGTTGCATAGGCCTAGGTGATGCGCGTGCCACTGTGCGTCATTTCCCAGGATTTTCAGAAGGTTTTCGATAGAATCTCCCAGCAGTATCTTCTCACCATCCTGCGAAGCTATGGATTTAGGGACTGGTTTGTGGAACGAATCAAGAGCATGTGTGAGGAAGCCGCATCCTCCGTCCAAATTAACGGCCACGTATCTGGACCAATCCCGATTCACAGCTCAGTTAGACAAGGATGCCCCATGAGCATGCTGCTCTTTGTCTTATGTGTGGACCTGCTGCTCCGCATCTTGGACCAGAAACTACCGGGTATCCGGATTGGAAAGCGAGCCCGAAAGACAGTGGCGGTGGCATACGCTGACGATATAACCATCTTTGTAACGACGCCGACGGACATTCCTGTCATAAATGAGGCGATACAGTGCTACGTTAAAGTCACGGGAGCTCGCCTGAACACACGGAAATCGAAGGCACTGGCAGTGCGAGGATGGAGTACATCCACGGATACACTGAACTGACCATACCACGCTGATATAGAGATTCTAGGCGTCACCTTAGCGAGTACCATCGAGCAACAATGAAAAAGAGCTGGGCGAAGGTAACAGGCAAGGTGAGAGCCCAAGCAAGGGATACATATGAGCGCGACTTAAGACTCTCACACCGGATTCGTTAGTGCAAGCTTACCTCCTTGCGAAAAAATGGCATTCGGCGCAGGTGTTCCCGGTACCCACGACGTGTACCCTACAATTGACGACTGCTATCGCGTGGTACATATGGAAGGGAGCAACGTTCCGGGTACCAATATCGACTCTACAGAAGCCGAAGAGACAAAGAGGCCGGGTCTTAATTGACATCGAGGCGAAATGTCGAGCTGTCCTGATCGGCCGAATGTGGACAGAAAACATGAAGAAGAGCTCTGCAACAGTGACATGGCTCCGAGAGTGGAACCTGGATGGACCCTGGGCGAACCCCCCTCACATAGTACGGATACGGATGACGTTAGAATATCTATATCGATATGCGATAGACATGGTCTACATAACACCCCCCGGGAATGACGAAACGCTCCGGACATGCAAACTGCGCGTCTACGCTACTCTACATACAGTGGTGGCAGCGACGAGAGAATCCCGAGAAATGAGGATAAAGCAACTGCATCCGGACACATAATCGATGCGGGTGTGGAAATACCTACATACGGTCTGGGTATGGGAGGAAATCGCATCCATGTGTTACGTCGTGATACATGATATAGTGCCGACTAATGAGCGCCTGCACGTTATTAGGCTCGTGGACTCGGATCTCTGCAGACACTGTGGAAGGCGAGACACCCTCGAACAGCGGCTGACGGAATGCAACGAAGGAACGGCCATCTGTTTGTGGACAAGGGAAAGAATTGCGCAGCTGCTTCGAACGGACCCGCGCCGCATTCCCACCGATTGGTGTCTACGGCCCCATTTCCAATTCTGGCCGCCACAGCGACATAAACGATACTGTGGTTATTATCACATCTCGTTATGTACCGAATACAGCAGCAAAGACACCTATCACTGCTCGACTATATTCACTTCTTGCGTCGCGCGAGATGGAAGTCGTACCGGGCGACCAGCCGGATGAAGCAGGTAGGAAACTATCTATCGATACTCTAGACAGTGCCCACTCTCTAGGCGAGAACCCAAGGAAGGAGTAAACCGTTATCAGGATGGGTCACGATGCGGGGAGTGGAACCCCCCCCTACACACACACCGCTTGAATAAGGCTGTGTAAGTGTGAGTGCTAGATGACATGGTATGGGAAACGCACTGCCAAAACACGAGGCAGAAGTGATGTAAGTTCCTATGTGTACGATTGAAAGTACAATAAATGTTTCAAAAAAATCCCGGTGGGGACGAGATTTTCCGCCCGTCCAGACCGGCCCTGGGGCCCACCCAGCCTCCGTAAAATGGGTAACGGGTCTTTCCTGGGGGTAAAGTGCGGCCGGGGCGTGCTGATGACCACTCACCCCCTCTAGTGCCGCGGTCATGGAAGAGTAGAGCTATACCTCTACCCACCCTCTGAGATACACTGGGCCTGTAACGGGAAAACTTTTTTTTGTCAATGTGTCTTTCATTCTGTTGTATATAAATAATTTCGTTAGTCAGAGAGGCACAGAATGAGAATTGAACCGTTACTTCACTAACATTGAGAATAAAGTTGATGAATACATATAAATACGCTAAATGGATTTTCGAAACTGATCGTTTTTACGGCAAATGCCGAATGTACCGATATGTGTCACCGTGATCGCAAAAGTTCGGATTCCCACGACGCATGAGTTTTGTTTGCGTGTAATTAACGTCATTGAGACTACGTTTTCAAACGATATTATAAGACCGGCAGCAAACATAACACCTCGATAAACTGACGTTATTGTTGCTGAGTTACCTTTTGTGTAAATCGTGGCTTTGCAAATTTTACACGGTAGCTTATATACTTATCCCTTATGATTTAGGAAAGGAACGTACGTCTGGTGTAGCTGTAACTTTTCCCCACACAGGTGCCATTCCTGCAGTGGGCAGATAAAGCTCGTTAATCTAAACGGGCCTGGATTTTATAGATCGTAAAGCAATTTCTGACATGTGTTTGAGATACCTGTGGGGACCGCTAGGACGTGTGCACAGACTTCAGAGGTTCACGATGAATCCGCTCGTTGTGTCCTGATGAAGTGGTTTCATTGAAGCGACTGGCGGTCATTGTACCACTTCACAAGCACCTGAATATGACAGTGTGATTTTAATATTTCTGTACAGTTGTACACTTTCGGATAGTAAGTGGAAGGAAATAAAACCCCCACACGTGCCAAAGTAACTTCGTCTGTACAGGTGTAGATTAGAGAGACCTACACATATATCACTACTGAAATGATCAGGGGGAACAACATTGTGTTGGAAGGCGAGTTATGACTGCATCAAGCTGGGAAATTGAACGCGGTAGCACAATGCGACAGAAACGGACCCTCTGTAAAACTCGGCCGTGCGGAACATTCTTCCTTGTAAATCTTAAATTGGTTCGAAAAAAGAGGTCGGCGTATAATAAAGCAATCACGTCCTTTGTATTCTTCCATTAATAAAGTAAGATTGCGGTGCTACTGAGTGAATTTCATCTGTAATTTATATAGCTAGCCTGTCAGGCAATACGTTCTGTTCTTGTACTCAGCAGCTTTAATCTCGTTTGTCAACCGTAGCGGAAGAAGAATTTGTTTTGTTATGCGAACCGTATTGGATGTGTTATTTTGTGCATTTAGTTCTTTGTTGTGAGCACTGGTGGGACATTATTCAGGCATTTATAATTAACCATAACCTGTTTCTTTCAATTCGAAGTCCGCAGACGGCATGTTTCTGAAATGTTTATGCCTGTATTCATATATTGTTGTATCCGTGAAACTACTTTTGTTACCTCACTTCAGAACGGCTTCTGGTGTGTAATCTGCCACGAGATATTAACGAAAAAGAATTGTAGCGTATTATTATTATTATTATCTATGTTTTGCTGTTACTTTTGTTGGAGTTGTTGCTGCTGGTGGTGGTGGTGATAAATTAATACATACCAAGAATTATTTTAAAAATACCAGTCGACAACGGTGATACCGGTAACGTTGTAGCGGGAGACGGCCAGATCAGTATTACCACGTGTGGTTATATTTTGCAAAAAGGAGTGACGATGTAAGAATTGCAGTAGCTATGAAGTAATCTCGTGTTCCGTGAGCTTAAAAAGTAATGGAAGAGAATTAAATTTTGAGCTGGCACATGCTAAAGGACGTGATCTTCGTCCTGTTTGTATGAATATTGGTTTCTGGTAATGGTAACGGTGATGGTGGTGTTAGTGGTGATGATGGTGATAATGATCAGATACGTAAGTACGGAAGATAATTTTTATGTAACTGCATCTCGACAGACAGATATTTTTTAAATTGCTCTTTACGATTTGTAGTGTAGCACGTCACTAATCATGGTATAATAACAAGTTACTAGAACCTACTGGATAAAGAGGTTGGAGACGACGCGAAATTTATAAAAACCTTCGTGGCTCCGGGCGGTAAAATTAGAAAAATTAAAGGAGAAAGTATGAACACTTTTAACGAATATAATGAAGAATCTGAAGGAATATTTTGCAACCTTCGAATGGGAAAGTTGGACGCTGGCGGGATTCGAACCTGGTTCCTCCGGAATACGAAGTAAGGTATGCAACAGAACTTCATAGTTTTATGACTTACCCGCAGAACGTCTGGTGGCTAAATTGCATTGTACATTATGGCGAGCCTGAGAGCCATTGTGTTTCATCAGTGAAATTCAGGCAGTAGCGGATATTTGTCAGTGCCTGTAGCAGAAACTCATGACAATTGAAACGGGAATCTGCAACCAGGAGCTGTCATTAACTATACGAATTTCTGTTTAACACGTTACATAAAACGTTAACTGTTCTGGGACATGTGCGTTTCGAAATGTGGCAGACCTGACTCCTTTTCAGTACATTTACCGTACGTACGTTGAGTACACTCGATATCTGTCCAGGAATCGCGTGTACGCTGGAATTCTGGTTCGATTCCTATTCCAGGAATGATGTTTTAATTTTTTTTTTACGCGTTGAATGCAATCAACGTTTAATGTGTAAGCTATGCTTGTCAGCATGTGCTGCTTTATTATTCACGCTCACATGTTTTAGCCTGAAAACTATTCTGGTGATTTGGATGACATTTTTAAGTATGGAGTGAGGAAAGATAAGTGCATTAAATTTGTGTGGCGAGTTGCATTTTGATTCGTGGCAGTCCTGCATATGCGTTGCGTCACAAAGTCTGAAATCTAAATTTGTGTTAAGTCCTCATGAATGGCAAATCGGATGAAGAATCAATACTTTTTACAATTTTAACCCCTTTGTGTTAGGTATAAAACAAACAGTTTCCTTCAACACAACTAGTAATTATTATATCTTTACTTTTGCAACAGGGTTCGACTACAAGGTGTCATCTTCAGGCCAGTAGTATTAAAGTGTATAATTTATTTTATGTATTTTATGCTGTTGGCCCGAAGATGATCCTTTGAGGTCGTCATTTATTTGCAGGTTAAAAATATAATTGCGTTTGGACGGCATTTATTTGCCTTATAGAAAGAATTGTGTACGGGACAAAGTACAATATATGGGACTGACTGATACTGGAAAGTTCTTCAAATGTGAATGGCAATGGAAGGTCACGGATATACGGCAATTGAAAGTATCATGATTGTGATTATTATTATTATTATTGTTATTATTATTATGCATGTCTCTTGTCACAGACCTTTTCTTCCTGGTACTTCTCTTGAACCAGCGGTGATCCCCACCGCTCAGGCTTCAAGCTTCACATTGCAGTACTTTCCGTATTATGTTTGATGTTCCAAGTATAGCTGTCTTTTGTAGTGAATCTATCGAATTTTTTCCTGGTACAGCTTCCAAATTTTTCCTTAAGCTTCTCGTTACTATTCCAGTGGCTCCGATTATCACTGGTATAATCGTACATTTCAGGTTCCACATTCGCTGTATCTCTATACATAAACACTTGTATTTTAACTTCTTTTCCGCTTCCTTTATTATTATTATTATTTATTGAATTTACTCCCTGTACGTACATGTATATAGAGACTACAAGCGAATTTACACCGACAAGGAAAAGTGTTCTTGGGCCTTTATTTTGTTGACCCTTCTTGCTGAAGAAAGTTCTGTGGCATACATATAGATAGCAGCACTGTTAGTAATTATTATTCTACCATTTTATCTTAGTATAAATGTATAGATATAGCTATGTTTCTGCTGCCCTTTACGATATTTATATGAGGGGTACTTGACTGTTTGTTCTTGTAGGGCAAAAACGCTGGATATGCACGGTAGTGTGCTTGGTAGATTTAGTGCTGTTGCTTCAGTTATGATGATGACAATTGCAACAATTTGAAGACGAAATTTTAACTTGCACTGTGCTAGTTAAAAATCTAAGTCTACTGGGTTGGTAAGCCGTGTCGATTTTTGAATACCTGTCGACAGCTTGACAGTTTTTACTGCGTAACATTCCAGAAGATCTGATTTATACTGTGCAACAGCGCCGCGACAACCTTAAATCTCGCTCGGTGCTGGAGATGCTATTTTTCCCTGTGCCAGAATTTAATACGCCCCAAGAAACAGTTCCTGTAGCAAACTTTTACCACCCATTTCTATTCTACAGCAAAGATATGACCATTGTTTTTTTTCCGGCACATCCCGTGTGCGAGATAACCGTATTGACGTGGACTCCAGCACGTTGTCGTGGTTGTAGTATTTAGCCATTTAATGCCCGGTGGAAACCGTGTACCATCGGGTGTAACACCGAAACTTCGTTATTTTGTCTCAGCAGTCTCTTTATTTGTTGGGTTCGTTTCTGACCATAAGCAGCGATTTTTCTTCCTAAACTGTATTAACCGAATGGTTTTTATAACGAAGAAGTTGTTTGTTTCCTGTGAGCTGGGAGATGAATTTCTAGTGTAAGTTGTAATAAATTTCGTCTTTAAAGGGATTTTACTTTCTTATTACTATTGCAGAGAATTCATATTTCGTGTAGTCACGCTGGCGTAACAGTACTCGCAGAATGTAATAAAAGTGTGTGAGTCACACCTGTGAACCACCTTGCATGTTCGCTACCTGTCAGGACTTTTAATTTCTTAGTGTATTTAAATGCAGTTCTTTTTAAAAAAAATTATCCCAGTAGTAAGATGTTATTGAATTGAGATTTTGTAGGAAGCCGACGTAAGAACATACTCGAAGTAGCTGGCAACGTGGTCGACCCGTTTTACCATGACCTACGGATCTTTTCTTGCTATCATCGCTCTGGTGAGGTCCTCGTTAATAACAGATTACAAAATGTGGTAGTCGCTCGTGGAATGTATGAGAATCCCGTCTCGAAGCCGCCATTCTGCATTTTTTTTCCGGACCATATATTTTGCAGAGATGTGAAGGGCGTTCTTCCGTCCGGTACGTGGCTCTGACGCAATCGGAGTACGTGAGTAATGACACCTAGTATCAGATGTAAGCACAATAAACTGGGCTTATTGTCATCACGTACGTCCGTCTGACTTGTAATTCTCGCCGACATGCCCGCTATTTTCTTGCTCTGCAACACCCCAACATTGACGCCTCTAACATTTTACGTAGCCGAAGTAGTGCATAATTATACCGCTTCCACTGTTATTACTACTTCTGTACCACCATCTGGCTTTACCATTACTACGACATGTTTACGTAATATAATACAGTAATGAGACACTAGAAAGTATTATAAAATATGAGCAGTGCAAAATTTACTTGGGCCGAACATTGGTAACTGGAGCATGAATACGGCACAACAGACCTGATTAGCAGATAACACCAAAACAGTTTGATTTAGCTGCCCCATATACCAGAATACTGAAATGGTATGTAGCTGTGAAATAGAAAAGTTTATCAAACTAGCATGCGCAATTAAAGAAGAGTGACAGATCGAACAGGTGGCCGTAGTACCTATAGTCCAGTGAGCATTGCTTACATAACTTATGCTATATACCTTGTTAAAACTTGTAGATGTAAGTTATCCAGCCTAACATCGGCAGGAGAACGAAAAATATAAAAATATATTTCTTGTTTATGAAGGTGCTTAATCAACAGAAAAATGCAGGTGACGGAAAGAGCACAAAAGTACATACATACATACATACATAGGTACATACATACATACATACATGCATACATACATACATACATACATGCATGCATACATACATACATACATGCATGCATACATACATACATACATACATACGCGGAATGACAAAGGTACATTAACACAAGACAAAACAAAAGAAAACAAAACTTAACATTTTATGAATAATACATTGCCAATTACAATAAGACTATAAAACCAATACGAAATCTGAATCAGCTTGATGGCGTGCTTTTGGGAAATGATAAAATTCCGTGTCTAGTGAAGACAGGTAACATGGCGGCTACGTGGTCTTCATTTAGTTTTACATTTTCTGTTAATGATATACGAAAACATTACTTCTGGGCTTGTGCGACTGGTCTAGCCGGAGTTGACGAACTCGTTTGTTAAGATAGTTATGTTTTGCTTAAAGTGCCAACATCGCGTCGCGTGAGTGGGAAATTTTAAGGTGTGACGTGCCTCGTCCCCACCTAAAAATAATAATTATTATTATCATCGAATTTCTCACTTTTCAGCTTTGGCTGGGAAATATTCTCATATCGTGATTTGTAGTAATCAACAGTATTAGGCTGGGTGGTCTTATTTGTAGTTTAAAAAGTCTCGTACAATTGAACATGTGCCAAGAATTACAGATTTTTGCAGTTGTATGTATGTATTAGGGTGCAAGTTAAGTGCTGTTAGACTTTGTGATAGTGACTTTGGAATTACTCCCGTAGATGATATTACTATCGGCATCAATTGTGCTGCCTTTTGCTTCCATATAGCACATATTTCATTCGCAAGTTCTTGGTACTTGTTTTGTTTGTCGGCTATTGTTTTGTCGAGATTATGTGTATTTTGCGACAGCTATGTCTATCAAAAAGGTGTTCTTTGTTTTCTTATTCATAAAAGTTATGTTAGGTCAATTAAAAGATATTGTTTTGTCCGTAAGTATGCTGCGATTCCAGTACAGCGTGAGATTTTCATTCTCCAGCACACTGGCTGGACTTTTATCGTCAATCAATTCGGCTGCTTCTGCCAGTTTCTGATGGATAATTTTGGCTAGTCCATCATGTCTCTTTACATACTCGGTAGGTGCTAGTTGCTCACATGCTGCAATAATGTGTTGGATTGTTCTTTTCCACATCTTCTGCATAGCTCATCGGTGTCTGGCTGCTTCAAAATATATTTCTTGTAGTTTCTTGTTAGTATGACTTGGTCCTGTATTGCTGTTAAAAAGCCCTCTGTTTCGGCGAACAAATCGCCTTTGTCATTATTATTATTATTATTATTACCCGATGTTTCGTACTTTAATTTTTCAGAGGCGTCACCTAAGCACGTTTTTCATATTAATGTATACCAAAATTCCGCCCTGCCCTTCTGGAAGCTGTCAGCCTTATTGTGCCGACCAAAAATCTCAAGAGATTTTACTCTAATTTGTGTTGACCGTAAACGTCGCAACTGTTCTTCTGCTAGATGCGCTTCTAGCGGCTAGTGCCGTCCGTGAGGATATGCGCATATTGAATGGAATGTCTGTCTTGCTTAACAATTTGTTGATAATTCAGGTACTACAAGGTTTGTTGTTTTTATATTGTTATTTTTCGTTCCTTGTCATTATGGTTTATGCTTTATGTTTTGGGTTTTTTTTCATGTACTTTCTCCTATGTTAGTATACTGTGTCTGAAATTGCCCTTTTGGGTCTTGTGTCAGTAAGATTATAATGCAGAACCGAATTGCACTGAATTGAAATATTACGCATTTATGTGTGCGGTTTGTTATATTCATTGCTTTGGAATACGATTAACATTTACAACTTCGATTCTAAGTTTTTGTGTTTTTTTTAGCGATGCTGTCAGTTGCTATGTTTAGATGACGTCGTTCTAGATGAATAAGTGACGACGGCGCCTTAGTGGAATGGTGTTGACAGAGGAAAACCGAAGTGCCACATTGCTCATTACAAATCCCAAATGCAATGACTTGGATTCAAACCCGGGTTTCCGCTGTGAGGGTCCGGCGACCAACCACCTGAGTTTTTTTTTAAAGAGGCACAACCTGTTGCTTTTGATTACAGTTGTCCATGCACTACATCTGAACTACACGGATTTGCATGTTCCATACTTTGATTCTGCTATCTGTGTAGCGTCTTAAATTAATTAGATGTTTTGAATTTTTCAGGATGCTCAGGTATACTTTGCTGTCTTCTTTATCTGTCCGCTTCCATTACAGAAAGTACAAGGCGTAGAATAAAAGGGAAAGCGTTTTAAGTGGCAAATTGAGCGTAGTTTGTATTATGTGTGGGTAGTTCTTTTTGTTTTGTTGTTTGAAGACGAAGTGTAGCCGGCCATTGTCGTGATCCCTTTGATAGTACGCTGAACATAATATCAAATATGTAAGCAGACAGTTGACTTGAAATCAAGTGAGCGGGAGTATTATGCTGCAATTAGTTACTGATTGCATTTATGGTTATTATAGTTTAGATGAAAATGAACGTAGCTTAAATACATGCTCCGTGTGTGGAGGAAGACGCATGCCTATGTACCAGAAGTATAATCAGCCATAGCTTGAGGCTTGTCATTAACTTGCAAATAATTACACACGTTTCCAATATAAAGAAAGCTGTGGTATTCTAGAGTTCGTTTTTTCCTTTTTTTCAGTATGCTGAATCATTCGTTACAATTACTCTAGCAACGTGTTAGTGGTGCCAAGTTATCTGCAGTGTGGATGTGGGGAAATCTTATTGGCAATACTGTCGCGGCAAGACGTGGACTTTAATGAGAAGGGAGTTGAAGAGCGCTGATGTACCGAAATTGGGCGTTCCGTTCAGCCCCAATACCTCTTCATTTCAAGTCGTGATTCTTTTTGGGGTGGTTGGTACAGTTGCGAAAAGCCCCCCCCCCCCATTAGCTTCATCGTATCTGTTCTTCTGTCCGCATGTATCAGTTTGGACTGCCCGCGACAGATTGGCGTGAGATTTGATATTGGAGACTCTTATTAAAATCTATCGAGAAAAACCAAATTTGTTAAAATCGGACAAAAATGTTGGGCACTTCGTTTACTGTAACATGCGGTACCTTTATTTTGATTTTCGGCCATCGCAGTGTTTATTGTGGCAATTCGTGAAACCAGTATGGGGGAAACAATTTTCCCTGCCTTAAAATGTTGCGTGTTTGTCCATCAACTATTAATTGTATAATATTTGTTTTCATTTAACTTGGTTTTCACACCTTCTCTCTAATGCTTTCATTGCGAACAGAGTGAAACGAAGACGGGTGAAGGCGATAGAGGAAAGAGGAGACAACGCCAGGATTGCTCTTCTGCCTGATTTTCTCGAACAGGTACTGAGAAGAATATTTGAATCTCAGGGCGAAGACGCAACGTTCTTGGACTGTTTGACCTTTGAGGATGGGGCGATAGATTATACCGAAACGTCCATACAGAATTACCACTGTACGCTGCGTCGGATCCCAGAAGAGCGAAGATCTCGTAATCACGAACTTTATCAACTCTACTGTTCGCAGATATTGTGAGGGTGATCAACTCAAGGAATATGGTTTGGGTATTGTGGATGAAGTTTCACCGTTGATCTCCAGCTGCCAATTTTTATCGATTTCTCTTCTGATCGAAATTATAGCGATGTATCCACATTTGTGACATGTTGAATTTTTGCCATTCGTATATTCGGCAGTTATGTTCTGCACAAGAGTACGGAGTCATTCAGGCGAAGGCAAGGTATATATGTAGATAATTCAATTCCAAGAGTAAGTTACATGTCAGATTCATTTGCATGAAGAAGTAATATGGAAACACTGTATTAGATGTTTTTCACAGTTGATGCTTACTCATTCTCTTGACGTGTGGTTGATACGGATAACCTATTTTAGCACGAATGCTGTGTGTTTTGAAACACGAGACATATTCAACTTGAAGTGCCAACTGTGTATTTGGTTAGGCGTGTTTAGGTAAACGCATTTAAACAGACAAGAGCAGGAAGAAAAGGCAGGCGAAGGTGTGACATTACGTGTTAATATTGTGACATTAGCGGGTATTTAGCACATGGCATCAGACAAATTTAATGGCAAACTTACATAGCTAATGACACAAGTGGGAAGTGGTAGAGAAGTGGCAAATGTTTACTGAAGCAGATACGGTTTTCCTTATGTAGTTGGAAAATTGTATGTAGTCAAACACAACTGTGTCACATGAGGTGTATTTCATGACTATATAATGGACAACTACACGTTTAGGCCTGTACTGGCCATCTTCAGGTTGTGTAGAGATATCTACACCACGTCTCTACTTGGTGTAGAGATCTCTACGCCACGTGCGCGTGCATGCTTATAGTAAGATCTTAAGTTCCCCTAAGACAACCTGAAGATGGCCAGTACAGGTCGAAACATATAATTGTCCATTTTATAGTCATTAAATACACCTCATGTGACGCAGTTTTGTTTGACTACATACAATTTTCCAAGTTTCACACACACACAATGGGGATGACACACTTCCTAGATTCCTTATGTATTATTTTCTTTCGATACACATTCTGAAGGTTTTTACAGATGTAAAGTTAGAGTTTACTCAAAATGTAAAAGATGGTGTACGAGCGAAAAAGGGTACCCTTACCGGGTTCTGTCATTGGTTGCGTATCCAGATCACTATCTGTACCCTGACGAAAATAAGCAACGAAATCACCAGAGTTTCTGCGAGCGGCAAAGTTCGTAATTTTTCAGTAGCATTGTTGGCAGACAATAGCCTTGGGGCTCATGAATGGACTGGGAGGTTGAGCATTGCTATTAGTATAGGCTGGGAGGTCAAATATGTATGTACAGAAAGACGCGTTTAAATATAATAAGTACTTTTATCGTATATTCCTTCATAATTCAAAACATTTTGAGAAACTAATATTTGAAACTCGTTTTAACAGTTTGGAATTTTGCAGAATTGATTTTCTGATTGTGATTCTTTTTTTTTTTTTTCACAACGCGTAAATAACTATTTGGCACCCCCGCTGTCACAGCACACTTGCAGTGTCGGTGCACGTCTTATGCGTTATTGCTTGACTTGTTAAAGAAGTTATGTGCTGCTTGTCTTTAAGCAATACCGAAATATTGTGCAAGATTTTTTTATAAAGATTTTGTGATTAATGGTTTCTTTCTGGAAGCAAGTGTTAGATAAATACAGGTTAAAGTTTGTATTTATTTAACGGAAGCTTGTTTCCACTGAAGTGTCACTGACGGAAAATATTATTTAAACGAAAAGCTCTATCTATCTCTCACGCCGGCAGTCCTATATATCCGAAAGGTCGTCCGTAAATTGGAAATGGCAGTGGTTTGAAAGCAAGTCCGTACCCGGAAACTATGTAGTTTCATTTATGTCCAGTCGATGTCGTAACTTGTCCCCGTTATGTTTACTTTTCACACTGTGTTTAACTGCCTCTTCACATATAGTTTGCGTGCATGAATGCGTGCATACCTATTGCTTTGTACGCCCTTCGTGCACATATGATGTGTCAGTGACTTTTTGTCTCAGAAGTAATACAATTCATAATTTGGATTACGCAGGACCACCAAGTGACGCGTTTGTTAGAACCCTTGCTTCATACGATGAGGCCCCAGTTTTAGATCCTAACCCGGAGACCGGTTATCCTGACAAGCATTTTGTGGTTCCTCCAGTCGCTGCAAGAAATTTCGGTATGGTACGTGGAATAAGCCTACAGACGCTTCCTTCCACATCCTTTCCAATTCATTATTTTACTGATCTTCGTCTCACTGGACGCAACATAGTGTGACGTACTGGCCACGTTGTCACGCAGATCTCGAGAAGAATGTCCGTAACCTACGTGACTTCATGGGAGGTTGTCCATATGTAAGCCACGAAGGCACGGGGAAGAATGGAAATACATCTGTCATTCTTTACCTCTGAACTAGATAGTGGGCCTATGTTGCCCATTGAATGTGAGATTGATTTGGGCCCGCATAGCCGGTCTGTACGTTTTAGGAGAGAGTTAAATATCTTGTGCATTACCGCTAATAGAACCACGATTTCTCAGTTGATCGGTATGCAGCGTAATCACTGTACCGACCGAGCTGTTCCGGCTCCCAGTTTCAACGTACGGGAGCACCACAGAGTGAAGGTAGTACGTTGGTGCCTGTTTGACTGAAATGTTTTCGCGTTGCACCAGAATAGCTAAGAACACGAAGCGATACTGTTAGCTGGACACAATATAGTCGCCCGGAAATGCAGTTTTGGAATGTGATCACTGCCTTTCCGCCTTGTCTAAAACTTCTTGTGCTGTACCCGTGGATAGACTCAGCAGAATACTATCAGTCTATCCGTGGCTAAAGTTGCGGCGAAATAGACCTGTAGTTGCACGAATTTAACTGGCTGTAGCGCCTTACTGCTGTATGACAGTCTCATACTTAGGTTATATCTGTCTGGTTCGTCACCGTTATTAAGTCCATTTTTTGAAGGAAAATTATGACGGATTGCAGTGAGCCCATCCATCATCGTGAGAGAAGTTCGTTGAACTTCGATAGAAATTCTTTACATTACTCGTAGTTAATTCTGTGTTGGTTCAGTAGTGGCGCAGTTCCGTAGAAGTGTCTGTCTGTCTATCGTTGTTTGTACCTAGAGAACGTTTCGTCGCACATCCTAGTCGTCTGCGTTATCATACCGTGTGGGATAATAAGTATATTCTGATGTTACTCCAAAACGTCGGAACGGACTTATGATACAGAATTAAACAGGAGAGATGTCAATCGACACAGTTTAATGTTTTATGTTTTGCTGAGTGTGCATCCTGGTACGACTCTGGGTAAATGACCAACTTGAAGCACAATTACGTTATATAGTACGTTTATTGTTATAGTCCTCTACATGTTTCGAGCAACTCTGTGCTCATCATCAGGAGATCAAATTGTATTAATACAATACCAGATGCTGTATTAATACAATATGACCTCCTGATGATGAGCACAGGGTTGCTCGAAACATATAGAGGATTACGTAATTGTGCATCAAGTTGATCATTTACCTAGAGACAGTTTAGTGTGTCGCAACATGAGGGGTGACTACATGTTTCGGCTTTCTGGCAAACCCATCGTCAGGCTAAACATAAATATATCAAATATTCAGGCTACAACAATGCCTTGCAATTTCTGAAAAAATTTGGGATCCCAGTTTATCCTCTGCCGTGTAATAACCCAGGCGATTATCGTGTGAGCAGCACCCGCTGTTACCACATGGACACTTATATCTTTTTGTCGTTACATTTGATTTTGCTTTTGTTTAGAGACCGTGTTGAAAAGATGATGATTGCTTGACGGTTTAACAAATTCTCTGAGTTACATGAACCTGAACGTCCGTTACGGGTCGACAGGGTTCCGCCTCTGTACTTTAACTTATCGTCAGATTAATCCATTCAACTTTTTCACACCCCGTTCCTTAAGGCGTTTCATTTATTGTAATTCAAATCTGCATGTTGATTCAGTACAATTGTGAGACCACGGTGATTATCCATGGTGTCTCACGGTGGCGGCAGCCTATGTTCTGTGGCTTCTTTTCCTAGAATCGAAGAGCCCTAGGATTTTCACAGTGTCCGCCTTGATGATTCCACATTTTACGCTTTGGTGGAATTTTTGGAACACTAAATCATTACAGCAGTTTGCCGAAAACATCGGAGGTGGATTTTTCATATCATTTCAGCTGTGTGACCACATGAAACCGGGGACCTTCGTCGGTCACACCTTTTGTTATATGTGATTGAGTTGGCGTGGAAATAATTATTGTTTTGTTTTAAAACAGTCATCGCGTTATATGTAATTAACGAAAGTTCGACTTACACAAACCCTACTTCTTAGTAGGTGTACTTGATTAATATGAGCGATTATGGTACGCTGCTGCTTATCCAAGAACATACCCTGCCATATCACAAGCGTCTCATAGTTAGACTGTGTTACTGGCTGAAGCAGTTGGGAGCATATAGGTCATAACTGTTCCATACAAATTAACTTCTGGTTATTTAGTTTCAGTAACCTAGCCTTGGACAAGTTCTCGTTACATGAAATTGTTTTGCGTCGGAAATAACACTGCTTGTTTTGGACATTCGCTGGCAGAAAGAGTAGAGTTCTAGAGCTATATTCGCCTGTCACATTGTCCACCTTCTACGGTTCACGCATAACATATATTGTCCCCGCGAGACATACATGTCAACCGAGGGCCCCGCAAGCGTTGTTGGTGACAGTGGTGTATTTACTTCAGATCGTTATGTCGAATGATGGAAATAATAGTAACATTGCAGTCTGCTGGGTTCGAGGTGCCGTCATGTTTACATTCAGCACTGACATGTGCCGTACTTCATTGCGTTGTGTGTTGGCTAAATATGATTTATTTGGTTCACCGACGACGTTTGTATGTTGGAAGTCATTTTGTAATAATATGTATTGAAAAGTTGTTCTCATCAAAGATTGCTGTTTCTTTGACGTTTTGTTGACCGTGCATCTCAGTATATTTATCTCAGTAATTAACCAACTTGATGCACAAAAGTTTTGTTTTACAATAAGTTTATTTCATGCCTCTACATGTTTCGAGCACATGTGCTCATCATCAGGAG
>Ga0131853_10008054_pt1 | contig 19161 bp, 20 predicted proteins | sample TergutLab28metaG_FD_92764 | JGI IMG/M metagenome (GOLD analysis project Ga0131853, IMG submission 92764) | Labiotermes labralis P1 segment gut microbial communities from Petit-Saut dam, French Guiana - Lab288 P1 (version 2) (version 2) | ecosystem: Host-associated > Arthropoda: Insects >...
ACGGCGGAACTTATACCAGATAACATGGTAAAATACGCTATGGGTGTGGGTAAGCCTGAAAATATTGTTGCTTGCGTAAAAATGGGGTTTAACTTGTTCGACTGTGTAATCCCGACCCGTGAGGCCCGTCATAACCGGCTGTATGTATTTAACGAGGAATTTGAAGCACGTGATAATGTAGACCTTTCTCGTGATTTCTACCAATATATATACCCTCTTGACGATGCTTACCGCCGTGACCCGCGCCCGATATCAGCCCTGTGCGATTGCCACGCTTGTACAAATTATTCCCGTGCGTATATCCGCCACTTACTTAGCATTGGCGATGGGCTTGGACTTAGGCTTGCTACTATTCATAACTTGCGGTTTTATACAATGCTGATGGAGTTATTGCGTAATTGATTGTGTTGAAGTTTTTGGATGGAGATATTAAGATGACAAAAAAATACGCCGCTGTTTACGGCCCCCTAATTGAGCGGCTGCACGCAGAGGCAGAAAAAGGGCATAAAAAAAGCCTTGACAGTATCAAGGCTGTGAAAACGAAATTGCATCAGATGTATGGTGCATATACCCAAGATAATGCTCATAAAAAGGCTGCGGCAATAATCAGCAAGCATGACGATGCTTGTACATCTAGCAATGATCTTTCTGATTGTAACAAGTCCTCTGAGCTACTGTTATCTCTGCACGCCTCTACTAAAGAGCGTTTGCCCTACTACCCCGAATTTTACGAATTCATCTTATCCCGCATCGGCCCTGTGGAGTCTGTATTGGATATTGGTTGCGGTTATAACCCATTCTCAATCCCGGTTATGCAGGCAGTATGTGAAAAGCTCTTTCATACCGGCCATGCGCCTACGGCACACGCCGGCAGCATGGCTCCAGCGGTTAATCTAAAAGCCTACTACGCGTACGACATAGACACGCGTGTAGCTGATTTGATAAACCGCTATTTTTCATGCCTATCGCTACCGCCACTAGCCGAATGTGCCGACTTGGCTGTACACATTCCCGCCCACCAAGCCGACCTAGCGCTGATGTGCAAGCTAATCCCCGTACTTGAAGCCCAAGCCCCCGGCAGCGGCTATAAACTGGCCCGAGAGCTTAACGTCCGCTATCTATTAGTAACCTACCCACTTAAAAGCCTAAGCGGCCGCGAGAAGGGCATGGCAAAGCATTACGCCGCTACCTTTGAAAAAGCAATGGCCGACGGCGAATTTGGCAAGTTTTCGATTGTTGGCCATGGGGTAGTAGGAACTGAAATTTTGTATTTACTTGCGGCTAATCAGACTAATCCTAGTCTGGTATCTATTCCTCATACCAGCCCGCTTGTGCGTTAAACATCTCTGCATACAGTCCGCCGCGTTGTATTAATTCGTAATGCGTGCCTATATATTGATACGCAGGAAAATATGTTGTTAGTTTTGTTAGTACACTTGACACATAAACCATAAACCCATATTGTCATTCTTATTATGAAACGTAAGCTATTAATAAAAGGAGATTATATGAATAGACTCTTCCAATCTAGGCTCGTCAAGTCTATGGTGCCGTATTTTATCTTAGCCGTAGCGGTGATTATTGCCTTCCACGTTGTGTCCGAGATTGGCATCTTCTTGGGCTTTTTTTCACGTATATGGGACATTATTAACCCATTCTTTATGGGGCTTGTACTGGCCTATATCTTAAATTTACCTTGCGGCGGCATCCAGCGGCTTTTGAAGCGTACCAATAACCCGGTTATTATTAAGCGTAGCAGGCCGCTTGCAGTGCTGATTCTTATGATTATCGTGATAACGCTTACTGTTGTGCTGCTTAATCTTATAATTCCGGCACTTATAAGAAGCATTACACAATTTGTTAATGAGTTTGACTCTCATCTTGCCGGGCTTCAAAGCGTGGTAGTGTGGTTTAATAACTTGGACTTGCCTGAGTTTATACCTGACCTTGACCTTGAGGACGGGGCATTTAGCATGATACAGGAGTTTGTGCAGGACTTCGACCCGGCGGGAATAACCGCATCAATTGTGGCGGGCTTCGGTGGCGCGTTTGCGGGGCTGTTTAGAACGTTTTTAGCCGTTGTATCTTCAATTTACCTGCTTATTGAAATGGAGCGGCTTAATGCCTTTACGCGGCGGCTGATTAAGGCGGTTTTCTCCGAAAAGAAAGAAGCAACAATTCTCAAGTATTGCGGCAAGCTTAATTTTAATTTTAAGCAGTATATCTATGTCCAGACTATCGATGGCTTGATTTTGGGTACCCTTATGACGATTACGCTTTACCTTTTTGGCTCGCAATTTGCGTTGGTTTTAGGGATTATGTTAGGGATTGTTAACTATATCCCTTATTTTGGTTCTATTTTTGGTACGGCGGTGGCTGTTATTGTTGTGGCGTTTACACAGGGGTTGGGGACGGCGGCTTTTGCGGCAATTGTTATGTTTGCTATCCAGCAGCTGGACGGGAATGTCATACAGCCAAAGCTTATGGGCGGGTCATTCTCGCTTAGCCCGCTGCTGGTTATTATAAGTGTGACCGTGGGCGGGGCATATGCGGGAATGCTGGGTATGCTTGTGGCTATACCTATTGTGGCGGTGCTTAAGGATATTTTGGATGGATTTATAGAGGAAAGGGAATTGAAAAAGGCCGAGGCCACTGTGCCGGACGATGACGTTGTGGAAAATAACGCTTGGTGGGTGTAATGTAGTAATATCCGGAGTGGCAGGGTGTTGGTAGGAGAGTGAACCCTTTGCAATTAGCTATAATAGGCGGCGGCCCGGCAGGCCTTTCTGCCGCAATCCGCGCAAGGGAAGAGGGCCTGACAGATGTATGGGTCATAGAGCGCGGCAAGCGCCTTGGCGGTATACTTAACCAGTGCATCCACCATGGTTTTGGCGTGCATATTTTTAAAGAAGAGTTGACCGGGCCGGAGTATGCCCAACGGCTGATAGACCGGGCGCGGGAACTTGGCGTTAAATTTGCCATGGAAGCTATGGTTCTGGATATCACCCCGGACCGTGAGTTTACTTATGTCTCCTCAACGGGGTTAGTTACTGTGCGGGCCGATGCTATAATTTTGGCAATGGGCTGCCGCGAAAGGCCCCGAGGGGCTGTAGGCATACCCGGCGCGCGTGTTGCAGGTGTGTTTTCTGCCGGGGTGGCGCAAGAGCTGGTTAACATGAAGGGGTATCTTCCCGGCAAACGGGCGGTGATATTAGGTTCTGGTGACATAGGGCTTATAATGGCGCGGCGGCTTACTTTGGAAGGGGCTACGGTCGCGGGCGTGTATGAGATAATGCTACATTCCGGCGGGCTTAGGCGTAATATTGTCCAGTGTTTGGACGACTATGATATTCCGCTATATCTTTCTCATACCGTGACTCGTATTGTTGGGGGGAAGCGGCTCACGGGTGTGTATGTGGCTAAGGTGGATGACGAACTGCGGCCAATATTAGAAACCGAGCATCTTGTGCATTGTGATACGTTATTACTTTCGGTGGGGCTTATCCCCGAAAATGAATTATCTAAAAAAATTGGTGTTGCCATTTCGCCTATAACCGGCGGGGCTCTTGTTAATAACCGCCTTGAGACTTCTGTGCCGGGTGTTTTTTCGTGTGGGAATGTGTTGCATGTACATGACTTGGTTGATTATGTGACGCTGGAGGCTTATGAGGCCGCTACCCATGCGGCAAAGTTTGTGTTGGGCGGTTTTGATACTTTGGTCAAAGGCTTGGCAGATTTAGGTTTTGATACTTTGACTAGCGGGCAAGCCGCTTCACTGGTCAGCGGGCAAGCCGCTTCATTGGTCAGAGGTTTTTTGGGTACGGCTGTGCCTGTAAAAGCGGCGGCCGGTGTGCGTTATACGGTGCCAGCGTCTATTGTGCAAGAGAGCGCGGTGTCTTACACCATAAGCTTCCGAAGCGATGAGGTGTATGCACCGGGAATTGTGACAGTGCTGGCGGATGGTGATGTAATCAAAACCGTGAAGAAGCGGATTATCACCTCTGGCGAGATGGAGAGAATCATGTTCGAGTTGAAATCACCTGTAAGTGAGATATCAATATCGGTACAGCATGTAAGCAACTGAAATTGTTTTTGCCTGTTATTATAGTTAAAGATAGCTATTACGATCCAAAATGAGGGATTAAAATTGCTATAGAAGGAGAGGCAATATATGAAACAATTCTCAAAAGAAGAACGCAGTTGGATTATGTACGACTGGGCGGACTCTGTATTCGCCACTATCATGATGGCTGCTGTATTCCCTGTATTTTTTGTAAACATGGCCGGTGGTGAGGGTACACCGGGCAGCGCTTGGTGGGCCATTGGTATGGTTATAACCCAGATAATCCTTGGCATATCGGCCCCAATTTTGGGCGCTATAATCGACTTTAAAGGTTTTAAGAAACGGCTCTTTGTTATCTTTTTAGTGTTGGGGGTTACTGTACTTATGGTATTGGCGTTCCAGTCAGCTTGGCAGATGCTTTTATTGGGGTACATCTTGGCCAATATTTTCTGGTCGTCCACGATGGTTATCTATGACAGCTACCTGCCCGATGTCACTACCAAGGAGCGTATGGACAAAGTAAGCGCTTGGGGCTATGGCATGGGCTATATCGGCGGCTCTACCATCCCGTTTGTTATAAGCATTGTACTTATACTTTTTGGCGATAATTTTGGCATAGACATGACCCTTGCCGTGCGTATTTCTATTGTTATGACGGCGGTGTGGTGGGCGGTCTTCTCTATACCTATTATCCGCAACGTACATCATAAATATGGCAACGAAAAGCCTACAAAGGGTTTAATAAGCCTGACATTCAAAAATATTTTTACCACTGCCCATAAAATAGTGAAAAACAAAGGCGTATTTATCTTCATCATAGCTTACTTCTTCTATATCGACGGTGTGGGAACCGTTATACGCATGGCAACTGCCTATGGCGCGGAACTTGGGCTGGGCGCAGAGGGCATGATTGGCGCGCTTTTTGTGACGCAAATTGTGGCATTCCCGTTCTCTATACTGTTTGGAAAGCTGGCCAAGATTTGGAACCCGATTAATCTTATTACCGTAGCGATAGGTATCTATGTACTAATTTGCGTTACCGGCTTTGTTATGGGCTTTGGGCTGGAGCAGTTCTGGTTTGGGATTGATACAGCGCTAATCTTCTTTTGGGCGCTGGCCTTTATGGTGGGTACTGTGCAGGGTGGTATACAGGCCATTTCCCGCTCCACTTTTGGGCAGCTTGTGCCGCCGGAAAGCTCTGGTGAATATTTTGGATTTTTTGAGATTTTTGGCCGCTTTGCCGCTATTCTTGGCCCGGGGCTTTACGCGTTGGTGCTGGGGATAACCGGGCGGCCAAGTTTTTCTATTTTGTCTATTATCGGTATATTTTTGGTGGGGCTTATTATCCTTACTGTAGGTAGGAGACATATAATACCGCAGCTTAAACGGCATCAGGAAGGGACTGAAAATGCGTAGCAATAGCGGGATAACTGAAATTGTATGTATTAGCTGCCCTGTGGGCTGTGCCTTGACTGTGCGGCTGGGTGGTGAGATTGAAGTGTCTGGCCATAAGTGCAATGCAGGTATAGCCTATGCGAAAGAAGAAATAACAAATCCTACCCGCAATATTGCTACATCTGTAAGGGTTACGGGTGGGGACATGCCTATGCTTTCGGTTAAAACTGTGCGGCCTATTCCTAAAGGGGCTATAAGGGCCGTAGTAGATGCTGTACACCTTGTTAGTGTGGTTGCGCCTGTTAGGGTAGGGGATTTGGTGCTAAAGGATGCTGCCGGTACTGGGGTGGATATTGTGGCTACCCGGGAGGTTGGAGTTGTGTAAAAATTGGATGGTACGCCAAATGAAAAACAGCATCCGATACAGCCGAGTTGATGATTGAAACCTTTATTCAAGCCGCAATATGATTTAAGAGGCGCAGTCAGTCACAGTGGCCGTGGAAGCCAGTATACAAGCGAAGCTTTCCTAAAAACCAAAACCATTGCTAATATAGGCATGATTATGTACTGCGAAAGGTGGTTTCAAATATGAATGATGGTAACTACGGCCAAGAAATAGCACGCATCTCGACAGGGCTTTCCTCATTCCTTGCGAAGTATTTCCTTATATTGGTTTCCATTGTCCCTATTGTGGTGGGCATATGGTGGATACGCGATGCAGCCATTCAATTAATATACTATGATGGTCCTGCGATTGACATCCTTGGTGCCAGCTTCTTGGTGATTGCAGGGGTTATTGCCACACTTGTGTCTCTCTTTTTAAAGCGAGGCCGAAAAATTACGATATATGAATGTGGAGCAATGATTAGATATGGCATATTTAGAGAGTTATTATTCCATTTTGAGGCTGTCAAGGGCGTAAGAACAGGGAGAATTTATTTTCATGCAGAGCGTTTCCACCGGCGCAGTATCGGTATGCTGCTTAGTAAAAAAGCAGATGAGGCATTACAAGAGGCGTTTTGCCGTTACTTGGTGAAGGATTTGACAACAGAAAATCTCAAAGAGGCAACTATTTACTTCGGCAAACGCATGTGGCTTAAAGATGGCATTTTTTATAACAAGTGGCCTTTCCGCGCGATAAAAACCTTGCCGCTGAATGAGGTTGGTGAAGCAGTAAAAGTGGAAAGCAGAAGCGGTTTCGCGATATCTATATACTCATCAAGGAACCAGAATTTTTGGCTGATGGATTGGGTGCAGTATATAGCAAACCAGATGGCTCTTTTTTGGGTTATAGATATACTTCATAGCCGCAAACTTCGTGAATCAATAGAGGTCGTGGCTAGCCATAACATAAATTATTTTGAAGCGCAATCAAGCCATGATGATGTGCAAAGTGCAGACAATCAAGTGACTGACTTTGAATATTTGAAAAATCGGATAACAGATATATATAAACTTGCAGACATTAACGAACTTTATCTGTTTGACAATATTCCCACAAAAAAACTTAAAAATGCATCGAAACATTATCTTCCTAGGTTGAAGAGCAACGAAGCAATTATTTTTTTATTTGACAGCACATTCTTTGGTTCCGGTAGTCAAGGATTTGTGCTGACCACGAGATGTCTGTACTGTAACGAAATCTTTGTCGAAATCCCAAATATCCTTCTCCCACTTCAGCACAACAAGGGGCATGATTACATTAATATAGAGACAAAAGCACAAAAAGATATCGAAATAGCTATAGTATTGAAAAAGGAACAATTCATGACATTGCTTGAGATGTTAGAAAAAACTATTCGGCTGCTTAATGACAATTAACTTTAAGACAGTTGCTTAGGCAATAGAAATATTAGAAGAAACATGCTTGAAAATTATGCGCTTTTTGGATTTCTCTCTAGGAGAATTTGAAATTACCGAAAGTGCAGGGCGGCACCTAAATTACCTTGGCCTAGGTAGTTTTCGAGTGCTTGGCATCATTACATACCGCAGATGGGAACTTTCATATCAGCTTCATACCGGAGAGGATATGCCGCTACGCATTACTAACATGATGGCGGTTTATCCTTGCGTACTATTTTGAACAGGAAAGAGTTTGGACACATTTAAATATTCTAGGACAAGAGGTCTTCCCGCATCCGTGGTAATCTTGAATTAAATGGAGGGAGCAAATTATGTATTGGATTAAAGAAATGCAAAATGCCATCGGCTTTATTGAGGACAATCTATTGGAAGAAATGAGCATGGACTCAATAGCAAGTAGCGCAAACTCATCATCTGCCAATTTCCAAAAAATTTTTTCCATCGTCACAGGGATGACAGTCGGGGATTATATCCGCGCACGCCGGTTGTCGCTTGCAGCGCATGAACTGGCAGCGTCCGGCAGCAAGGCATTGGATGTAGCGGTAAAATACGGTTTTGAAACCGCCGCTGGATTTTCAAAAGCCTTTACCCGCTTCCACGGTGTAACGCCGTCAGATGTCATGCGCCAAAAATCCAGTATAACGTACTTTGCGCCCTTTACTATCAATATTGATATCCGAGGAGGAGATTTACGGATGAGAAGAAAGCTAATCCCCAACTTACCAGAAATCGTTTATGATGGTAACAACGCAGCATTTTTCACTACCCTTTTAGAGGCTACACTCCAAAGTATGGGTGAAGAATGTGATAAGGCGAAGCTGACCGCACTTAGCGGGGAAGGCAATCGCTTTTGTTGGACAGACGGCAAGTGGGTGTTCGGCAACGAAGTAGCCGAGAGCATTAATGAAACGCCCTTTGAAACGCAATATCGCGTGTTGTCGGCCATAGGCTGGAACGCGAAGTATATCACTGTCACCCGCGACAAAGACGGAAAATACATGAACACTGACCGTTTACAAATCCGGCAAGATTTTGTTAACGCTATTGATAACGGTTATCCCGTCATCGCACAATATGATATGGGTGATAACGACATGAATGTATTTTTTGGCTATGAAGATGACGGAGAAAAAATTATTGGATATGAATACAACAAAGGATTTGAGCCGGGTGAATCACTACCGACCGATTTCAGTACGCCCATAACATGGGACAACTGGGAAAGCGAAATTTACGGATACATCATTTTACAAGGCAAGAAACCCGCCACATCGGAGCGAACTACAGCCCTTGCACTTTTTAATACAATCAGCCAGCACGCCCGCAAAACCAGCGAAATACGAGGAAAGAAAGTGGGCATTGCCGCATGGGAATCTTTTTTACACATGCTTGAACATGACGATTTTTCCGGTATCGCAGTTATGGAGGAAGATGCCCCAACTGTAGACGGCATTGCATACAGTGCGCAACACAGGTTTTTCATATATTGTGATGGGCTGTGTCAAATTTATGCCCGCAAAGCTGCGTTGCCCTATTATATTAGTTTGGCCGAGAAGTTCCCGGAGTGGCGTGACGCACTGCAAACCGCCATTGCCGCTTTGGATGCTTGCGCCGATTATGGCGGGTTTTTGTGGAGTGCTGGATATTCGTTTGACGAAGCAGGCTTTGCTAAATTCAAAACTGCCGAAGGACGCAAAATACTTGCCGACGAAGGACGAAAAGCCATGCAAAAAGACATAGAGGCTGTGGAGCAATTTGAAAAAATCTTGTCATCCGAGGAGACAATGTAATGAGCAAAACTGAAATCAACTACGATGAGTTAATTAAAACTCAAAAGAATACCAAGCCGGCAATCGAGGGTATTCTCGAAATATTTCTTGAGGGCGACAGGCTAAAAAACGCATTGGATTTTGTTGCGTATCTTCGAGAAAATAACATGAACCCCCGCTGGTGCGCCGCAAACTCATGGCGTGTAACTGGAAAAAAAAGCAAGCCAATATGCCGAATTGACCTTGGCGGCACAAAACATATATGGACAAGCCATTTTGGTATCGGGGACTGGCAAATTAGTGAACTGGAAGGATTGGAACGTAAATACTTGGACGATTTCATTTCGGATGATGAAGTGAGCGCATTTGTGTGGGATAATATTAAACCGTGCCAAAAATGCAGCGACAAATGCGGCAACAGACACAGAACATATGCAGGCAAAGAGTTTGCCGAGTGTTGCGGCTTTGTTATTAAAAACCCAGGGCCAAAGGGACTAGAAATTGCCAAAAAATTGGTAGAAGCGAACAAAAATCATATTTACGCTAATGCTTAACGTCAATCAAATTGACCATACAATATGGAGAGGATTATCGTATGAAAAGTACAGCCGAAATAAAATATGATGACATCATCATAGCAGATGAGCATTTGAATGGGCGTGACCATGACCTCTGCAAAGATGCGTTGTGGAGCATTTATAATGTAATCAAGAAAGCAAAGAAAATTTCAACTGAATATTGGACTTGGGAATACACCAAACTGAGTACCCTGTACGCAATGGGAAAGCAAGCATTATTTTTAGATGAGAATATGAAAACCCTTGTGTTGTACGAAGGGGATGTAAAAGTCCAATCCACAGATAAAAAAGACCTCACGAAAAGCGGTTTCACCATATCAAAAAAAGATGGCAAAACCGCATTTTCGTATAAACTCGATGATTTTAACAATGTTATCTTTGGATTGAAGTTATTTGTTGATGTTTGTGAAAAATATGCCACTGGCGGCTTCGCAGAACAAATTTTCCATTATGGGGATATATCAATCGCCTTCAAAGGCGCAGACATCCAAGCAAAGGAAAAGGAAGTGCAACAAGTAATCGCCTATGACATAGGTATAAGAGGTACGTTGTCCGAAGAAAAGTTTGATGTTGTTTCCGAGGACGATAAAGCGTTCATCTTTGCTTATGACGATGCATTAAGCGTATTGGGTTATGACTTTGGCAACCGATTATGGGGCGCATCGTCGTACACAGAAATTGGCTACTCAAAAACGGGCGTGAAAAGCAAAAACATGGTTTCACGCATTAGGATAGAACACGATACTGGCAAAATAACACTTCGCATTTATGTGAACAATGTAGACAAGCATCGTGATTTTATCGAAAATGCTCCCTCGCATATCAAAGCAGGATTTGCTTTTGAAAGTGGGGAATGTACCGGGTGCAATATAAATTTTTGTCACCCCAAGAAATACACCCTTGATGGAAAACAATACGTAAAATGCACCCACTTTGCGGGTACATTCCACGACCCGAAAATCGAAAACATACCCGATTGCTGTAATTTATTGGCAACGGTATATCAAAAAAAGCCGAAGTAGTGAAAAGAAGAGCAACCACCGTCAAGCGAATCTCCTGCTTGGTTTACTATACAATAGACACACCATTTATTTTTTCTGAAGTGCGAGAATAAAACATTAGTAAATGTTAAAAACTGAATACCACTGTTATCAAAGAGCCGGACGCATAAGGCGCAAAGCCATCAAGACGCAGAGCCGATAATTTGTGAGTTAATCATGATTATCGGCTCTTTTATTTTTATAATCTGCATTTTCGCCCTATGCAAATCTCTTTGGATTATGCTGGAGGGGATACCGTTGATTTTTGCTGCCATGCAGACAAATCATGATATTTGGCTGTTATGAAACGGTAACGGCATATCATATTTATATAAAACCTTGTCACATTTCCCCCTCTTCAAGTGTATATAAAGCGAAGGGAGTGATATAAATGGATATACGATCCAACCGGCCGGTGGATTGCGTAAGCTATGCATCTGTTAGCACAATAGCTGGCGAACGATCTGCCAGTGAACTGCTGTCCCACACAACCGGGGCCGGTGCTTCACCAAAAAGCGACCCCTTTGCCCGCACATCGTGGATGGAAGCAATCATAATAAAACACCAAAACAAACTATACCGCACTGCACTGGCTATACTTGGCGGCAAGGCAGACGCGGAAGATGTGGTTCAAGACGCGTTTATAAAGCTGTTCGAAAAACAGCAGGAATTCGAGTCCACCGGCCACGAAGCCGCGTGGCTGATTAGAGTCACGGTAAACCTATGTAAAAACCGCCTGCGTTCCTGCTGGTGGAGGCGCACTGTGCCGCTTTTAGACACCTATCCAGCCAAAAACGATGGCCAGCAAGGAGTTATGCAAGCCATCATGGCATTGCCGTCGAAGTATCGCGGCGTTATCCATCTATTCTACTACGAAGGTTATTCTACTAAAGAAATCGCGGAAATGACCACACAAAGCGAATCAGCAGTGCGCCAGCAGCTAACCCGCGCACGGCGCAAACTCAAGGACTTCTTAGAGAAGGAGGAAAAACAATGAAAGACTATGCCGACTATATGAACAACATAACCCCCGACCCGTCCCTAAAGGGCAAAATATTAAAACTGGCTAAATCAAAAACACCAGCCCGAAGCAACAAGCGCAGCATTCTAAGTTATGCTGGGCTAGTGGCAACAGCTGCTGTACTGCTGTTAGGCATATGGGTACTACCTGATGCAATATACAATATGCGCGGCCCGGACGGGTCTACAATACACCTCGCCGATACAGGAAGCGGAAGCAATGACTATGATGCCCATACTATAAGGCAGCCCGTAAACTCATCCCCTGAAAATAACGAAAACAGCGCAACAACAGGCGATATCACCGAATATGAGGCAGATGTATCAAGGCTGGAAGATGACCCGAATGCAAAAATGAGTCTATATGACCCCGATTGGTATGCACAGTACACAAACAGGAATTTAGATGATTTCATCCCATACTTTACCGAAGGCGGTGAAATGATTCTCGTAAGACTATGGGGTGACCAGATGATATTCTGGCGCACTCTAACTCCAGAGCAGCTTCATAGTATCATTCCCGGTTTAGACTCCGGGTTTTCTGCATCGGCAACATACACATCTGACGGCACATTAATAGACGTTCAAGTCAGCATTTCCCCCGAACGCTCCTCCACCTTCACCGGTGATTCGAGTGAGTTTAGTATGCCATATCTTAGCCCCAGCCATATACCTGTACGCATAACGATAGCGGAAGGCTCACTCATTTTCTGCCCTGTTTCACGAACCTATCCATTCAATCAGACCTTTTATGTACATGGTGTTTCTGTAACTGCTCACTTTTCGGGTATAACTTCCTCCGCAACGTTTATGTTAGACAATATCGTGTATGGCGTAACTACCTTTTGCGAAATGAGCGAAAGCCAATCAAAGCTTGAAGAATTGCTGATCACCATAATCCAAAGCGGCCCGGCAGATTTATCTGTACTGGCTGATCCGGTTATCCCTAATCTTCGCAACGACCATATAACCCTTGACGAAGCCCGGCAAGACCCAACCTTCGGAGAGTTTGCGCCAGCCAGCATCCCCTATTATATGCCGCTTGAGATTGCCAACCGCTGGCTTTGCCAATTTAGTAACTATCTGCTTCTTGCGTGGGGCCATGGCGGCACCGGCACCCCCCATCTAAGGTGGATGATACGCGAAGCAGAAAGCCACCATCATAATAATATAATGACACCTCAGCAATTTGAAAGTCTGGAAAACATCCTGCGCTTCCCAATATATGACGGCGAACGCACTGCACGCAGGGCTTTTGCAATCCCAGTCTTTCTTATAGAGGACTTGACGATAGAGATGCTGGAAGCTATAGCCTTTTGGGTAGACGCGCATCAGCCAGAAAATGAAAGTGAAGACCCCGTAGGCTGGTGGGTACTCTCCTTAGCTATACTATACGGCGAAATAGCAATAGAAATCAGCTCTAGCATGCTCTCACCGCAACAAGTGTGGGATATGCTACCTCGCTGATACTAATAAAAAAGCCGCGCAACCGTTTTTGCTTCCATGCTTGCTGACGGAAATAAAAAATTGTGTATAAGAAAAGGCTGTCACATTAAGCAAAAACAGTGAATAAGTATGTAAGCCACCATCATTGCGACCGCGAGCGTAGTGTGGCGGGAAGCAATCCAAGGATGAAAGAACCCCCAAGTTTACTGGATTGCTTCCGCTATCCTGCGCTCCTCGCTATAGGGTGTATTGAAATTACATTTGCGGTTAAAAATCGTAGACATTAGTACGTTTTTTGGCCACTAATCCAGAATATCGATATAACTCTAATGATGGGGTAATCGCATAATTATTCATGAAAATGCTTAACGTGATAGCCCCGCATTGACGTTAGCTTTGATACAATTGCTAAGAGCCTCGTAATGCTTGATTTTGGGGCTTTTTCGACTTGTCGCGTATGTTTATTACTTAAAATAACGCACATGCATGGCAATTTTCTTACAACGGTCGTCATTTTACTAATGCACCCTAAATTTTTTAGGTACACGATACTCCCAACAAGAACACGTTAGTTAGATTCGTGTATCAGTTCTCGCTAATCCGCTAATTTCCATACATTTGAGCATTATTTTTTTAATAAATGAACCCATTATGCTATACTTTACTTGCGAGAACATTGTAATATTAGGAGGTCAACAGTGAGACCATTTATCAATAGTTATAATGACCTAATGGACTTTTTGGATGATAAAGTAGCAAATGTTGAATGGGATGAGTTTTATGGAGAGCGCAAATTCCAAGCTCCATTTATTACGCAAAATACAATGCCAGATGAAGATCTTGTTGAGTTTTTGGCCAATACTATACTTATTAAAACTGCAATCGAACTTGGATGCGGAGAAGGCAGAAATGCAGTCTACATGGCTAAAAAGGGTATATCTATTACAGCAGTAGATATTTCGCCTGTTGCCATAGAAAATGCTATGAAAATAGCAAGTGATAGCAACGTAAATATAGACTTTCGCTATCAGGATATTATTAAAGATAAAATATGTGGTCAATACGATTTTGCATATGACTCGGGCTTACTTCACCATTTAGCCCCACATAGATGATTAACATATATTGAGTTATTGCGGGCAATACTTAAGCCTGGTGGATATTTCGGACTAACTTGTTTCGCATGGGGCGAAAATTGTGCGGATGAAGTCGATGATTGGGCATTTTATGAGCAAAAGTTTAGTGCTGGCGTGGCTTTCACAAAAGAGCGGCTTGTAGAATTATTCTCGCCATATTTTGATGTGATTGAAATACGAAAGTACAAAAACAACGTCCCTGATACAATTCAAGGCTTACAGTTCATGTGGACTTGCTTGTTTAAAGCAAAGGAGTAACCAATGAAATTATATTTGGATAACTGTTGCTTCAATAGACCCTTTGATGACCAAGCATCTTTGATTGTATCTATGGAAACCGAGGCAAAGCTTCACGTACAAGATTTAATTAGACAGGGCGAATTTCAACTATGCCGGTCATTTGTACTGGATTACGAAAATGGAATATCCGCTAAGGCTACACAGTTGATGTCGCTTGGATTACGCCAGATGGATGCTTCACATATTGCATGTGCAATTTATTTTGGTGCAGATTGTTTTCTGACTACGGATAAAAAAGTATTAAACAAGCGAATAGCTGAAATTCCAGTTCTTAACCCTATTGATTTTGTTAGGAGGTATTTAGATGTATAACAACACTGTTTTAAAAGACAAAGGAATGCGGATACTAGCAGAACAACTTGGACTTGTTGAAGCAGAGCGTTTCATTGTGCTAATGCGCCGCGAACCCTTTGATAGTTGTCGTATTATCCTCCAGCGACCTCAACAAGAGGGTGCAAATTTAGCACCCCCGTGTGCATTTTGATTTTACTATCCCAAAAACCCTTTTTAGAAAATGCTTAAACAGCGAAATAATCTTGAATGCCTTTTTTGGCATCATCCCAATTATCACCATAAACATGGCAACTTATATGCTCGACATTTTCAAGCAGACTCAATTCAATCTTAAAACGGCGCTGGAATAAATTCTCGCAACCATGTTGTTGTAACAGTTTATCAACTCTATCTGCCCATCCCTTTCCCTTTGCCATTTTTGCAAAATCAATTGCTTGTTCAGCATTATCGCGTCGCAAATAAATACAAACAGGACTTAACGGTAACAATATGTTTGTAATTGCATTAATAAACTCCCGAACCTCACCGTCGGTTGCGCGTCGAAACAACAGTTCATTAATAGGGTTTTGAAGATAGCCACTATCTATAACAACGGTTTCGGAACCATCAACATGAGAATCAACCCAATGCTCAAGCCGCTCTAAGGCACAAGGAATATAATCTGCTACTGATATAAACTGGTTGCTTCCGTCACCGATATCCCATTGCTTGATTCTTTCTACAACAGTGTCAGGGCATTTATCTAAACGCAAATAGACATAATTGTCAGTTGATAATGCAATGTCCAGCAACATATCACGTTTTGATGGATTCCGGGCAAATAAGGACTCGAAATCACTTTTTGGTATTGCAGAGGTGTTGTAGAAATCCAAAGGAATTCTTTCGTCGCCTTCGTTTAATAGGGTCGTTTTATCCCCATGAGACGTAAATATATCCGACAGCCATTTAGAGATTGTTGTTTTCCCTGTCCCTGAAAGTCATTCAATTAATATCAGCCTTTTCATATCCTCGTCTCCTCGTTTGAAGTTAGATAATTTTAAAAATACATTAATCGTGTAATTGTATCAACCTCACAATCCAAACCCCCACTTAGACGGCAACGTTGATACATTAGCACAAGTGCAGCCTATCTTTTCTTTACAATCGCACGAAACCACGCCATATCATCAATTGCAGTATCTTCCAGTTTTCTATCATTTACGGCGGCATCCCATTTGCGGATGATTGTATTCCCGTACCCAAAATAATCATCAATGAGTTTAAGATTTGCCTTGCATTTGCGGAAATAATTCCGCCACCATTCGATAGTATGGTAGTATAGTTGGTCAGAATCTTTCCAATCGTCAGGATACTCTTCAAGTTCTCGTGTTAATCCAGGCAAGGCAAATGCAGCCTCCCCGCCATCCTTGACAAGCTTTCTAAGATATTCGTTGAAATAAATATCAGATGTGCCGTAAAATTGATAAGAATTTACCACCACAATCGCATCAAAAAAGCCGTCAGCAAATGGCAAGGAATGTGCTTCGGCATATATGGGAATTATTTTATCTTGAAGCCCCCATTCACAGACTCTGTTCCAATTTTCTGTAGCAGATACCCACAGGTCAGTTGCGTAAACCTGTACCCCAAATTCCTGCGCCAAAAATTTAGAGGTGAGAGCGTTCCCGCATCCCAAGTCAAGTACGCGCATGCCCGGCCTAAGCGTCATTTCGCTTGCTAATCCCTCTGCCAGCCACAAACACTGGCTGCCCATTCTATTATCAAGTAACCATTCCATATCATACTTTGCCGACAAAGGAAAATTTTCATCCCGTAGAATTTCTAATCTTTCAGCTGTATATTTTGGTTTGCTATCCATATCAAAATTCCTCCTATGCTCTATACTCCGCACATAGCAATGTAAATGCATGCTCCATGTTTTCAGCAGCATCAAAAGAGATGGTTATGAAGTGGCATTGCCGATAATTTACGCCTTCAAATTTATAAATCATACAAGCGCGACATTCAAATCCTTGGCAGCGGGTACAATCATCGTATCTGAATTTCTCTTTTATATGTTCTGGCATATTATTGATTATTTGCATATAACTCGAACAATTCGGCAAGGCAAGTCTCACCAATACAATACCCCTTGGTGTTTCATCATTTACATCCATTCTCACACTAAATCCTTCTATGCCCGAGTGATTAAATCTCGCACTTCTGCCACCGGGTACATTGTGATATTCTTGGTATTCATTGTTATATTCGATAGTAAAATCGAATTTTCCTTTCATTCTTTCGTAAAGCTGTACCGCAAGTTTGCCTGATTCACTATCGGCGGCACAAATAAAATCCTTAAAAGAGATATCCTGCGCAGCAAACGGCATCAATATAGAGTCTATAGAGCACGCAAATAGTTTTGCTAATACAGGAAGCAATATTGTCTCCGGCAGTGTGTGTCCGTTTTCCCATTTGCTTATTGCCTGTGCGGTTATCCCTAACTTTTCTGCCAACTCATCCTGTGTCAGTTTGTATTGCTTGCGTAAATTTGCGATTCGATTTCCCACACTAATATTGTCTATCATTAAGTATCTCCTGTGACTGGCCAGTTTAGTGTATTGATTCTAGCAGAAGCGAACACATTTCACCATGTAATATGGGTTGTATCTTTAATTGGTACTTAACTTGAAGTTAAGTAGTTTTTATTACTCTTTAGGCAAGACCCTAAAGCACAAAAGCCCTGAATATAAGAAAGCGTGTTGACAAAATCCACTGAAAATCCGGTGGATTTTGTCAACACGCCTTCAGCCTTTCTAGGCTTTTTGCGATTGTATCAATCTTGACGTTCAAGTGCCCGGTTTCACTACAACTTTGATACAATTAACATCGCTTATTAGGGACAGTGTGGATTTTCTATCATGAAGTCGAGCTGTAATCTATCTTCGTCTGTGAAAATATGGCCTTCAATGTCATCACCTTCAGGATTACGCTTGAAACCGCATTGTTCAATCATTTTCCTACTTGCTATATTATCTTCAAAACATCCCGCATATATCTTGTCCAGCTTTAATATTTCAAAGCAATATCTTACGCCCAATAAAAACGCCATTGTTCCGTATTGCTGATTTCTATATGCTTTGAAAATTGTTATAGTCAAGTCTGGTAATCCAGCAGATAGCCCTATCCGCCCAATGACTGCATTGTCTTCGAGCCGCATAATGACCGCTCCCCAACTCCAACTATTAGAGCTATTATCGTTTTTGAAATTTGTGCAGTATTCATCAAATGAGTGTGGGATTTTCCAGTTGTAGCCCCAAATAGTTTCATGTTCATTCCATGATTCGTACAAAATTTTATTATCGGCTTCAAGGCATTCTGCCAAGCATAGCACATCATTTTCTATATACTTTTTTCTGTCCATATTTTCCACCTAAACGAAATAAAAATTTATACGATGTTGTATCAACCCCACCATCCAAACGCCCGGTTGGACGGTACCTTTGATACAATTATAAAAGCCCAGAGAATACTATTTTTCATAATCCATCAATTTTCTTATTACATTGCCTTTAATAGTTCAATTACAATATTTTTTGAAATCTCCGATGCGGAAATGACATTTTTATCAAAATGTTCAGCCCCTTTGTGTGTAGCTGTGTCTGTCAACGTTCTAATTGAGATGAAGGGTATCTCATTAACGTAGCATGTGTGGGCTATACTTGCTGTTTCCATATCAACAGACAATGGCTTAAAAGTAGAATTTATTTCATCTCTTCCATCATCTGTAATAAAACATTCACCTGTAACCATCCGCCCGTAATATACTTTTTGCTTCGATTTTTATTGCGCGGTTACTTTTTTTGACAATTCAATTAAAGAATCACATGATTTGAAGAATACAGAAGGCATCCATGGGTGGAAATTAATTAATATATCTTTGTGAACGTCGTGATGTGCAACTTCAGTCGAAATAACAGTATCAAAAATATCTAAGCTATCGTCCATTCCGCCTGCAGTACCTGCATTTATTATGGTTTCAACCTGATAGCCGTCAATTAGTATCTGTGTTGCAATAGCAGCGTTTGTTTTGCATACGCCACAAAATAATGCGACAACACTTGCGCCATTAATAGTACCCTCATAAATGGTAAGCATTGCTTTATTTGAAGGTTAGCAATTTTGAATATGCGGCAAAATAGGGATAATATGTGCAGGGGATAGGGAGTTAGTGCCTTTTTTGCCGCATATTCAAAATTGCTAACCTTCAAATAAAGC
>Ga0131853_10008055_pt1 | contig 19160 bp, 6 predicted proteins | sample TergutLab28metaG_FD_92764 | JGI IMG/M metagenome (GOLD analysis project Ga0131853, IMG submission 92764) | Labiotermes labralis P1 segment gut microbial communities from Petit-Saut dam, French Guiana - Lab288 P1 (version 2) (version 2) | ecosystem: Host-associated > Arthropoda: Insects >...
GAGTCTTTATGGAAAAGGTTTATAGGAGTAGTAAGTGATGAGAAGTGAAGGACTGGGGTGAAAGCGTGAGTGAATTAATGATTAAAAAAACAATTACAAGAAACTGTACACAGTACTCTCTTGCTTGGGTGTTTTTACCTTTGGTACATGTTGTAAAATTCTAATTTGTCTCGTGTGTATTGTTGCTAGTTTTAAGTTGTCTTGTGTAATTGTTGTTGGTTGGCCGTGTGTATTGTTGTAGTTATCTTATGTGTATTTGTTGTACTGTTGTGCATTGCTGTTTTTTTACTTTAGGTGCCGGACTGCTGGCTAGAAGTCAGTACTCGGAAGGTCCTGCGACCGGCCACCTCGACACAGGTTTTTTTTGGTTTCCCTGTGCCTAAAAGCAAGTGCTGAGATGGTTCCCAAGATTCCAAGTTGCCACTACATGCTTCTCATGTAACCATCCCTACTTAAATCTAGTAGTAACCAATTTCATGTTTTGTTTACATGTAAAATAACCACTGCCACCGGGTAACAGCCCAATTGCAGTAAATAAATATATTATAAGTACTTGGAATTCAAAATAACGGAAGAAGAAAACAACAACATAAACCACTTAAATCTCTCCAATCATAGACACAATAACAATTTAAACTTAGGAATCAACAGAAACCCTACACAAACAGACACCACTATACATTTCACATCCAAACATCCGTTAGAACAAAAACTCCCAGCACATACTTTCTACATACACATGATGCTAACACTATCAATCAGAGAAAAAGCTAATCAACAAGAATGGAACACTATACTTACAATAGCTGAAAATAACGTGTTTCCATTGCATATCATTCATAACCTAAAAACAAATTAATAATTAAAACACAACAAACAAAAACCGCACAAACACATAAAATGAAAAAAATGGGTCACATTCATCACAGTCCACTTATACAAATGTAACCAATTTATTTAGACATGCCAACTTTAATATAGTTTTTCGAGCCACAAACACCACATACAAGCAAGTGAGCGATAAAGTACTACAAAACAAAATAAATTCAAGTGGTATATATATAAACCAAAATGCAACACCTGCAATAATTCATATGTTGGCCAAACTGACAGTTCAATAGGAAGACGACACAAAGAACACGCAAGACACAACAACACAAATAACATAAATTCGGCTTATGCCTTAAACATATTAAATAATGGACACGAATGTGGAAAAGCAGAACAAACCACAGAACTATTTAAAACTTGCAATAAAGGAATTAAACCAACTGCTGGGAATCATTCTTCATACATGTCCTCCAACAACAAGATGTATTGATCGAAGAGCAGAGGGTCAACGATCTGAACCCTCTATATGCGTTGGCACACGTCACAAGACGGTACGCTACGTACCACGATGCCTACTCCCAGTTGCAGTTCACTTTCGACTAGCACACTAGACGCACCAAAAGAAGGTAAGTCCATCACATCAATGTAAATTAATTTATTACATTTTCATAGTAGTTATAATTTCATAATTATACTTCATATTATTCATTACAGACTTTTGAATTGCATATGCAGCCACTGCCACATTTTATCAGCAGCACAGATTTTATCATAAAACGATATACTGTTTTATGTAATTTTAATAATCTTAATATTTTTATAACTTAGCAAACACAATATCAAAGCTCCCTGAAGTTGGTGCAGAAGCACCGAAACGTACAGGAGCGTTTGTAATATAATTTAATATGTATATATGTGTTCATTTGTTGGTAAAAATAAATAATTATCCGTTTTGTACCTCGCGTAACTCATCTCCATATAGTGACTGGTTTGGTAGCTCAACGTATGAAGCATTGTGATTTAATCCCCGCATGTGAAGTGAATTTTTTCTTCTCCAGAGCTTTCAAACCGGTTCCGCACCCCACTCAACCTCCCACTGGCAGCTCGTTCACTGGATGGAAAAGCGGCCTGGGCGTGGAGCTGAGCGCTCCCTTCTATATAACACCGAGGTTAAGAATGCATGGAGCTAGCTATACTTCCAACCCGAATATGCTTTCGTGGCCTCATGTTTAATTATGTGTATGGACATTTTACTGTACACCAACGAATAAAGTCAAGCACAACACTCTATTTCAAGAAAATTATATAAATTAAGATTTAGCAACTTCATGTACGTGGTATAATTTTACTTACAATAACGTGTTTGACTGAATATAAGATACTATACGGTTACATAACACACCGGGACGTCTTCTTCAAAGTAGGCACTTTTACATCTGCGCTTACCTTCACCTTTTACAGTGTTTTCGTGGCGGTTGTGTTTCGTGGTTTGTTTAAAGCTGCTTCCTCAACCACACACATTAGATCTATACGCTATACACGTATCTTTCTTTATTGACGTGACTGTAGTATGGATATACATAAAATGAAGCAGCCAGGGCAGAGTTTTAGGTATTATCTTTCCATTTGCATGGATTATAGAGGGTAACACCACAAAAGAAATCGGTACTCTTATTCGAACCTGGAAATCCCCGAACGCGAGCCACCTTAGCCGGCAGTCGCTGTCGATAGAAACTACTGTTGCAAGCTACGTACATATTTGTAATATAACTTCGAGTCATGACATGGTTTTCTTTATGATGTGTTTCTCATTCACCATACACAATGATATTGACAATAATTATGATTTATATCTTCGTATACTTTACGCTCTTTCTAACTGAGACAGCGTCGTGACTTAGGATGGCTTAGTGAGTAATCAGACGGAATACAGAAAGAAGTATTCGTGGCCTGCTTTGAAATACTATCCTGATATTTGCACGAGGAGTCGGGAGAGGACAATCAGCATAGTGACTCGGCCACGGACTGGAGGATCTGGAGTTCGAATGCCAGTAAAAGCAAAAGACTTTTATTTTCTCCAAAAGGTCCAAATAGGCTCTGGGGCCCAGGAAGCTTCCTATTTAATGGGCACTGGTGTTCTTCCCCGGGAGTAAAGCGGCCGGTGCGTGAAGTTAATCACTTACCTCCACCTAGTGTTAAAGTCAAGAATGATAGGAGCTGTACCTTTGCTCCCTTTATACGTCTTAATGCCGTGAACAGGAAAAGCTTAAACATTTTTCACCGTTTCTCAAGGTTGGAGAGACCGCGAAACGCCGAGGAACATTATTGAATGCAATCTTGTGTCCCAGACTAAATTCGAACGTGGCACGTTCCAATACAAATCAAAAGTGTCGTCACGTGAACCCACTTGCTTCGTAACAATAAACTTTGAAATACGTAATTTATATTACGTAATTTTATAAGAGGAGCCCTTTAAACGTATTTGCGAAGGGAGAAACTAACTTATGTTGAGAATATGTCCTTCCGTCCGTCTGTCCGGCTGCGACCATTAGACCTATCAGGGAGTAAACCCTTATCGATTTTCAATAAATTCGTTATAGGAGTTCTTTACATAGTCCAGAAAACGCGATTTTCGTGAAAATCAGCTCAGTGAATCATAATTCGCTTAGGGGCGTAAATGAATTTTTACCCGCACCTTCGATATTTCTGGACTGATTCGGCGGTAAGTGACTAAAGATCTTCACCTAATGTTGCCAAGGAGCTGTATGTTCTATGTAAATCTCTGAAGTCAGCCTGGCTTTCCTCAACGGCGTAAATGACCGTTCACACTAGTTTCTACGTGTTGCTTCAGAATTGGACAAAATTTACTTAGTCATAGTGTCTTTGACGTAAATCGGCGCAGTAGATTTTTATCGGTAATTTCGATATTTATTGTCCCATTTGGGCGACATTCTATGTAAGAATTATTCATGCTGAGAAGAAATTGTGATTTTCGTGACAGTAGGCCCAGGGAAGTTCGTACTTTGCTTATATGTGTAAATAAAATTACATTGACACGTCTAGCGTAAAACCGTGTGACATATGAGAAAAGCCATGATCCTGAGCAAATTTCAGTTTTCATGCAGCATGCAGTGTCGATCCAAGGTGTAACTTCGGCTATCGGCTTTTAGCCGTGTCTCAACTTTTCTGCGTACAATGCAGTTGGGTTGAAATGGCGAAACTTAAGGAAAAGTGTGTATGTAGGTGCAAAGGTCAGTTATTACAGAGTAAAACTATCTGAAACAAATACGAGTAAATCATTAAGATAACAGTTGAGTTGCTAGATTTGCCGAATGAAGAATATGGCAAATTATTTCTGATTACGACTACATATTTTTCAACGATATTTATAATTATGTATATATATTTATGATACTTATATATACGTATAATATACGATATATTTTATGGTTATTATAATTATTTATTTAACAATTTTTATCTCCAGCTTGATTTTAAACAATTCATTTTTCACTTAACTTTGGAGTTTAGTCTAGGGAGGGGGTAATGGATTCAAATCTCTGCCCGATATCTGGCTAGCCTGAAGTCTTTCATGGTTTTACTGAACCACTCCATGCACGTCTATATTATCCCGCGAAAACTTCCTTCCACCGTCTTCTTATTTATTTACTAATCTTGCTTTTATTCGACAACACATGTTCTGAGTTACTGACACCATTATTAAATAAACTATAAATAAATAAGCTATGAATAAAACATCAATAAATACATACATAAACGCCTATTAAAATTTCTTTTGGGTTCGTCTCCCTTCCTTTACCCTCCCTTTTCCGCCCGCATTACCTCAGGACAACTACAACAACGGTACCTGCTCTGTATCCGACAGAAGCACTGTGAGCTAACTATCACTCCACGTGTGGCACTACGGACATGCAGTCTCCTTCCGCTGCCGAGAAGAAGCTGATCACTGCTAACTGGCGGACGAACTGAGTACTTTAACTATATTTTGTCTTACAGAGCTGCCATTGGCTCAGGAGCTTTATGTGGGCGTTCTCTCCCCAGCAACGAGCACGTATGTGTTGTCATGTGGCACACTGTATTCAGAGTTTGTAGTCTTCTTTCTTTGTCTTTATATTTTGCTACTGTTTTTTATCAAATGAAAAATTATGGTATTAGCAAATGTGTTTCGGGAAATACATGCTTGAGGCTCAACAAGTGAAAACAAGAAACTGTAAAATTACTGCCGTTACTTAGAATTGCTGACTTATTTCATGGTGCAGAGTCCTTCCGTGCACCCACATGTTCCTTTAGATAACAACTATATTACCCTTTTTTTTTTTGTAGAACCAAGAGACAGACAAAAACGTATCACTGACCTTTATCCTAAACTGATTTAATCCATTCCATCCTGTAAAGCCTGTTTCTTAAAATTCGGCTTTTAATTCAACCTGCCTTCCATCCGTATGTTTCCAAATACTGTACGTGCTTTTTTACAATTCCCATGCGTGATATATTTTTCTCTTAATTTACACACCAGCAATATTAGATAAAGAGTAAAATGTATGGAACTACTGACGCCACTTCCCCCCCCCCCCTTTAGATTCAAAATATTCTTATCAGCATCCTGACCTCAAACACGATTTATGATAAATGTAAACATTTTTAGGATTATGTGTTACTGAGGAGAAACACGCATACTCGAACGTGTTTGGCATTCTCCGTTTTCTTGTTTTTTTTTTATAACGTTTTGGAGGATGGCTCTGCTTTTCATCATCAGTTAAGCACAAAAGTTTTGAACGCTACTCTGCTGAGTTCACTAGATACATCTAATCCTGGGACATATACTGCATCCCTGGCCTTCGAGCTAGGCTCAATTCCTGACCACAGCGAATCGATTAGTCAAGTAATGTACAAGGATGATTCCTTGCTCAGCTTTCTTCATGGTGTTGCAAGTGGTTCTGTTAGTGGAATGCTCGTAAACGTGCTGGAAACGAAAAATTTTATTCGTTAAAGACCATTCGCCTATACTGGACTACACTATTGGCTGTGCATGTCTAATTAATACACCAAAAATTGGATTACTTTAAGAGAAATTCTACTGGATTAATTTTTTAAAACAAATATAAAAGTGTTATCGAGAAGAATTTCGAAAAACGTTATTTACAGCCCTTGTAAATTTTGTAATTTTGTCTCTGCTTTGGTAGTCTAGGCACTGAGAAAGATGTTGGTCCCAGAAAGTAATTTGGCACAAGCTCTTGTCGTGTTGTGGATGAATCTAAAGGCAATATCAGGACTTAGGTTAATGGTCCTAGCGAGAATACGACGACTGAATTATTTTTGGAAAGACAGGAAAACAATTTAATCATCATCTGTTACAAACCGTGCAGTGTTTTATGTCTCCCCGTGGGTTACACATGACAAGTTATTAATGGTATATAGTGCCATTCGTCTTTGTCCCCCGCGATGTAAAGAATACTGTCATATTATGTGTAAACGAAATATGGTTTTTATTGCTTTGAAGGAACTTCTGTACCGAACATAAGACACAGTTTTATGTACTGCCATCATACTATATTACTTCTGTATAAGGAACAAAAGATACAATTACAGATGTACTATCATTGTGCTATATTACTTCTGCATACCGAACAAAAGATACAATTACAGGTTTATTAGCATCATACGTTATTACTCATTATTATTAAGAGGAACGTGTTGCCTCCGTCTTTAGAGTCTGGTACATCACTACCAAATGCACAGTCATAAGAAAACATATCTTCTTGATCCATTGCCGTGTTTCACAAATGCGTCAGTCATTGTTCTTAATTACAGACGTTTACTTTATTGTGTATATGTAACGCGACGAAGTCAGTGAAATTCTCTATATGAGTGGCTGTGTGCCTGCGGACAGTTGGAAGAGTTTTCCCATGTTTCACATTCCGTTGTCATCCGTTCAGCTTGAATTAGGTCTACATAAGTGTGTAACCCTGGTAGTGGTTAATACTCTAAAACAGTGTATGCATTTTGCACAAATAGGTTGCTTCTTGCTTACATGTGTTTTTAATTATTGCTACTACTACTACTACTTCTACTACTACTACTAACTACTACGACTACAAAAGTGCTTCAATTTGACTCTTTTCTTTCACTCAGTACATTACAACGTATCTAAAGTGTAGTGATCGAGAGTGAAGCACATAGCTAAGTGTCTTTACAAAATCGGACCCTTAATTGTTTAACAAAATCTCTCACACACATTTTTCGATTTTGTCTTCTTGTGCATTAAACAAAGTTTAGGTTTCGGTTTTAATGTGAAGCTGTGTGTAGAGCTATAGTTGGACCACAATACAATTTGCACTGTGAACACCAGCTTCGCGTCTCCGAATGCTTTATCCCCTTCGAATTATCACACAATACCAGTTGAATCAGGAGGATGGTTGGATCCAAGGGCTCGTCTCTATTTACTCGTGTTAGACAGGAAACAAATCTCCTACATAATGCTCTTATTACGTGAGGAAGCACTGACAGCCTGATTAGCTGATGTAATCACCACCTATTTGTGTACACACGCACACAAATTGAAATAATTAGCTGAAGAATAATTCGAGTTTGAAAATATGAAAAGGCACACATTGTGAAAGAGTAGCAACGTTGCAGAAGATTTAAATTTTCTCCAAGTGTTGGAGTTTAAAAGTTTGGATTTCCTGCGAGATTAGTGGAAAATAAAATATCTCTCTCAGCACACTGAAATATTACCAACTACGGCTTAACAGTTACACAGTATCTCCACTTGAAAGGTTTCCCTGCAAATCGCATTTTTCATTTTGTTCTGGATTCCCCTTCAGAATAACAAACAGTTTAAAACGAAGTAAGTGTTATGACTTGCTGAACAAGTATTTTGCGAGGAACACATTTATGGCAGTGTAATGTTAATGAGATTTGTTACCAAGCTGAGCTCTCCTGTTCGCCATTTATCTGTACACGATATTCCCAAAGTAGAATTCAGAAAAATTTTATTGAAGCAAACTGAGCGGCTGAAATTTGATTATCAAATATAATAAACTTCTTCCATATGAGCGACAAAAACTGCAAGGACGACTTGAAAATTTGTTGCTTTGCATTTAATTTTGAACGACGAACAAAACACGTAATCGTGTCCTCGTGTCCCAGCAGCGTCAAATGACGTACCTACTTTTCTTCTTCTACCCTATCAGTCAGTCAGTGGCTATCTTCGGGCTAGCTAGTTCATATTATTTCCAGGAATGTGTATTTTCAGCTTTAAAACGTAATAAATCTTCGCAAGAAGCAAAGATACAAAACATAGTTAAGAAAAGTATAGGATGACCAGTTTTAATTATTATTGGAGTAGACGGAAACTGAATCCAGACGCGTGATAGCCAAACGAGATGGCCAGTGGTCGCAGCAACCGATCGTTTACATTGTCACTAAGCCAGTATCAAGTTGTGATTGAATCGATGAGGAAAGTGGAGAAGACGAAACAAGAAATTACGTCGAAACTATAATGAAGCCAGTTGGACGCAGATGCTAAAGGGCACACGGGTACTAATTGAAATATGCACGTTGTCTATACAGAGTGGAAACCACTCTACAGAGTATGTTACAGAAAAATATGGTAACCTACTGAAATCACGTAACTTAAGGCTTTTCAGACTAAAAAAATTAAAATAAATTTAAAAGTTTTGTTCTTATCTTATATTAAACACCAGTTGGTTGAGGCACTGAGCTACAAGCCAGAAGGTCGCAGGTTCCACCCCCGATTGGGTCATTGGGGTTCTTCATTGACTTAATACCGCCGGCCGTTCAATGGCCCTGGGGCGTCTCGGCCTCTAACATACATACATCCTGAGAAGTAGAAGCGACCATTGCATAGAGCTGAAAACCTTACCACCTTACCACATTCACGTGCTGATTCTGGGAGCCTCAAACTCTTGGAGCCCTAGGGGCCAGTCAAGTCCTGTAAAAGGATAGCTTCTAGCATATTAAACACACCGAGTTTGCATTAAAAATTTCCTCGAGTTAATGAAGTTTCAGGAAATAATTCCTATTGGTTTTGAGTATCGCCGTAGACCAGCATAAGAACTGTGTGTGAGAAATATAAAGAGTTTTTGTTACAGCAAGTGGCACGTATATTTACCACAGCCGTATAAACTGTTAATACCGCACACAATCTCTGTTTAAAAGAACTGTTTTTTTTTGCAGTAAACCTAACAACCGAGAGTTTAAGTGGGTCTTTTTTTTATACCTCGCCTCGAGGACCGGATAACCTAACTGAAGATTTCGTGGTTGTCCTTTCTACTTCAGGCAAGCGCCTGGATAGTGCTTCAAATTATGCCATTGTTACTGCCATTCATAATCTCTCCAATTCGCTATTCACGAATCATTCCAATAATTCCATTATTAGCCGATTTGTGTTCTGAACTACTGACATTGTCGTTGTAGCATATGAAGAATAAACAAATAAGACACTTCTGCTACAAACAACTCAGTTCCATTTTAAAGTATCGTTTTTATTCTATAGTTTGTTTGTTAGTCTTTGGCGCAACAGCCCCAAGTGGACCAGGGCCTCCTCATTCACGAGGTTTCTAGATCACACATCACGACACAACACACTCGGTAGGACCCCTCTGGACGAATGACCAGCCCGACGCAGAGACCTCTACCTGACAACACACAACTATCACAACAGACACACATCCATGCCCCCGGTGGGATTCGAACCCAAAATCTCAGCAGGCGAGCGGCCGCAGACCTACGCCTTAGAAAGCTCGGCCATTGGGATCGGCATATTCTATAGGACCTTTCCTTAAAATTTTACCCTAGAACAGGCCATGAAGGCCCAGGCGGGGAGTAGAAGTACACCTACACTTTTCTTTAACCTCGGTGCTAGAAGGGGGTGGGTGATCAATGCAACGGCACATTCCGACGCCGCCCTCCGGGAAGGAGACCCGGTGCAGGAGGTTGGCTGGCCCCCAGGGCCGGTCTGGACAGTTGCGGAATGTCGGATTCGATACCAGGGCAGTCCAGCTCTTATCGATTCGCTATACCGAATACGCTAATCCGGCCCATCTCTCCTTAAAAACGAATGAAAACTCCATTACACTACACAATTTTCTATTTAGGTCCTTAAGCACACATTTGTGCTTACTGATTACACCGTAGGTTATGATGGAAAAATTGCGTGATTGTGGCTGTAGAGGATTCAACAGGAGGTGATTGTATTCTATTTTCAGGGCTAGTCACAATTCATTAGCTACTGGCTGGGCAACCTAGGAACCAGAGTTTGATTCCCGACAGGGCCAACTGAACGCTCATATCCATCCAGCTGTGTTAAGGTTGAATGCGTAGATATATGCCCCACTCTTCCATAAGTTAGTTTCTCGACACTTAAGGTAATCAACGAACCCAATTAAGACAGCCTGTACTGAGAAAGACAATCGAACTGGCAACTTTCGCAGTTCAAGCCAGACGTTTAACCGTTAGCTTAAACACTTTTGCATTTTAGCTGCTTACGAACATAGAATTTTTTAGATAAAAGCTGTAGTCATTAATAATTTGAATGTTATACTTTCATTTCCTGTACATTTACTTCATTATAACGTGCAGCATTATAGACAGCGATAGTATAGATAGATTTTATGAGCCAAATTGTGATATGCACTTTTTCAATGTTATTTTTCATATCTTTTAGTTGTTCAGATAGTTTTTCCTTCAGTATAATTTACATATTTGCAATGGCCTCAGTACAGTCAAAAAGTGAATAAAAAATCCGTGCCATTCATAAGATGTTCTTTTGAAAGTGAGAAAATTGACTTAGAATTGCCAACTGGCACTCTTCGGCTACACTGACTGAGGTTTTTCCGTGTTTTTCCTCAGTTGTAAGGCAAATACCAATGTATAAATCGCAAAGGCGGGGCACGGCCCGCACTCTTCCCAGTTATTTATTGTGTTGTTCTATGTATTGTTTGTGTTTGTGTTGTTATATGTGTTGTTTGTGTGTAACTGTATACTGTACAACCGCCACCGGGTGTCAACCCAATTGCAGGTAACAAATGTATCATATCATATCATATCATATTATATAATGTCATATCACATAATTTGCATTAAAACAATATGAAATAGCAACCCAGTAAAATGACATGCTGAAAGATCTCTCGTAAAATTTGTGATTTGAAACATCCAGAAATTAAATCTAATTCAATTAACCCATTCATTTTTTTTTGTGCAGTTGCGGAATGGTATAGAGTGTATATAGGATGTAATGTTAGTTTTAGTTTCTAAAACCAAAGTGTGTATTGTTGAACAAACTGAACACAACGACAAGCAGTTGTTCCTGCTCACTAGATGCAGAACCACTCAGCCGAGAAATAAAAAGTAGTGTGTCTGCCTGCAAACAACCAGATTGTGTTCTGTGGTAGTGACGTACTACTTACTGGACGAGAGGGGCAACACTGCGTTACACTGCAGAAACGCGTTGCAGCGCAGCGTTGTGGTCTGCAGACAATAGCTTCCCATGGCAGACATGCGTTTCCTTACCCGATGTCACAGATTGCGCAGAATGAACTTGCAACATACGTTCAAAAGTTATCGGGTTTTAAGTGGCCGATGACTGGCACTTTCTTTTCGTGGCTTATCACAGGCTTCAGAGGCGAATTTGGTATTATTCATGCATTTTCTTGCTTCCATAAACATACATATATACCAAAATATGCACATAAAAGAAATTAAAAGCTTATATATAACTTTTAACTTCTGTTATATGCATATTTTGGTACTTATGAATGATATTAGAGCGAACGTCTCTTACAACAGGCCACCAGAAATACGACTGCCCATTTGCCACGAATGAGTGAAGAGAGATCAGTGACGAGTATAGGAAAGTTTGTGTAAAACATTTATGCAACGTGAGTCTGTTGATGAACGCAGTATCTTAAGTGACTATACGGTGAATATCACTCCATGCCATGCCTGTGCAGGCACGCAGAGGAGGCGGCAGTATATTGCATGGGCCTTGGACGCGGTCTGGACGGGCACGGAAAATCTCGTCCCCCACCGTGATTCGATCCCCGGACCGTCCAATCCATAGCAAGTCACTATAACGTCTACGTTATCCCTTCCGCCAGACGATTTGATCAGTAGACTTAAAATTTTAGACGCTATGCCTTGCAATAAACTACGGACACTTTGTCTGAAATATTTCTCGATATTTCGTTCGTAAAGAACACACCATTCTTCGTTCAGTGCTACATAAATTTTGCGGCTGATACGGTGTCATTAACAACGAAATGGTAAGAAGTAAATAAAACCCAGCGGAGCTTAGTTAATGGATATGTCACTGCTTTATATAATTGGGTCTTCAGTACTTGCTTCGAATGATGGACGGCCCAGAACCATTGATTTGTATGGTATTGTCATAAAGTCATAATCCTTGTAAATTTACAGACTTTTCTGCGTTAACTTATGGTAAATTGTGCATTCTTTCCAAAAGACATTGACTTAAAATAATGACAGTTTTGAGGGATTTAAAAAAATCTTGGTTTTCTGCACTTCAATTTTGAAACAGAAAATCTCGACAACTGAATTCGGTTTTACTGTTTGATCGTTTTTAAATTCCATGCACGCAACTCCACCCAAATGAAGTTAAATTTTCACACATAGTCTACGGAATTATAAATAGCGTTAGGTAAAAAGATTATGTATCTTGTGTGTATAGCAGGTACCCAAGTCCATGCATGGTTGGGAACGTCTGATTAATGCAAATAGCTATGCAGTTTTGAGCGTGTTCGTATAGTCGCGGATGGCGTCCATTGTCTTCGTCAAGTCCGTCTGTCCCCATGTGTCAGTGTGGCTTCCACTGAATGGAATTTCGTGAAATTAGATAATGGAGACTTTTCTTAAAATCTGTCTAGAATCTCCAAATTTGATTAAAGTCGAAAAAAAAGTCGAACACTGTACATTAAGACCTTAGAACCTTCTGTTTTTGCCGGCGACATAAATTTGCCGTAAAAGCATTTATGTGCAACACTGATCATCTTTATATTAATGTCTAGAAAAATGTAACTCAACTCTACACATATAACACTTTGTTGCGTTTCAGTTGCACCAGTGGTTACTCGCACACACCACAATGTTATGTTAGACTACGTTGCCTGTATTGTTTAAGTAGTGACACAAGAATTCTCTTTACTGGATAAAACAGTTAAGGTACCAGCTGTGAAGCGTTTATGTGAACGTCCTAGAATATACGCACAACTTCTCTCAGTGAAAAATATTTTGAGTATGTAGAAAAATTGCTGGTCTCAGTGGCCGCACGGTCTAAGGCGTAGGTCTACGGCCGCTCGCCTTCTGAGATTGTGGGTTCGAATCCCACCGGTGGCATGGATGTCTGTCTGTTGTGAGTGTTGTGTGTTGTCAGGTAGAGGTCTCTGCGACAAGCTGATCACGCGTCCAGAGGAGTCCTACCGACTGTTGTGCGTCGTTGTGTGTGTGATCTAGAAATCTCAAGAATGAAGAGGCCATGGCCCGCGTTGGACCGCAGCGCCACAAAAAAAAATGTAGAAAAAATAAATCACGAAATTCTAAAAACGCTGGATGATACCAACAATACGGTCATTTATAACTTCATTTTATTTAAGTAAACTATTATTATTATTGAGTTCAGTTCATCTTTCTGTACTGTGCATACTGAAAAACAATAAAGGAACGTGTGGGTGTAGTACATAGTATATTCCCACTCACGTACCTACATGCACTTATACACATACACATACACATAAATAACCAACCAATCGGGACTAAGTATTATCCATTTAATGTTTACTTTGTTTTAAAAAAACCTTCGTTGGCACGTTTGTTTAGCAACATTAGTTACATACAGGTCTGTTTAGAATTTGTTTAACACTCTGTGGTTCCGCATATTGTTACCAAAGTTGTGGAGAAACACGCAGCTTCTATTTCGATGGTATACCTAAATATTGAGGCAGCAGTTTTCTCAGAAACGTAGGTCACTCTGCACTAGACCACATACATAATATCCCTGAACAGACGAACATTCACATTCCCCGGAATGAAAACATTAATTCTCGTATAAACCGACCGATAAATGCTCACGGATAATTTTAAAGTTTACAGACGATAATGGGGACCGCGGCAGCACAGTGGTTAAGGTGCTGTGCTACAAATCTGAAGGTCGCTGGTTCGATTCCAGCTGGTGTCATTGGAATTTTTTATTGACATAAAATCCTTCCGATCGCACTATGGCCCTGGGGTCGACTCAGCCTCTAACAGAAACGAGTACCACGAACATTTCCTGGGGGTAAAGGCAGCCGGTGCGTAAGGCTGACAACCTTGCCACCATCCTGTGCCGTTGTCATGAAATCTGGGAACTTTAACTTCCTGGAACCCTCTGGGTCACTCCAGGCATGTAACGGGACTGCTTTACCTTTACAGACAATAACAGAGGGTTCTTTCTTTGAATTCTCACGAATAAAATCCAGCAAATCATGAAGTTCATTAACATGTCTTAAAGTAGCATAGGAAGTATTTTAGCTTATTCGACATGACATTCTGCAGTGTAAGATTCGTGACTGCACAAGCAGAGGGATTCGTTTGAAGTGAACTATGTATGGAGTCCGTGACGAATCAAATGTGCCGCCTAAACGAAGATGCATTTCAGTCACGCTTCATTTTAAAGGTTAAAAAAACATGCCGAGGTGGCAAGTCGAGAAACGTAATGTTATAATTATAAACTGCTTGGCTGAAACTCGAGATACGTGAAAATCGTCTTGTCATTCATATCGGCATGAACAGGTGTAACACTTTCAAGTGGTGTGATGGGACGCAAGGATGAGGTTATGTCGACTTAAGTATTCTGTGAGCTGACAGAGACGAGTTAGTACTTATTGTATAAAACGACCAGTATTGCAGATACTGATTTGGAAGATGACATTCTAAAATTCGACTACATAATATCTTGACGTTATTCATTCCATGCTTTATGTACAAATTGCAAGTTTAAAAACACAATATTTTTACTTTATCATTTGAAACATACCTTGTGCCAATACATAATTATGTCACAAAACTTGTTAAGAGCTGGGTGATCAAGGACCAAGAAAGCTGGTCTAAGCCATGACTTTTCTGATATGTATTGGGTGATTTCCAGTTCGGACCTCATCTGGAACCCTGACTCCTCTAACAGGCTTTTCGATATTCCCCCACTTCTTCCCAGCGAATATCCGGACAGTACTTTAAGTACGCCACAATCGCTTCTTTATTTTTACAAACTATCCTGCTATATATAGTCTTTACTGCTCAAAGCACCGCTAAATAATCCACAAATGCCAGAAGCTCACCAGTCTTCTTCGTCTACTGTCAATTCTAAGACTGCAGGGAGCTATATTTCCACTCCCTCCGTACGTATTTATGGCGTGATTGGTTAATTAATCACATGGATTCCTTTACTTTATAATAATAATAATAATAATAATACACCGGAAAAGCACGAAATCAAGGAACTACAGAAAACAGCCCTATTTGGCACTGCGCAAAACTTCGGAAAGTAATAATGTCAAAATACAAAACATTCAGCAAGGAAAATAATGATACATGTGCCGTTAATTGTAACTACAAAATAGCTGTAAAGCTTTATACCTATAACAATGATTAGTTTCAGGTATATAATTTAAACGCCCTACATAAAGGCGATAAACAATAATAATAATAATAATAACAAATCAAGATTTGAAACTCTAGTCCAAGTAAGTGTTATAAGTGGGTCTCTGTCTCCTCGGCGTGGCGCGCCCTCAGGTTGCGGATAGAGGAACGGCATCCAATAGGACGGTAGCTGCGAATACATTGAATAAACAGTCGCGGACAGCAGACAAGGGGTGCTTCTCCAGTTTGGGCGGCGAGGTGTTAAAAAATCCTCACTCTAAAACTGGCCATATTACAAACAATTCACAAAAACCCAGGACTCTGCTTGATTCTTTGGCGCGATGTAGGCAATGGGAAGGAGACATGAGATTCGGCACATGAAACGTGAGAAGCCTGTATGGGTCAGAGTCATTTAATACAGTGGGTAGGTAATTAGAAAAGTATAGATGAGATTCAGTGGGTGGACAGGAGGTTATGTGGGACAAGGAAGGCACTGTATAAGCAAGGGATTGTACTTTTTTTTATTGAAAAGTAAATTAAATTCATAAGTTAGGAACAGGATTTTTTGTACATCAGAGAAGAGTGTTAGCAGTTAAGAGAGTAGAGTTTGTTAGTGATAGGAGACCATATATAGTGTTAAGAGGTCTTTGGCTTAATATAATTTTGTCATTGAATGGGCATGCACCAACTGAGGAGAAACGTGATTTCTCAAGAGACAGTTTTTATGAAGAATTACAGCAGGTGTTCGACCACTTTCCTCAGTACCAAATAAAAATTCCGTTAGATTCTAGTGCAAAACTAAGGAGATGGTGTATTTTCAAACCAGCAACTTAGAATGAGAGTTTACATGAAGATAGTAACGATGAAGTTATAACAGCCGGAAACTTTGCCACATCAAAAAATCTAGTTATTAAGAAGAAAAGATGTTTCCACACCGAAACATTCATATATACACCTGGAACGCTCCTGATAGGAGAACTCACAATAAGATCGATCACGTACTAATAAATAGGAAATGACATTCAAGTAAACTTGATAAATGATTCCCCAGGGAAACTGACTGTGATTCTTGTCATTATCTGGTGATTACAAAAGTTAGGGAAAGGCTGTTGGTGAGTAAACAAGCATCACTGAAGCTGGATGTAGAAAGATTCGATTGGTAATTGGAAGTTAGGAAAGAGCATCAGATTAAAATCTGAACAGGTTTGCAGCTTTGGAAAACTTAAATGATAACGATGATATAAATAGGGCTTGGAAAAACATTAAAGAAAACACCAAAATCTCAGCTAAAGAGTCCAGATCGGTATGAAAGAAAGCAGCCTAAACCATGGTATGATGAAGAATGTTAACAATTTTTAGATCAAAGGAAGCAATCTAAAATGCAGTGGTTACAGGATACAAACCAAAGTAATGTAGATAATCTGAAAAATGTAAGCCTTGAAACTAGAAGGTATTGCATGAACAAACAGGGGGAAATCTGGAAGTTAAATTTAATGAGCTTGAAACAAAGAGTAAGGACAAAAAATATCCGGGATTCATATATGGACATCAATGGCTTTAAGAATGGTTACCAGCGTATAACTGATATAGTAAAGAATGATAAGGTTTATCAGGTTCTTGACACGCACAGAATAATGAGTAAGTGGAGGAATCATTTTTCTCAACTATTGAATATAAGTTGGATCAATGTTGTCAGAGACGGAAAAACATACAGCAGAGCCACTAGTGCCTGAGCCCAGTGCCTTTGAAGTTGAAACGCTTATTGAAAAGATAATAAGACACAATTAACCCACGTACTGTTCAAATTCCAGCAGAACTGATTAGAGCGGGAAATAGGTCACTTATTTCTGATATCCATAAACTCATCAGCTCTACTTGGAATATAAAGGATTTTCATGAGCAGTGGATGCAGTCGACCATTGGACCTATTTATAAGAAGGATGATGAAATTAAGTGTAGTGACCGAGGAAGCATATTTTTTTTTGTCAACTATAAAAAATTTAATTCAACTACCTTTTTGAAGATGAATTCCATGTGCAGAGGAAATTATTTGGGATCATTAATGTGGCTTTTGATCAAAGAAGTCAACTACTGATCACACATTTTGCATTCGCCAAATACAATGAGGCAGTGCATCAGATGTTTATGGACTTCATGAAAATCTATGATTTATTTAGGATGTAAGTCTTTTTACAATATTCTTATTGAGTTGGTATATTTTTGAAACTAGTAAAGCTAAGAAAAATATGTTTAAATGAAACCTATAGCAGAGGCTGTGTAGTAAAACATTTGTCTGGCAGGTTTTCTATTAAGAATATTTTTAAAAAAAGGAGATGCTTTATGGCCACTGCCTTTATCCTTTGCCTTAGAATATGCCGTTAGGAAGTTTAAGGAAAACAAGGAGGGCTTTGAATTAAAAGGTACGTATCAGTATTGGTTTGTGCTGATGACATTAACATATTGGGTGGAAGCATATATACCACAACGAGGAAAACAAAAGTCTTAGTGACTGCTAATAAGAAAACTGGTCTAGAAGTAAATTCTGATAAAAATAAGTGCACGGTCTGTACATGTACTGTACACGTCAAATGTCAAGTACATGGTCACATCTCGAGAGTAGCATGCATAACTAAATCACAACGTAAAGATAAGTAATGTACTAATATCTTTTGAAAGAGTGGAACAGTTCAGATATTTGGGAAAACTCCTAAGGAAACAAAATTCATTATTGAAGAAGTTAAGAGCAAATTGAATTGAGGGCGTGCTTGTTATCATTTGGTGCAGAACCTTTGGTCTTCCGGTTTGCTACGCAAAAACACAAAGATTAATGTATACTGAAGTATAATTTATTTTGTTGTTTTGTACTGACGTGAGATTTGGTCACTCACGTCCAGAGAAAAACACAGACGGAGGGTGTTCGAAAATAGGGTGCTGATGAGGAAATCTGGGCGTAAGATGGACGAGGTAACAGAGGGGTGGAAAAGACTACATAAGGAGGAGCTTTATACTCTGTAAGCCTCGCCAAATAGTATTCTGGGGATCAAATAAAAAAGACACATATGGGGAACCAGGAAGTTACCTTCAGAATTTTGGTGAGGTGGCCCGAAGAAATGATATCACTTGGAGGACCTGAGCGTTACATGGGAGGATAAGATTAAATTGGTTACTCAAGAAGTTTAATGGGGGGAGGGGCATGGACTGGATTAACTTTACTCAGGGTAGGGAAGGGTGCCGGGCGCTTGTGAATGCAGTAATGAACCTTCGGTTTCCATAAAACGCGGGGAAATATCTTGATTTGCTGAGGGCTTGTTAGCTTTTCAAGAAGGACTCCGTTCTATGGAGTTAGTAAGCTAGTTAGTTAGTTAGTTAGTTAGTCCAAATAAGGAAAGTATGAACTTCTGGCAAGCACAATTTTCATGTGTATTATTACACTGCACACTATTTCAATTGTCAGGTACGTTTCCAACATACTATTTCAATTTTAATTTTACCCCTATTAAAGGAATTTCCAATTTCACTTTTAAAAACAGCAAACAGACATCAAGGTCGAAGACCGTTTAACTTCTTCCTTCCCCCCCCCCCCCCCCCCCCCCCCCACCACCACACCCCACCACCACCCACAACACACCCACACCCACCAACAACACCAAAAA
>Ga0131853_10008056_pt1 | contig 19159 bp, 26 predicted proteins | sample TergutLab28metaG_FD_92764 | JGI IMG/M metagenome (GOLD analysis project Ga0131853, IMG submission 92764) | Labiotermes labralis P1 segment gut microbial communities from Petit-Saut dam, French Guiana - Lab288 P1 (version 2) (version 2) | ecosystem: Host-associated > Arthropoda: Insects >...
CTCACGGGTTTCGCTAAGTAGGCATTAGCAAACTTTTTTTAATGTAAAGTGATTCCGTCGAAAATAATTGAACTTATACGCATCCGGCGGGTCGCTTTACATTATGTATTACTGGACATAACCCGTCTTATGTAAAGCTTTACATAACACGGGCAAAACTTACGTCTACACCAAAACCATTTTTGAACTCAACAAGCGTTACGGCTTCACGAAATTTATAATCGTTGTGCCGTCTGTTGCTATCCGTGAAGGCGTTTATAAATCCTTTGAAATAACAAAGGAGCATTTTTCGATTGCCTATGACGGCGTACCCTGCCGTTATTTCATATACAATTCCGCAAAACTTTCTGACGTTCGCCAATTTGCCACAAGTGCAGATATTGAAATTATGATTATAAACATTGACGCTTTCCGTAAAGCCGAGAACGTAATAAATCAATCACAAGACAAGCTGAACGGCGAAACTGCCATGCGCTACATACAAGACACGAACCCTATCGTGATAATTGATGAGCCGCAAAGCGTGGACACCACCGATAAGGCGAAAGAAGCTATTGCTTCTCTCAATCCACTTTGTATTTTCCGTTATTCCGCAACACACAAAGAAAAAATCAACACGCTTTATCGCCTTACCCCTGTGGATGCCTACCAAATGGGGTTGGTAAAGCAAATTTGTGTTTCATCAAATACCATTGAGCATGACTTTAACAAACCGTATATCCGTCTGTTATCCGTAAAAATGGATGGCGGATTTTCTGCGAAAATAGAGATTGATGTTCGTGATAAAGAAGCGAAAGTTACGCGCAAAACATTCACGGTTAAAAATAAATCCGACCTTTTTGTTTTATCCGGCGAACGTGAATTTTACGAAAATTATGTTGTAGAAAATATCGACTGCACACCGGGGAAAGAGTGCATAGAATTTACAAATCAAGAAGTTGTACTGTTGGGAAAAGCTATAGGAAGCATTGACGAAAACATATTGAAACGAGCGCAAATTCGCCGCACAATCGAAACCCATCTTGACAAAGAATTACGATATGCCGACATGGGAATTAAGGTGCTATCGTTGTTTTTTATTGACGAGGTAAAAAAATACCGCACCGAAGATGGCGGCAAGGGTATCTATGCTGAAATGTTTGAGGAATGTTACAACGAACTTATAAACCGTGAAAAATACGAGCCGTTAAAAAAACATTTCAACACGGCAACAGCCACCGCCCATGACGGATATTTTTCGCAAGACAAAAAAGGCAATTATAAAAATACAAAGGGCGATACACAAGACGATTACAACACTTACAACACGATTATGAAAGATAAAGAATGGTTGTTGTCGTTCGATTGTCCATTGCGTTTTATATGGTCGCATTCGGCGTTGCGTGAAGGTTGGGATAATCCTAACGTGTTTCAAGTCTGTACGTTGATTGAGCAAAAATCTACGTTCACCTGCCGTCAAAAAGTGGGGCGCGGTTTGCGGTTGTGTGTCAACCAAGATGGTGAAAGAATTGAAGATAAAGACATCAACCTTTTACACGTTATGGCTAATGAATCTTTTGCCGAGTTTGCGGAAACATTGCAGAAAGAAATCGAACAGGAAACAGGCATGAAATTTGGCGTATTGCAAATCAGTTTATTTTCCGGCATGGCTTATACCGAAAAGAAAACGGAAGAAAGAACCGTTACAACCGAGCAAGCCGAAAAGATAGTTATGGCATTAAAAACCGTCGGCGTTGTCAACATGGCAGGAAACATTTTACCCGATATAAAACCAACGGAAATAGAGTTGCCGCAAGAGCTTGAAGAAATCAAACCCATAGTGGAAGCAGTAATCGAAAAAGCGAAAACCGAGCAGACCAAACCCCTTGCACCGGAAACGATAACAGGCACAACCTACACCGTAACAACCACCGAAGAAAAAGTTATGACTTACGAACAAGCCGCCGACCTTATGGCACACCTTGAAGATAAAAAATACGTCACGAAAAACGGCAACATGACTAAAAAAATGACGGACGATATAAAAGAAAACAAACTTGAATTTCCGGCGAGATATGAAGCTATTCGTGAACGCTTTTATGAAATTGCCAATCGTGCAAACGCAAAACCACCTTTGCGTGACGCTTCACGGGACGTTATCGTTCGCTTGAAAAAGCAAATCGTTGAAAGCGACCCGGCTTTTCAAGAGATATGGAAACGAATCAACCAAAAAACCACCTATCGCGTTGAAATCGACAGCGAAGAATTGATACGCCGAACAGTTAAAGTATTGAAACAAATGCCGCCATTGCCAACGGCACGGATTGTTTCGCAAACGGCTGATATTGACGTACAAAGCATGGGCGTGACCCACAGGGAACGTGACCTAAAAACGCAAAATGTAGAGAGCAATTATTCTTCTTTACCGCATATTTTGGCGTTGGTGCGCGAACAAACCCGTATAACAAAAGCTACAACCGTCAGAATCATAAAAGAAAGCGGCAGAATTATAGAATTTATAAATAATCCGCAGATGTTTATAGAAAACTTTATTGAGATTATTAAGGAACATCTTTTTGCTATTGCGATAGATGGCATCAAATATATAAGGCTGAACGGTGAAACATATTTTGCGTCGACTACTTTTGATAACAAAGAACTATTGGCGAACCTTGACCGAAACGCCGTTGCGGTTAAAAATAGTGTGTACGATTATATTATTTATGACAGCGAAACGGTTGAAAAGCCCTTTGCCCTTGCGCTTGATAACGACCCGGAAGTTAAAATGTTTTTCAAGTTGCCCGATAAGTTTAAGATTGAAACGCCAATCGGCACATACAATCCCGATTGGGCTGTTTATCTTGAAAGGGACGGCACGGAAAAATTATACTTTGTGCTTGAAACAAAGAGCAGCGCAAGTTTCCTTGACCTTCGCGGGCGAGAGGAATTAAAAATCCATTGTGGTAAACGGCATTTTAAAGCGATAGGCGAGGATTTGGAATTGAGAGTTGCGACGGATTGGAAAACATTAAAGGTTAAAATATAAAACATATTGAAGGAGTTAAGTATGCTAATAATAAATAAAACACGTTTGTTGTTTATGATGATAATTCTTTTATTGTTTCTATCGTCATGTCAAAATAATTCTGCACCGCCAAGTATAAGTGATTTTACTGCACCGGACGCGCCGGACACAACCGACTTCAACAATCCACAAAACAACAATCAAACAAATAATAATGATGCTCATTACGATTCCGAAGAAATTATCAGCACATCAGAAACGTGGACGAGATATATTTTTGAAGAAGGTGAACGCGGCAACACTATTGGAAATATTGCAAACATGGGTCATGTAGCCAAAGAGGGGGATTGGATATATTTTCGTAATTTCAGCGATATAAACAAGTTTGGCTACATTTTCAAAGCTAAAACAGATGGGTCTGAAATAGTGCAAGTAAATAATGATAACAGCTCTTATATTAACGTGCTAAATGGTTGGATATATTACAGAGAACAATTTGGCGAATCATTTCAACTTAGTAAAATTCGTACTGATGGCTCGGAAAAAACTTTGCTTGCGAATTATCGCGCCGATGACATTACCGTGATTGGTGATTGGATTTATTATACGGCTATGACACGCACGGATACTTATATTCGTAAAATGAGAACAGACGGAACAGATGATGAATATTTAGGGATTAAAGGCGGCTTGATAACAGTTGTAGATGATTGGTTATATTATTACGAGTATGAACCTTTTACTTCGCATATTTGGCGTGTACGAACGGACGGAACTAATAAAATGCAAGTAAATAACGACGATAGCCAGTTTGCTACTATTTGTGGTGATTGGATATATTACAGGAATAGTGACCGACACCTATATAAAATACGAACGGACGGAACGGAACGAACGCAGTTAAATAATGACGATATTGCCTATATAAACACAACAGGAGATTGGATTTATTACACCAACCGAGATGACAATAGTTTTCTTTACAGAATACGCCCGGACGGTTCAGAAAGAGAACAAGTAAGTTGGGAGCAAGCTATATTTATAAATATTGCAGACCGCTTTGTTTATTATTCTAACCATGATAATCACGGTAATGCGATGCTTAGAGTGTTGATAGATGGGGAACATTGGAGTTTCTTTCCATATTGAATAAAAACAAATGTTAAATGACAGAGCCGCAAACCCCATTTTCAGAGGGTTTGCGGCTCTTTTTTTGTTCCCGATAAAAAATTTAACAAATTATTTTTCGCAAACCCCTTGACGAAAGTCAATTCCCTTTTCCTACATAAAATCGGAAAAGGATATATTAAAGTTCGTGACTGCATTGATTCAAAACACGAAGGGCGAGGGAAAATCCGGTGACGATTTTTGGGTCAAGGCGGAGCAGCTTTTATACCAAGCATTAATAGGATACATTTGGTACGAAGCCCCGCCAGAAGAAAATAACATGAACACCCTTGCCGAGATGATTAATAAGATGGAAGTCCGAGAAGACGATGAAACGTTCAAGAATGCCGTGGATTTTACGTTTGAAGCCCTTGAGGAACGCGACCCGCAGCACTTCGCACTGCGTCAATACAAAAAGTACAAGTTGGCGGCGGGAAAAACAGCTAAAGTTATCTTTAGAATAAACCTACCAACAACAAACGCCCGTATATCAACATTATATGACATTTCGACAGAAAACACAAGAAAAATCTAATCCCGATTTTTAATGAAAAATTGGGGTTAATTTTTTTGGAAAAAAAGTCATAACTACCCCTGCTTGTCCATAGTATAGAAGTCGAAAGGGGAGTTGTGGACATGCTAATCAAAAAACAAAAAAAGCTGTCGCTCTTGTTACTAATCTTTTTTATCACCATCATTACCGGCGCGGTCTACGCCGCCGCCAGTGGCGTACTGACCTTGACAGGAAATGTAAACCTACACCGAAACGCTGACGTTAGATTAAAACCTGACTTTTATACTGATGCGGTGAGCATTAGGGGTAACGGGTATGGAAATTACACGGTTGATTCAACGGGCAAAGTGGCAACATTTAATGTTGTCCTTAGAGAACCCGGCGATATGCTAACATTTAAGTACGGGGTAGAAAATGTTGGCTCGACCAATGCCAGAATCACGGCCATTCCGAATATCAACAACCCCACTGTACTTAACATTACCAATTTTTTTGATGGGGTAAACCTTGTCATGTCACCATACTCAACCATATCAGGCTGTGAGCTTACAATCGAATGGAAACTAGGTGAAAATGACAATGCCAACGGTGATTTTTCGTTTACCTTAGAGCTTGATTATCAGTACACCACCGACCAAGCAAATTGGCCTTAACAGACTGATGGCAGGGTTATTATCGCTTGCGTTGTTATTGGCGGCGCAAGTCCTTTTTTATGTAATTCCAAGTGAATTGATTTTGTTCTTCACCCATACAGTACGGCCATTTGCCTACGCCGCCGCCTTGATTGTAGTATGCGTTTTTGGGGGAGTGGATAAGCGGCCAATTCCCAAAAAACGTCTATCAATCATGTTGGCCGGGTTTGGCGCGGGGTTTTATTTTACCGGATTATTGCTTGCCAGTCTGATGTTTGGCTACGGTAATAACCGTATGGCAAGTGGTTTTTCATTGTTTTTTAGCCAAGTATTGACGCAAGGTACAGTTGTGGTAATGGTTGAAACCTTACGTCACAAGCTAATTAGAAGTACCCCAAAACGCCGCCGCAATCTTATGGCGGTAATAGTAACGCTGGTATTCACTTTTACCCAACTTGATATTTTACGTGGTATTAGTAATGCTGGCGCGGCATACTTGCTCTTTAGCGGCATACTTCCCACGCTGGCATTAAACGCCACTTTGTCCTACATAGCGTTTAATGGGGCATTGGCCGCATTGATGATGTTGCGGTTTGTTTATTCACTAACCCCGGTATTTATGCCGGTATTGCCGAATGTTAGCGTTGTGGCGTGGGCGGTGATAGAGTGCGTCTTTTTACTTGCTACAGTGATTATGTACCACAGCGGTATGAGCGATAAGCGGCTGGTGGTGATGGAGCGGCGGCGCGAGAGACACCGTAAAAAATCACTGGCCGGGTATGTTGTCATGGTGTCGCTGGCCGTACTTCTGATAGCGTTTAACCTTAGAGCGTTTGGCTATTATCCAACGGTGATTCTAACCGAAAGCATGACTGGCGCATTAGAACGGGGGAGCGTTGTTTTTGTAGAAAGGTTACGCCATGACGAGGTACAGGAAAATGTAAGACAAGGCGATATTATTCTTTTTCAATACGGACAAATTGAAGTCATGCACAGGGTCATTGAATTTCGCCACAATGCCGCTGGTGAGCGTATTTTTATTACTAAAGGTGACGCGAACCAAAACGCAGACATATATCCGGTGGAAATGGCGCAAGTTTTGGGTATTAGTCATGCGTACATTCCGTACATTGGCCTACCGTCTGTCTGGTTAAATTTACTATTTAAGTGAGAGGGAGAAGATGAACTTTATTTATAAACTCAAAACAAAGACAGGCTTAACAGCCATCTTTATATTTTGTGCCGCCTGTTTCCTTGTGTCGGTGGTGGCTTTAATCATCTACATTTATTCGTTTTTCGCGCCTGATAGTACGCTTCTTATATCGGGTAGAAGTGATTTACGCCACAAGGTTTATTATTTGGAAAATGAAACATTTGGCGGCGGCACAATCCCAACGAACCGCCACTATCTCATGTCTTTTACTGACTTTATCGAAGTTGAAAATTTATTATCAATGGGTTTTAGCCAGTCGGTAGAGTTGTCTTACCAGTACAACGCCGCTTTGGTGCTGTCCATCAGGCACATAAGAACCAACGGCGGGAGCGCAAACCCCGTTGTCCATGAGGTAAGGCACACATTGGCCGAGGATAGCGGAAATGTAAACGGTGATTATGTGAATCTTCCGGGCGGCGTTTATTCTATCGAACCCAAAAACTACATTGACGCATATTTCCGCTTTGTCGCGGAGCAACAAGCCAAGATGATACGGGAAAATGTAGTAGCCGAAAGAACGCCGCAATTTACGGCTGATTTATCGGTTGTATTCACCTATCAATTACGAAGCGCAGAGGGCAAAATCAACGAGGTTGTGACAAGGGGGTACACCATCCCACTAACCACAGAGGTATACAGCTTTGAAGAAACCGGCGCGGCGGCATTAAACAAGTCAATCGACTTGCGCGTATGGGAAACTCCGAGCCTGTTTGTTTTGTTGCTGATGGCGTTATGGTTTGTCGGCCATATTTACGGAGTTTGCGCCTGTCTACGGCGGCTGACACAAGAGAAAAACGAGTTGCGGCGCATACTGGCGCGGCATACTGATGAAATAGCCATGACGCAAAAGCCGGTGGATTTATCGAAACATAAAGTAATTGGCTTGACTACGTTTAACGAATTGTTAAAACTGGCGGTAAATACCGGCAAGCAGATTATTTGTTACCAAAACCGCCAAAAGGCTGATTTTACGGTAGTTGCTGATGGTTGTGCCTACTGTTACAACCTTGTTTTACCTGATGGCAACAATAATAAAACGTGAGCGGAATCTATCCAGTTTTTATGAATTATATTGATATACCAAGATAATTTTAGAGTGAGCAAATAGTGGGTTTTTTGCGGTTTTACCTTTATTTTTCATTGATAAATCAAGATAATTTAGACTGAGCAGGTTTTTTGTTATCTTTCTATCAATGGAACATCACGTTTTAATTAAATACTGGTGTTGTATGCTACAATAACCCCATGAGTAAGCAAGAAAACAAAGCACCTATGACCGAGTACGATAATAAAGTCGTGGCACATTTGAAAAATTTAATTTCATTAAGAAAAGCTGGTAAGTTGAAGTATCTGACGCATGATTCTGTATTTGGAAAGTTGAAACTAAAGATTATACGAGCAGAAAAGCAAAAGATGGCAAGTGATAAAGCTAGGATTGCACAAGCCGAAGTTCACCAAACCGAGATATTTAATCAATCTTCGTCTTATGCCGCCAACATATAAAATAAAATACTTTCCTAGCTTTAGCCATTCCGCTAGTAAAATTGTTGATTATTTATTAGATGTTTCGCTTGGTACAGCACAACGGTTTGAGTTTGACTTAAATAATCAAATATCTGCATTAAAAACGCTCCCTTATTTATACCCTGCGTCTGAATACAAGTTAAGCGTTCCACTACGAAAAATGGTTATGTCTGATTTTAACTATCAGGCTTTTTATGAAGTAATAGAAAGCTCGAAAATTGTGGTTTTCTACGATATATTGCACAACTCACAAGACATTTCCAGTATTCTAAAGCAAAAACTTGAATCAGCACTTAATTAAAATTGGCCTATTTTGCTATATTTCCTACTATTGACAAGCCTGTGATGGTGTTATAAATTATCGTTGTACTTTTACCAAGTACCGCCCTTAGTGGTAATGAGGGTTGTAAAATAAAGTCTATAATGGTAAAATGAAAGCGAGCCTTTTGGTTTGGCTGGTAAGGTGTTGAGAGACACATTACCACTTAGTGTACCGTTATAGACGCTACATCTTGCCACCAAATCAAAGGGCTTTTTTTAATGCCAGAAAAAGCTAAAAGCCGCCTGTGCTTGTAATGAGCGCGGGGGAGTTGGTTTGCTATGTTAAAAATGAATGGAATATGGCTTTTTTACAGCTTATTACAGATACCGGCGAACTTGAAGCTATTTTATATGAGCGGCCTAGTGCTTTCGCTCTCTTGACCGTAATCGCCAAACGAGCCAAACGAAGCAACAAAGAACATTCCGAATTAAAGATGTGCGAAGCTATGATAGGGGATTGGGTAGCCTATGGCAAGAAAAATACCCGTCAGAGCTACCGTGAGGATTTGAAATACTTAACAAAAAACGGTTACATCACTATTACCCGTACCACGAAAAAGGGAACTATCGTAAAATTAGTCAACCAGAGGTTGTTTAACATCAATCCAGAGGTAGAGGGCGAAGAAACAGCCCCAAATTACAACCATCAGAACAACCATCAAAAAAGAAAATCTGCAACCATCAATACAACCATCAGCAAGGCAAAGAAAAACCAGACTAAAAAGACAGTTTTTGTCGCGCCTTACAACCATCAAAACAACCATCAAAAAACGGAAATTACAACCATCAGCGCAACCACTAACAATAAGCTATCAAGAAATATATTAACCGCCGAAAATGCGGCGGTTGCTAATTTTCAAAACGTACAGGCCGTTTCAGAGTACATAAAATCCCGGTGTGCGCCCCGAAATGATGGTTTGCCTTTCCAGATTTACTACGACTGGCAAGAAAAGGCGGTGAGGTACGCCAAAGCGTTGAGAATTGACCTAGAAGCCAGTTTTACCAAAGACAATGAAAAATGCGATATTGCAGGGTCGTGGTTTAAGATTTTCAAAGAATGTGCAGACAATAAAAATGGCAAGGCCGCCCGGATAGACCAAGCCTTCTCACTTTTCCATGACAAGAAAAATTGGGATAAAATCACCAACGAGCAAAGATTTAAGAATATTTTGACGGTTTATCATCACGGAGTAGAATATTATCAGACCAAATTTGGTTATAAACAAATTGAATAAACTATAAAAACAAGCCGGTTAAAAAACATTGATATATCAATGTAATTTCAAAACTTGTTCATTTTTTGTCTACACCACTAAGGTAAGAAAAAATGATTGAGTATAAATTATACCCAATTTATTTAATTAAAAAAGAGCGAAGCAAACGGCGGCGTAGCCGCCGCAGGGCGCGATAGCCCCGCGCAAAGAGTAGAGGGCGTTAGCCCTCGATTTTCGATTTTTTTTGTGTGAACGAAAAGAAATGGTTTTTTGCACACTAAAAAATGGTGATTAACACAAAAGCGTTATTCTGGAAGAAGTATAAAAAATGTGCAATAAATTAAACATACCCTTTTTTGCAAAATTGTGGTATAATGCTTACAATACAAAATAGAAAGAGCAAATGAAAGAACATAAGCCGCTAAAACTTCCTATTAAAAATTTAATGTCTAACGATATTGTGAAATTGATTGACCCAAAAGATGGCGGCACTTTCTTCGCTGAAACCGCAGAGGGTGAATTTGTTTTGGTTGAACGTAATACTGATAATTGTATAATCAAAATTAGCAAAAAAAATGGCAAGCGTGAATTTTGGGAGTGTGTGGAGTATGATAATAATGGGCTTGCTTTATGCTCATGGATTGAAAGCGGTAATAATGATTTCCCCCCACGCGACCCGGTTATACCAATGTCACGCCACGAAGAAAAATATTTCAAGGATATGAAAACTAAATCATATTAAGAATGAATAATGGAATATGGGTATTGTCGTTGTTCGACTAATGAGAAACAGCAAGATATTAACCGCCAGAAGCGGGAACTAAAGAAGCTCGGAATTGCCGAGGACAATATTTTTATTGAGTTTGCTAGTGGCACGAAAGCTGATAGAGTAGAGTACAACCGCTTGTTAGATATGGTAAAACCGGGTGACACCGTAGCGGCCACAGAAGTATCACGCTTGACGCGCTCAACTAAGCAACTTTGTGAATTATTGGAATTTGCCAAAGAAAACAAGTTGAATCTTGTAATTGGCTCTTTTATTGCCAATTTTACCAAAGACATAGACCCCATGACTGATGGTATGTTGAAGCTGATGGGCGTTTTTGCCGAAATGGAGCGCAATATGATAAGCCAGCGCGTCAAGTCCGGTATGGAAAACGCCCGCGCAAAAGGTTCTAAAATCGGCAGACCTAAAATCATGATTGACAACTTACCAGCAGACTTTTTAAGGCATTACCCCAAGTACGTTAAAGAAGAAATCAATGTGACGGAATATGCCCGGTTATGCGATAAATCACCAAGAACCATCTATAATTATTTGAAAGTTTATGAACAATAAGAGCTAGTAAATTTATTATTTCTGCGCCCTGACGGGCGATTGCTGGCGCAAATCGAATTGGTAAAGTTGTGTTATAATAATCTTGTAAGTAGAATTTTGTTGTGCCTTTAATTTCAAGTTTTTTTGGTATTTTGGTTTACATGTATAAAGAGAGAAATTGTCCTCATGGCAGACCTCACGTACACGCTGTATTTGCAAATGAACGTGTTTCAATCTCTGCTGATGGAGTAATCTTAGCTGGTGGACTTCCACGTAAACAACAAAAATATCTTGAAGCATGGGTGGCACTACGCGAGGATGAAATTAAGGCGGCTTGGGCGGCCTTGAACGATAACGGGGAAGTTATTAAAATCAAAGGTTTGGATGGTTAAATTATGGAAAGTCGTTATCCACTAGAGGTAAAACCACTAGAAAATCATAAGTTATTGCTTAAATTCGACAATAACGAACAGCGAATTTTTGATGTTGAACCATATCTAACCGATAGTTATTTTGCGCCGCTTCGTAATTTAATAATTTTTAACACCGTAAAAGTTAATCCTATCTCAATAGAATGGGCTGGTGGAATTGATATTTGTCCCGACGAATTGTATTATAATAGCGTTTTAGAAGAACAACATTTGTAATCAACTTGTCGAAATACATTGATTTACCGGGCTAAACGTCATAAAAACAATATTGTGCGACGTTTGATTTACGGGTTTTTTACGGTCTACCCTGCTTTTTTAATGGCTCAATTCTTACAATTTCAAGTATAACTGTAAAATCTGTATCATCATCAGAATAAGCATTAAAAATCTTTCTTCCAACGTGCAATTTATCTAAAAGTAATTGTGTACCATTCCAAATATCTTTTTGTGTGTTACAGTCAATTACAATCCCATTTTCATCAATCACGAACCACAATAAACCTTGACCGTTATCCTCGAAGTGTATTTTTTTCATAATTTCCTTGCTATTCTCTACCCTGTTCAAGTTGTAAACTTCCGCTCTCAAACCGTTCAAATATAGTATTTTCGCCCATAACAATGTAAGGGAAAAATACCTCTTGCATAGTAACCATTTCTGTTTCAATTAAAGCAATCTGCGCGTCAATCCAATCCTTGATGTTGCGCCATGCTGTTCTTTGAGCTTGCTCGGCAATAGCTCTTTTAATACTAATTTTATGAACAATAGTACGTCTTTTATTGTGCATAAATTTCTCAACATTTGCTACTCTGGCCGGTAGTCTAATAGGAATTTGGACTTTGGGGGTTTCTAATAAGAATGTTAAGCCAGACGGTGCGCCGCTCTCATACTCAATCATTATTTTTTGTGCGCCTTTACTGGCTAAAAGTGATTGAACTTCCATTAGAGTTTTTTCGACTGGAATTTCTGTAGTATAGTTTTTTATGCTTTTTCTCATGGTTCTTTCTAGTATTATACTCATACTGGCAACCCGGCCAGTTTTCCATACTCTACCCTTTCGCCAGTCTGCCAATCTTGCCTACGGCTATCAAATCCTCTAGGCATTGGACAGCACTAAAAAAGCCTTGTGAAAAGCCATCATTCTTAAAAGATTCTAAAAACCTTGTATAATTTTCGGTATATTCGTCAGTACCATCCAGAAGTACGGAGATAATTTCTTTTTGTGTTTCGGTTATTGTCATGTTTCCTTTCCAGTCCTCTACTCTGCTAAATAACTATCTAATGCGGAGCAGACAATGGCCGACCAATCTTTTTCTTTCGGATTTTTGCTAGTAACCGCTTTAATCCTTGCTTTTATAAACAGGCTTTCTGGAATATATATAGTTTTTTTTAGCGTCTTGCCTGTTGGTTCTTCGTTATGTATAGGCGCGGCTTTAGGTTTGTCCTTTGGGATTGTTGCCGTTTGAGTTTTTGGCGGCGGCACTTCTGCCCTATCGTTTTTTGTGCTGGCCGCTCCCCTACCTATAAGGTTCTTGAATGTATCGTCAATATTTAAGCGTTCTGTTGGCATTTATACCCTTTCCCCTAGAAATTCGTCAATAAATCTGTTGTAATCGTTGGCTATGTCCTCGCAACCTTTGAATGATAAGAGGTCTTTACTTCGTGTTTGCGCTTCGTCAACGGCCACACGATTGCGGATATAAGTTTGAAAAAGCGGGGTTTCTATGGCTTCACTTAATTTTTCGACCAGTAACCGCATATCCTTGCTGTTATTGGTTCGAGGGTCAAACTTTGTAAAAAGAATCCCGCGCATAACAAGATTGCTATTGCAATATTTCTTGACTTTTTCAACGGTATTATATAACTCATTGATACCTTTAACCGCGAATTTACCCGCCGTTGTTGGAATAATCACCATATCGGCGGCGGTGTAAGCGTTGATTATCAATAACCCCAAAGATGGCGGCGTGTCTAACAATATATAGTCGTAACAATGTTTAACGGGTTCTATGGCTTCTTTTAGCCTGTATTCCTTGCCCGTGTGCGCTATTGTTTGTTCTGCGCTGGCAAGGGTTATATTAGCCGGAATAATATCAAATGCCGGTAAAATTTGAATTGCGTCTGTAACACTTATTTCTTGCGCTAAAACTTCATAAATCGTATCTGTGTCCTCTACTCTAGCGTCTGCGCTATCTGATAAATTACCCTGCGGGTCAAAATCAATAGCCAAAACCTTATAACCGCGCTGTTTCAAGATGGCGGCAACAGCTTGTGTGGTAGTAGTTTTAGCCACCCCGCCTTTTTGGTTTGATATTGCTATGACTTGTGCCATTCTGCCTTTCTGATTGTTTGCCGCTTTGTAGTCATGTCGTTAAAACTTCATAACCGCAAACCGTTAAAACTACATACAGTTATACAGCTAAAACGGTAAGATGTCAAGCGGGTAAAACGCTTTGGTGGTTTGCCGCTATGCGGCTTTGCGGTTTGGATGGTAAGCCGCTATAACGCTATGTTGCTTTAATGATAAAGCGGTTAAACCGTAAAACGGTAAACAGTTTTGCCAGCATAACGGTAAAACTACAAAACTCTAAAGCGTTTAGATGGTTAAACGGTAAAGCGGTAAAACTGTAAATCGTTATAACGGTGTGGTTGTTAGACAGCATATAAAATTTTATGCCGCTAGATAAGGGAGCAAACCGCGTTATTTTATTGAGTTTTGATAATATTTATCCAGTTGGTTATGACTTTGCAATATTGTTACAAGCGTTGGTTTTTTAGAGCCTGTCGCTTCTCTTGCGCGTGTAAAAAACTCTATTTGTGCTTGTTTTCTGCGGATTTCTTCTGTTGGTTCTTCTAGCAGAAGTGGTTTGATTTTTTCGGACATAATTCAATTATATACTACACGCCGCCAGATAGGGAAGCGAGCCGCAATTTTATATATATGGCGCAGATTGGGGAAACGAATAGAAGTAATTATTTACGCCGCTTGATTCACGAACACAAGAGAAGTAGCCAACGGTTTAGATAAAGCCGGTTTTGGGGTGTTAAAAGCTCGAATATTGGACTTTTTTGGTTTACTTTAGACCGGGATGGATTATTGGGGTTAAGGTTACGGAACATATAGGGTGATGGTACTAGGAAAAGAAATACAGGGAAATACAGACAGAGGGGGAATACAGGGTGGAAAGTACAGGTGATATGAACAAGACAACCTTAACGAGAAATCCCGGCAGAGTGGAATTTTACTGAAAAGCTATAAGCGGGGCAGGGAAAAAAGTACGGGAGTGGAAAAACACCGACCTCACATGTGCAGGAGTAATGGGGCGGTGGACAATCCAGAGATTCAAGCAGACCCAAACAAAAGGCCATTTACACGATACCCCCTGCGTTATATCTGGTGTAAGGCTATGAAAATCGAGTGAAAACGCCTTGTGTAGCAAAATGATGGTGAAATAACGGCTATCAATCAACCTTTTTTGTGTATCAAAATTTGACAACCAGAGAGAAAATGATAAAATATATCTATCAATCCATAAAATAATGGCTCTTGATAGGGTGGATAGAAGCACCTAAAAATATGAAAGACTTAACACAATTCAAAGTCAATCCTCTTTATGTGCGTGTTGTTGATGAAATGTTAGAAGATTGCAAGGAGCAAGGAAAAGAAACCCTTGAAGAAAATTTACAAGTTTGGTTGGGGTATATTCAAGAACACGGCCTTGTTTCTGGCATAGTTAGTAGCATGATTTATTATCACGATACAATTAAATTTTATGAAGAATATAAAACGGAAATAAACGAGCTTTTAACTGAATTGATTGACGGTACAGGCTTAACTATTGATAAATTGTTTGGCGATAAATGGGATTCTTCTGACCCTCTAGCCCTTGATGATAGCAACCGCAATTTATTGGCATGGTTTGCATATGAGGAAATCGCCAGCAGATTGAGCAATTACTTAGAGGGAGAAGAATAAAAAGCCCCTGAATATAGAAGGATATCAGGGGTTTTCGGTATTATAACATTATTAAGCAACTAACAATAAAAAAGGATATATGACAAATTCAGATAAAAGTATGACTGGTGAACAATGTATGAAAGTTATTGAGAACCTTGCTTCTCAACAAGGTTTTTATACTCGTCTAAATAGCCACTTAAAAGCATTAAAACATGAAAATCCAGATGATTTTAGTAAATTCATGCAAGAACTTGAAAAACAAAATTTCAATGAACCAGTTGACTTGATTATGTACTTAGAAACCTGAAAAATAACAATAATATTCTAATAAAATAGTGGCTCTTAACAAGGTGGATAGAAGCACCTAAAAATATGATAAACTTAAATCAATTCAAAGTAAACGCTCTTTACAAACGTGTGATAAACGAAATTCAAAAAGATTGCAAAGGAATGGAACAAAAAACCCACTTAGAAAACCTAAAGGCTTGGGTATACGACATTATTTATTACGGTCTTAGAACTGGTAAGGTTAGTAGTTTAATTTCCACTGATGATACAATGAGATTTTATAAAAAATACGCAAAAGAAATCGCTGGTATTTTTTATGAAAATCTGGAATCTAGCGGTCTATCTATTGATAAATTCTTTCGTGGTAGATGGGATTCTACTGATTCATTGGCACTATACGAGGCAAATCAAGTTTTATTAGCGTGTTATGCTTACAAGGAAATCGTAAAAGAAGTGTATATCTACTTAAAAGAACATCATTATAAACCCTGATTATAGAAGAACATCAAGGGGTTTTTAGGATTATAGCATGATTTAATTACTAATAAATAAAAAGGAAATATGACAAATTTACAAAGCTCTCTTAAAAATTCAGTTAATAGACTGGTTCAATTTTTACAGGGCGAAATTTCAAAAAAAGAATATTTAGGAGAAAGCACAGAGGGTACAGAAGCACAGGCATTATTAAATTATACCCTTGAAATAACCTACAAAATAAAACCTGATAGAGAGTTACTTGACTTCGAGTTATATCAAACTATCGGTGGCCCGAATATTTGGTGTGATTCAAAATTCGTTTATGGCAGATGGGGAAGTGAGCGTATTGACATGAATTACATAGACGGTATTGGTCTATTTGAAGCGGTAGACGAACTATATCAAAATACAACTAACATAGCATAAGGACAACAAGATATGAAAAATCCAAAATGCTGTTTATGCGGCAAAGTGTGTAAAAATGAATGGGGCAATGAACACTTGCTATTAAAATTCGCACCAAGACAGAAAGGTTGGTTTATGGCTACTTTGTCTGAAAAATCAAAAACAACAAATTCATCAAGTGATTAGTAAAACCAAAAAGCATACGCCCTTGTTAGTAAATAAACATGAATAATTAAGTCAAAAACCGCCTATAAAAAGGCGGTTTTTGCTCACATTCGCCTATTCAAGAACAGACGATTGATACACTATGTTTCCATACTGACCTACGAAAGTAGGAATCACAAGAAAACATTTATTTTCTTGTGGCTTCTGCCTTAGTAACAGCATTATACCATTTGATATAAACGTATCAATATTTCAATGTGTCAAACACGATAAAGCCTTGATATAGGGCTTTTTTTAATATACCATGCCCGTTGAAAGTTTATTTTCACAGTTCTTTAACAAAAGAGAAAGGAGTGACGAAAATTGAACCGTGGCAAGGTTTTGGCCGTTATTGACGCGCCAGAAATCATTTTGTCAGATGATGAAATGGCCGGTGACGCTTTAATCAAGTTTTATGAGGGTTTGGGCTGGAATCCCAAAACACATGAAGTTGACCCTTGCAAAGTCCGAACCACTAAAGCGGTGTACGACCAGCTTTATGACCTCATGCTGACAAAATGCCCGGACACATTGACCGTTGGGATGGCTATGGTAAACAAAGCCCCCGGCGTTGATAATGATGTGCCGCCGGGTAAAGTGCGTTTGCTTGATGGCTGGCTTCAAAATTGACACTAAGGAGAAAGGGAATGACAGGCGAAACCAGAAACAATCTGTTTTTGGAAAACCAACACTTAATCGGTAGGATTATCAAGCGCAATCGGCGGCTTATCGCCGCGCTGTGGCTTGAAACCGCAGATGTGGCGCAAGACCTATCTATCGTGATGTTGTTGGCTATTGAGAAATTTGACCCGTTACGCTGTAATTCACTTCCCGCTTTTCTGATGTATAAAATGCAATACGCAATCTTAGACATCAGGCGGCGGCACAAGCCCCACGGCATGACGGGAGCGAAGGACACAAGGCCAGAATACGCTTACATTGACAAAGTTAGCGACACTGGCATTGTTTGGGAAATCCCGACCTATGACGATACCGGCATTTTTGAAATGTCGGAGTTTTTAGGTAACTTGACGGAGTTTGAGCGTGAAACGCTTAAACAGAGGGTTGACGGTCATTATTTACGGAAAAAAATCTACACCGCCGCCCTTGCTGATATGCGGTACAGCTATGAGCAATACAGCGCGGCGGCGTTGTCGAAGTGAAAGGGGAATTATTATTGGAAAACAAAACCCAAGCATTTAACATCACCCTTGATAAAGGCGTGAACGCAAAATGTCTTGTACTTATCAAAAGCGGCCACGAAGCGCAAACCAGCGAGGGCAGACAGATACAGTCTGCACAGGCCGCCTACATTGACGGGTACACATCAGCCACCGGCGAGCTTTCCCGGTTTATCAGTTATCTTTATAAAACCGACAAAGCAAAAGCGGCCATTGTGCATGAAGCATTAAAGCCGCTTTCCGAGTTACAAGACCAAAGTTACAACGTAATGTGTGACCGCCTTAATGATAAGGACAGTTGGGATGGTGACGAATGATTTATGGTTTGGACACCGATTAAGGCAACCGACCCGGTTACTAGCCGGAGCGTTCATATCTCTATTTTTGACGCGCATTTATTCAAATCCGGTGTTTGGAGTTTTGAGGACTTGTGGCAACTTTACAACAGCCACGAAAACAGCCACGAAGAACCGGAACGAATACAGACCATGAACGCAGAGGAATTTTACAACTACCTTGTAGAGAATTTTAATCTTGACGGTACGGCTTGCCGACTGGTTAAGAATATCTTGACCTACATTGAATCGTTGGGCTTAACCGACATAGAGGAAAGCCACCGGCACTTAATGTTGTTGCTTGATTGTGCGTTTGGCCTGACTATTGCTGAAATAAAAATGTCCGATTTTCGCAAAGGGGGAAAGTCGATTGGATGAATTGGCACGAATCGAGCGGCAATACGGCTCTGTTGCGGAATACAACCGAGTGACGGAAGAAGAAAATCAACGCCGCTATGAAAAAAAAGTGGCCGAAAGCCGCAAGGCGAAATTGATTAAAGACGCAATAGAGTTACTTAGTAAAAAAGGCTATCTTCAAAAATTTGGCCTTGATTACTTCGATAATTGCAAAGACTGTTTTTATCGAAGCGATTTATTTCACACCGACCCGGAAGATGATATAGGCACGTTTTTTTACTTGAATGAGGATTGTCCGAATAACCAGCAAGAAAAAGTGGCCTATGAGCGCGAGTTGTCCGGTTTAACCGAACAGCTAAAGGAAATCCGCCCCGACCTGACGGATGATGAAGCCGAACACGTTTTACAAAGCGCACAGAATGATTGTGACGTTGGCGTGTGTCTGGAAACGCTTATTTTTTGGGCTGACAAGATGTACCCAAAGAAAAAGTACAGCTATACGGTGGAAATAACAGAAACCATGCGGCGAACAGTTGACATTGACGCAAATTTGCCGCAAGAAGCCCTAGAAATAGCCGAAAGGGAGTACAGAAACGGCGGCTATATCATTGACGCAGA
>Ga0131853_10008058_pt1 | contig 19157 bp, 13 predicted proteins | sample TergutLab28metaG_FD_92764 | JGI IMG/M metagenome (GOLD analysis project Ga0131853, IMG submission 92764) | Labiotermes labralis P1 segment gut microbial communities from Petit-Saut dam, French Guiana - Lab288 P1 (version 2) (version 2) | ecosystem: Host-associated > Arthropoda: Insects >...
TCAAGTAGCTCCTCAATTGACCTCACGAGGCTGAGTGGACCCCGTTCCAGACCCACTACTACTCAGAAAATCTGGTAGCGCCGGGGATCGAACCCGGGACCTCTGTAGCTGTAGCCAGAAACTGTGACCACTAGACCACAGAGGCGGTCGTTTGTATTGAAATGTCAGTATAATTAAATTTAGTGCTAAATTTATTAAATCAAAATTAGAGTACTCGGGGCTGTTACACCTGCATAGGTTAGTAGATGGATTTCAGTTTTGAAGATATATGCTGTATTCACCTACTAACAAAAAGATGGAAGCACAAGGTGCCTACAAACGTTGGTACATATCTACGAATCTACGTGTCAACATGTTGCAGGAAACCATGATTTTCCAACTCGACCTCAGTCTAGCATGGTCGTAAGTGCTCCCAGTCTTTGTTTATGAAATTTAGTTCTGTTTATTATCGATAATTGTTATTCCAACATGTCAGCAATTTTACATTTCTTGGTTTGTACTCGTAAATAAATATTTTAGTGACATAACATAGAACATGTTTTTTTCAGACTTTTCATTATCTTTGAAGTTCATACACGATAAATACTGAGCGCGGCAACAGAATGTGACGATTACTATTTTGATAGATGGGGTTGAATGTAAGAAAAAAAATAAATTAGGGAATGTAAGTGGTGAAATGCTATTTAATGTAAGCTTTTTAAATTTTAACAGTTACATCCAATAAATGGTCTCCGTGACATGAAAAACACCCCTGTAACTGTGATCGGAAATTAACCGTAACTTTGCAGTATATTTATCTCAGAAATTAACCAACTTGATGCACAAAATGATTTTTTTACAATAAGTTTATTTCATGCCTCTACATATTATATGCCTCTACATGTTTCGAGCACATGTGTTCATCATCACATCATTAAACTTACTGTAAAAAAAATTTTGTACATCAAGTTGGTTAATTACTGAGATAAATATACTGAGATGCACGGTCAGCAAAACGTCAAAAAATTTGCATTAGACGTTTATCAGAGGCTGTAACCTCGTCCCTTTACGTACCACACAAGAATGTGATTATATTCAGAAGTCAACTGCAACTCTAGTAGTGAAACATCGGTGTAACTTGCGTGGCTCTGTGTCCTCAACTCTCTTGCGATATTATGATGCATACGCGTTGTGTACGCAGTGGAGTAAGACTGATGTAGTCATGGATCACGGTGGGTACGCTGCGTCCTTTTCTGTGTTGATTATTAAGTTGGGTGCACACTTGTAACGTTACCGTGTACCGTAAGGCCGTAAAGTTGAAATTGGCTGACACGATGCGTAGTTACGAGCTGAAATTTCATCCCGTGCCTCACGGCTTAACAGTATCCTGCGAGCGTTACACATTGGAGTTCCCAGTTTGTTACGGGAGCTCGAGCGATGTATTTGCAGCTAGCAGCGGCTTCGTACATTTATATGCATTACGCTTGAAAGAAAAAGAGAAAAGAGCGGCTGTGGTGACAAAGGCAACTGGAAACAAGCAGGGAAGTGTACAGCGGTTCGAGTTTGCTGGCAGACTTGAACTATCAGTCGGTCAGTGGGTTATATAAGAATTTCACCAGAATGTCTCCCAGTGACTTTGAATTTTTAATTAATTTGATTGGAGAAAAAATCTCGAAAAAGAACACAGCGTTCAGGAAAGCCATTTCTGATCAAGAAAGTTTGGCACTGACGTTTCGATTCTTGGCAAGTGGTGATTATTACTTTAGCTTTCAGTACCTTTTCAAAATTTCCAAGCAAACTGTCAGCTGCATCGTGCCGGAAGTGTGTGAAGCTCTTGTTGAAAAATTGAAGGATTACATACAGGTAAGACAAATATTATTATTATTTGTGATTTATGAAAGAATTTTAAAATTAGATTGTAATCAGAACTTTTATTTAAATACAATTTTTACAGAAACATTTCTATGAAAAAGCAGGTCAAATTAATATTTCCTTCTGAAGATGTCGTAGCTGGCGAAATGCTTTCTGTGAGAAAACTGTAAGGCAGAAGTTAGTTATTGTACTGACTGAATGGTGACGGAGAAGTGTTTCCATAACATGGCGGAGAAGGGTTTTGAGAATAGAGAGATGAAAGCGTGTGCAGGAGGTTTGATCCTTTGAGGGTGCTTTTTAGATGGACCACTTGGGAAGTGGGCTTGAGGTGAGTTAATTGTCTGGAGATGAGTATGATGATGACGTTCATAAAATCCCCTGTTTGCATTTAAGAATAAGCTCATAATTTCATTTTGAATGACACAGCGTACCGTGTGATTACAATTCCTCAATTTTGCGGCTATCATATTCCCAAAATGTTGACACTTGTCGTTCATAGTTTGGTTTGAAAAAGCTGTTAACAATTTAAACGCTTTTGCAAGACGGTGATCTTCCGTCTTCTTTTTCTTTCTTGGTGGTTGTGGAGGCAGGGATTCACTCGCGTTTTCAGACGAGTTTCCTTCTTTGACTTCTGACTGGTCCATATCTCCACCTGCTGATGTCTCTCCTTCATTAAGTATGCAGAAAAATAAGAAATATTCAACATAATTATTAACATTTTAGAATGACAAGAAATATTTAGTACAACGTTTTGAATTAGTAAGCAAGGAACATTATTTAAGGTTTCATTTCATAGAACTGAATTTACATGTTTTCAGATAACAAAAACTGAACAGGAACGGCTGTCAGTGGCAAGTAATATCAAGCATTGTGGAATTTCTCACATTCAGTGGGGACTATTGATGGGAAACATGTGGTACTACAGTTTCCAAGAAATAGTGCCAGTGAATACTTTAACTACAAAAATTCCTTCGGTATTGTGCTCTTCGCTTTAGTAGATGTTAATTACAACTTTTTGTTTTTCGACGCAGGATGCCAGGGAAGAATTTCTGACAGCGGTGTTTTTACGAAAACTGAGCTATATAAAAAACTAGAAACAAAAATCTTATGTCTTCCTCAGGCGGTCCCTTTAAGCGGGAGAAAAAAAAGTGTTTTTTACTTTTTTTTTATTGGAGATGAAGCTTTTCCTTTTAGCGAGAATCTCATGAAAGTTTATTCGGAACAACATCCAAAGGGCTCAATAGAACGAAATTTCAAGTACAGGATCTGCAGAGCCCGAAGAGTTTTAAAAAATGTATTTGGCCTCGCGTCGTCAGTGTTCCGAGTGCTTCGTAAACCTGTGCTTTTGAAACCAAAAAAAACTCAACTCTTTGCAGTGACTATTGCTTGCTTACACAATTTCTTATGCAGAAGCCCTGATTCGGCAGCAATTTATGCTCCACCACGCACGTTTCATTATGAAGAAAACGGTCGAGTAATTGGAGGTAGCCGGAGAGCCATGAGTAATGAAAATATAACTTCTCTATTTCCTATTAGAAAGATTGCACGTAAACCAACTTCGAAGGCGAAAGAAATAAGAAAGGAATTAGCGGCTTATTTCCTGAATGGAGGAAGAGTAGAGTGGCAAAATGACTGCGCATGAAGCTGGCACATTTTGGAAAATCCTCGTTGCCTTGAAATTTACTTAACATTTTCAAAACACTGAAAATTGTGGCGAGTTTTACTTGCCGTGTTTAATGTCTGTCGCGGTTTGGTTTTGTCCGTTATGAATCTCAGTCTTTCATTTGCAAACCACGAGTTTTTATACACTTCATCTCTTTCTGCAAAGAAAAGTAAAGTATTAATCAGTAAACTTATTATCTAGAGAACTTATTTCGAATGGTCATGTTATTACATGAAGCCTAGGCTTCGAAAAGGAATAAAGACTCCTATTTTTAAAAATCAGTGAACAAAAAAGTGTTTTCTTTAAAAAATGTGCTGAGACTTTCATTTACCTGATTGTTTTTCACTCAGATGTAATGAGTATGCCCAACAAAGTGTAGAATGCAATTGTTTCATCTCACGATAAAATACATGCATTGCCAAAGTACATAAACATTTCAATTAGAAGTACTCACCTTTACCTGTTCCACTGCTTTTTCTCATCTTTATTTTCTCCCTTCGGAGAAGATGACAGTAAGTTCTCCATTTTCCTTTTTGCACTCATCGACGGTTCTGTTCATTTCTTTCCCCAGTTCCTCCCATGCATCTTGCTTTCTAATTTTTTTTAAAATGCATTGTGTGTTTTGGGTCCCATATTATTTCTTTTCTTTTATAAAGTTCTATTAATTTTATGACAATTTCCTGAGTCTACTCCATTTCACAATTACCAAAACGCTCAAGAAACTGCGAAGCACCACATATTCGCACCACTCTTTAAGACAGAAGCACCAGGAATGAAAGAAGGGCAGAGGAGCGGGCTGTGGCGACGAGTCACGTTACACGTCCAGAACTGCTCAGGCCGTAACCGTATCATTCCTTTGATGTGACGGCCAAATACCGACAGCACACCGAACAAGCCCGTAACGTTCCCGTGCAACCACTTTTTTTATACGTTACGTGGTCACGAGTCCCGTCCACATTGTCACGATACAGTGTTACGGTACGTGGTAACGTTACAAGTGTGTACCCACCTTAAGTCTGTAGTGGAAGTGAACCGGAGGTTTAGGCGTGCGTTTGGTCTTAGAAGACATTGAAGAATACCATCTCGTAACACTATTCTGACCAGGGTGCACAATTTTCAAGAACGCTGACAGTGTTGGCTATCGCTTTGTCGGAGGGATACAATTAGTCCGCACAGCAGAGACTGTTAATAAAGTTAGGGAAGCCGTCATCCGAAGTTCTACTCGCCCTGCCGGACGTCAGTCTGTTGTTTTGAACCTTTCCGGCAGACGGTTGCGCTGGATTCTGCACTATGACTTCAGTTTTCATCCATACAAATCCAAATTGCACAACGATTTCCGGAAACGGGCAAGATTACCAGAGTGGCGTTCTGTAGGTAATTCATGGGCATCCTGGACTCCAACTCTGGTGTTCTTCAGAGACTGATTATGTTTGTCGAGGCCCACTTCCACCTGTCCGGGTATGTCAGTAAACAAAAGTGTCGATCCTGGAGCGATGAGCAACAATGCAGTGTGTTTGAAAAGCTGCTACTTAATTTGGTGAGGAGTGTCGGCTTTTGGAATTATTGAACCTCATTTCTCTGAAGAAACCAATTGTACAACGACCGTAACCCCAGCACGATATCGAGCAGTGCTGGGAATATTAGTAATGGATGCTGACTGCATCGATAGTGAACTCCGGTTTCAGCAAAACGGTGTCATATTGCACACAGCACGTGAGCCAATTGATTGTGCAAGAGCCATGATCCCAGACCCATCGTTTCACATTTTGGTGACATCATATGGCAAGCCAGGCCTCCTAACTTTTCTATACATGACTACTTTCTCTGGGAATATTTGATATCCAAGTGCACATGAGTAAACCTAGCACACTTGGTTTGAAAGAGCACATCGCATATGAAATTAGAACAATTAATGAAGGCCTTTTGCAAGCAGGTATGGTGCTATCATGATTACAGGAATGTTTTGCACTCAAGAAGACCACTTAAAAAGTGTAATTTTTAAAAAGTAAATAGCGTACATGAAATGACATTGTACTACCAATGAGATTTTTTATTTTATTTTATTTTTTATTTGACTGAGTTTACTGAAAGAGCAATTTGAAAATCGTCACATTCTGTCGCCACAATGTAGAAATGCACACCAATCATTTAAGGCTGAGATTTGTTTCAAAGCAAAACACAGGTATCATACTGTGAAATTACAAAATTATATTTTGATTTTGTTTCATTAAATATTAATTATGTTACATGTTTAATATAAAGGTTGTTCATGTATATTATGAGATAAACATTTTACCCATTTATCAGCTTCCTGGACAATGGGCCATGCCGAAAAAACGTTTATTAAAATATACCGTCATTATCAACCTTTAATGTGGACCATATTTGATACATCTCAAATGTTCTTTTAATGGTTCTGAAAAAACCATAAATTTTAAAAATTGGAATTTGATAATTGCAACTTTGTCTAATTTAATAACTGTCCAACAAGATGCAACTTATTCAGTTTATTACATTTCTGTAGGCAGCTCTACATGTTTCGGGTGTTGACACCCATCATCAGGGGCTCATACAACTGTAATTACAGCTTCTGGTATTGATTAATTGCAATGAGTAAAATACGCTGCTATTAATACTAATATACAATTTAAAATTCTAGATTGCTCTTACTGAATATTACTAGCCTTGACGAACAGGATATATAAAATAATGGTGGATGGTTTAAAGCGGTATTTTTAAATTATGTACAACGAAATATAAAATATATATATATATATATATACATACATACATACATACACACATAATTTAGGTTATGTTGAAGTTCTATTGGAAAATGCAATAAACAAAGTCAGTTAATACTATTGCATGTATACCTGATTTAGTTATTATAAAATATATAAAAATGCAACCTTGTCATTTGCAGCAGGTAACTCAGAAAGCAAACTAAATCGAAGTTAATTACACTCTGCTCCTTTGTGCTTCAGGTTGTGGCAGAACATTTCAAGAGCATTCAGCAACTTTTTCATCACCAACATATCCCAATTCTAGTCCACCAGTAGATGGTGAACGCTGTGAATGGCGTATCACAGCTACACATGGTGAACGTATTGTTCTCACCATCAGTGAAATGGACATCTATGAGAGTGACAACTGCCGCACTGATTACATTGAGGTGCGCGATGGCTACTGGCACAAATCACCTCTCCTTGGTGCGTGAATCTACCTCAGCTACTTTTTGTTATGTAGAAAATCTGTTGTTGTAGAAATTAACTGCTAAATATTTGTACTTACAGGACGATTTTGTGGTAGTCATCACATCCTTGACCCCATAATATCAAATGGGAGCCGAATGTTAGTGACCTACATAACATCCACCCGCCAGAATGGCCATCGTGGATTTACAGCAAGCTATGAAGGTAAATAAGAGTGCTGTTGAACATTCCAGTGTAATATTCTGGACATATAGTGTGCATTTTTGTATTATATTTAGGATACCCAGGAATAGAATGTTGCTCCAAACACTATGTACACTGAATGAACTTTTGTGGTTATCATCAGTACATCCAGGCACATTATGGGTAACTACCCTAAAACAGATCATGATTTATACAATATAACCCAACAAAATGCACCATTTCTATATTGATATTTTAATATTTTTGGTGTCTTCTACATGTTTCGAGCCCGAGGGTTCATCTTCAGGAAGACGGTTGTAGACGGTTGTATATACAGGTATGGTATAGTGTGTTTTACATGCAACAATGTAAGCAGTCTTGTAGGTAGAAGATTTCTTCTACTGATGCATATACAACACACAAGGCCACACCTATATATATAAAACTGTCTTCCTGCAGATGAACTCTTGGGCTCAAATGTGTAGAAGATGCCAAAAAAATGAAAAACTGAAGTATAAATTTAGAAAAGATGCTTTTTGTTGTTTTATATTGTATAATTATATTACAATACACAGTGCAAAAAACATAAAAAGGTCATGATTTCTTTCTTTCGCATCCTTTTCTGTTAAACTTTCACACAAACGTCCTGCATTTTGACACTAGGCAACACTACAGGTTAGTTATCAATCACCATCAACATGACTATTTTATTACCTGGTGAGTCACATGGCTATATGTTTCAAACACTAGGTGGTCATCTGCAGGCCAGTAAAGTATGTAAAGCTCATTTTTGTATGGTTAGATCAAGATTTCAGTCTTTTGGTGTTACAATATACATGTCAATATGAAATGTTAAAACCCATTAAAATATGTAAGTAATTAATAGTAAAATAATGTGTGCTTTAAAAGGGTGCAGTTTGCAATTTGCTTTCAGGAAGTTTGATACTAAATAATTTATCATATATTTTAATTGGTTTTTTACATGTTGACATGAATATCAAAACCCCCAAAGATTGACATCTCAGATTAACCACACAAAAATGAACTCACAGTTGTAATTTTACCTTTATGTACTTCAGTGGCCTGAAGATGAGCACTTAGATGCCATAAAATGTAACTATGTAACTCATCTGATAAAACATAATAAATTGTTGTGTTGATGGTCATTAATAACTGCCTCGTAATGCATGTAACACACCTGGATGTCAAGGTAAAAACTAGGAAAAATTATTAAATAATCAAGTGTTGGTGAAATCTGACATTCACACAGCAATGCATATGAAGATTGCAGTATTCTGTGATATGATGCTATGTTTTTTGGTAGTTGGATAAGAATGTGCTGTCCTCATCTTTAGGGTGCAACTTGTTAATGCACCAGGTTCCCGTCCTCCCATCCCTACATATTTAACTTTCTTTCCCTACACAAATTAGCCTCCTATCCTGAAGCTTGAGGCAGCAACTTTTTCTGAAACATTAGCACCTCTCTGCAAAAATACATGGCATCATATCCTACAAGACCATAATCTCCAACCTAAAAATCATTAAACATTCAATCCTCAGAATATTTACTCTCAGGATTATAAAAATCATTGTCAAGGGTGTCAACTTAAAAATTTTTGGGGATGCTTATTTTCATTACAAATTCTACTCCATGAAATTATCTTTGTACATCATGTAAATTGCAATAATCTTTTTTTTAACAAACACCTTATACCAGAACTATTTAAGGAGTAAATCACTTCACCTCTCATGAAACAGATAATTGTCTAATTAAGGAATTTTAAGTAGCTAAAAAACGAAAATGGTTTAAAAGTTTAACTGAAAGTATGGGGAGTTCCAGTGAGTGCATAGTCCCCATTGCACTTATATACTTGCCACCAATGATTAGAGGTGTTTCAGAAAGTACTGAGGTAATATACCAGGATATTATTTTTACCATTATGTTCTAACTCTACTACACTGAGTCTTTTTTGAGAAGCCAATATTTATGCAGGTATTCAAGAAATTTGCTGCATTTCATGGAACTAGAAGGTTCATACTGATGTTCACAAGAGCCTGCCACTGGCCTTTATCTAGAGTCACATTAAATATGACTTACTTTACAAGTACTTGGGAGGTTAAAATATAGGCTAATAGTAGGACAAACAATTTCTTATAGCATTAGATTGACTAGACATATTTTCAACCCTAATTTAAAAATTAAATTAGTACTACTTCTTACTTGTACTAACCATTTGTTCTTCTGTCACTCATACCCTTTTCTCCAAAAAATTTGTACCAGAGAAACAAATGGTAAAATACAAAATTATATTCCTGTTGGAGAGGCAGCCAATGGAAACTTGCAGAATTTTCACTATTTTGGTAAATAGGCACAGTGCACTAAATATATTAGCATGGATTTTCAAACACACATAAAAGGTGGCATAAAGACATTGCAGTGGAAGTATGCTGACTCAGTACTGCAACGTCTGTCTTGACCAAGAAAATTCGTAGACCATTCTGAAAAATTCGTAGACCACTCTGAATACAGGGATGTTATTTTTTCTGATAACTTGCATCACTCTTCACCCAGACTGTTCTGTTTGATAGAAGATGGCACTATCAGATGTGGTTCACATGTTTCAGTTAAACGTATTGCATTTTAACATTAGGTTTCTGGTTACCTTACTTAATGAAGGTATGGGGAATGGTTTCACATCAAATTCTGCTTGTGAAATGAAAATACTATGTACTGAATGCTTTCTTTTAGTGTGAGGGTTATAACTAAAGAATTTTGTCTTATAACTTGCCCCCAAAATAAAAACTGCATGGGTTTAGATCTGGCAAGCAATTAAGTGACAACCCCCTACTTATTATTCTGTCACCAAAAACACTTCGTAAACAGCACAAAGAACTTAATTACAAATAATATCATCATGACACAAATTTTTTTCAGGTTTTAACGTATCAATGTGAACTGATGGTTTCAGGTCTGGTAACCCTAGGGCAATGTTTTACTTGAGTGTGTTAAAGGACGAGGTGTACAGTAATATCCTGGCACTGGCAACTATTTCAAAGAAAGCATTCAGAATGATAACATTTTGCTGTGATGATGCAAATGTAATTAAATTAAATATTTAGTATGTATTAAATAATGAATAAGATTTTGTGAACTACAGTTGTTTTAAGTACATGCAGTATTCGTGTGTCTTCTGTATGTCTTCTCTTACTGTCTAGAATGGACTCTGTTGCTCAGAAACTTCTCATGTATTTGTAAATTGTTGTCCTCATTTACATGACACTTCCCCTAGAAGCTCTCTTCTTTGTATATATCAAACAAAATGTAGGCAAGAACAAGCAGATAACTTGCACAACATCTATTAAGCAGCACAGCAGTTAGCAGTGTATGGAAGCATGGGTGTGTAATATAAATGAGCCGACAGGAAGTGACAGGTAGTAGTTGTCAGAAAAACTAATATACCTGTAATAATGCCAATTTCTGATATTCTGTCAGTGATAATTAATATATCAGTATGAATGTTTCTTCAGAACTTGTAAAGATTGTAGCTTGATTATGTGGTGAAAGTGTGTTCAAAGTGGCCCCTGGAGAAATATAATTTATATCTGTGGACCACACTAAAGTAACTGCAGTGTGTCCAAGTACCATGTAAATAATTGCAACAATTTCCCATTGAAAATTAATGGAGTTTGTGCTAGTTAGGTAACACCCTGTTTTAAAGGAAAGTGAAAAGAATATAACAGGTTAATAGTGGAATATTTTGGGAGATCTATAAACATTGCCTAACTTGTTAAGAGCAACAGAGTACTAATGAAACCCTATACTACAGAGGCTTCCTGTAACTAGTTAATACTTAGACACGGGCACACACTAGACTTTTTCATGCGGCCAGGAAGGGAGCTGACAATGAGGCTATACATATTATCATAAAATTCATGTCAAAAGTATAACTGTAAATAACATTTTTTGCACCTGCGTTTATGAATATATAAATGTAACTACTTATTCCAGGACCAGCTCCCCAGATTTAAATCACAAAGTCTAATCTCCTTGGGTTTTATAAGGTCATTTAAGACTTTCTAGTTTTTTTCGTTTTTTTTCCCACCAACTGTTTTTTGGCTGAAGTATAAATCAAGTACAATGGTTGATTCAGTGTGTCTACTTTCCTCCCCCACCTATACAGAGGACTGCAGCCTAGTAGTCTCCCTCCCCACCTTAGATGCATGCCTGCTTAGATAATCAGGATATGTTCTGTATTTCAGGATCCAATCATTGATTTTAAATTGTGTTCATTTACTTTACTTCATGATATCTTCAAATGACTGAAGTAAATCTTGTATTTCAACACTCTTTTCTTTGTAGCTGTTTGTGGAGGTCACTTGACAATGGATGAAGGCCATCTTGAATCTCCAAACTATCCAGAAGATTATCAGGCTAACAAGGAATGTGTATGGATACTCAGTGTGTCAGAAAGCTATCAGGTGGCTTTAAAATTTGAATCTTTTGAGGTGGGTTTCTAAAAACAGTTGTAAATTGTCCTTCAGTGATTCTTACTGGCTCACTAATTTTTTGCTTCCTTGATTTATTTAATCTTTTTGAGTTCCAAGACTGGAAACAGAATTTGGCACAGCAGATTGTGTAATACTAAGTTAGAGAGTGACTAATGTTTGAGTTAATACTGAATATCATTAAGTTGTAGGTTCTTTAGAGTGTTACTTTGACTACTTCATGTAATACTGAAAATTAGTACTCTTGAAATTTTGTACATAAGGTATGCCAAATTTCAGGATGTGATTATGAATTGTTTTGTCGACTTATCAATCATTATGCCACCACACACATCTTAATACATGTACATGGCTGCAACTGAAATTTTCATAATACATGTTTTATCAAATTGGCCAAATAAAAGGAATGCTACATCACATAACACCACATAAGACAGATACCCATTAAACCTTAACCTATTATACAATATGTCCATCAACACAACAAAACAAAAGCAGTAATTAAATCTTGACCTGCAGTAAGTATAATATCAAAAGAAAATTATGTATTAGGTAATGACACAGCAGAAAGATTTCCATTGTTAGTTATGTTACAGAGAATTAGGTGTAGAAGAAATGGTAAATACGAAATTTCTTGGTTTACAAACTGATAACCACCTAAATTTCAATAATTCTATTGATCAAACAATTCATGTTTAGCATGTTATGTAGTTAGGTCCAGTTCTACATCAGCATCATTAACACCCTCAAATCAATTTATTTCACCTATTTTCACTCTATAACAAAGCATGGAATACTTTTTGGGTAATTTGTCAAAGAGTGGAAAGATTTTTCCCTTACAAAAGAAAACTGTCAGAATTATGGTTGTTGTATGACATATATATATTTTCATTAATGAACTGGATTGTAAATAATCAAGAAAATTAATGCAAGAAATAAGCGTGATCTACACAGAACAAATGCCAACTTTCCATATCATTGTATGGTGGCATCAGAGTTTTGAACAGTTAACCATGTACCGTACAATTTCATAAATGCTAAGAATGTAAAGGCACAATTTAAAGTAGCATTAAGAAGATTCTTAAACACACACTCCTCTTACTCTGTAGATATATTTTTTGTATGAAGGTGATCCATAATACTCTACATAAAGTGTTTATACTACTGTAATAATTTTGTATACTTTATATATTTTGTGGGTTTTATGACTTAATCCACATCCTACTGTCATTTTGACATACTTACAGATTCGTGTTTTGTACATATATTTGTATGTACATTATGTATATATGTATGTACATACCTATGTATGTACATATATATATATTTTACAAAGTTATTTTCCAACACAGAAGGAAAAAATTTGTTCTGATTATGTCATTTCAAAGTATGACAATTACTGTTCAAAATGAGCTCCACAGTTCCATGTGCACAATTCTGCGCATTTCAAAAGGGATTTAAGAATAAGTACTGTTGCCAGGTGTGCGAGTAGGCATGAGGACAGTTTATAAGAACTGAGATGCTGTAGAGTATCATAAAGTACCTAGAAATGTTAAAGAGCTGTTAGCTTATGTTGATACAGCATATTGAAATCAAAATGACTCATAACATAACATCCAGAAGTTTGACACACCATATGCAGAACACTCTGTGTGTGTGTGTGTGTGTGTGTGCGTGCGTGCGTGCGTATGTAGCCTTACCAACAATCTGGCAGAAAGAATTTGTAGTGCCCACTGGACAGGAAGCTGTGTGGTTCTGTTTGCTTTTATTAACATGGTATGACAAGAAAAGAATACATGTGCAAATTACTGCCTGTTCAGTTTGGTTACTAAGGTATTTATCACACCTTGTGGTTATACAGTAATTGTTTGCATTGTTAGGAGCATCTCTGAATAAATTTATGTTTAGCATGATATTAATAAGTTGGCAATATTACACTCATGCTGTAAAATCTTAAATTTGACAGCAATGTAAATATCACACTTTAAAAAATTGAATTATTAGGAGACACTGATTACAGACATTGTCCATTGCTTGGGTAAAGTTAATATAGATGTAATTTTAGGCTTTTCAGTCATCAGATGGCTAGTACAGAAAGTTAGTTTTATTGATTTCAAGTCCAATGGGTGGTGAGTGTGGTGGCACTTGAAGCTTTGTCCTTACCACCTGCAGTATTACCCCTCTGCAACTCCCATTGCTTAGTGAAAACAGGCAGTTGTCACTAGTGCGAGCTATCATAAGTTTAGCACTACCAGCATTCCTGTAAACAAAGTGGCTACACAGAGATGAATACAGGGAAGTGTGCTGCAAGGGAAAGTGTAAGAGCTTGACATAAAGGGGGGGGGAGTTTTGACCCATGGGACTTCTTCTTTCCATGACCTTCGCATAATGGCAGTAGTCAAGAGAGAACTTATTTGAACACAGAGACAACCATTCTTTCATATTGATAATGGCAACCTTTTGAACACAATACTATACTGTAGTTAGTACTTGACACAACATAAATTATATAAATTTGTTTATTTATTCAGGTGGAGAATCATGATAACTGTGTATATGATTATGTAGAAGTGCGAGACGGTTTGTTCCAAGATAGTCCTCTTATTGGCACATACTGTGGGTACAAGATTCCACGTGACATCCGCTCCACAAGCAATCATCTTTTCGTCAAATTTGTTTCTGACAGCACAGTTCAGAAAGTAGGCTTCTCTGCAAAGTTTATGAAGGGTAGGTAGATGAATTTAATATTATATCATTCAGTGGTAGTATTTATGTCCTGATTAGAATCTCCTTTAAATTTTTAAAGATTTAATCTTCAAGTTTCAATAATTAAATATAAATAAAGGACAGATTAAAAAGAGACAACTCTGCTATGATTCTTTAATTGTGCAGGCATCCCACAGCAATGATGGTATAGTGGATTGGAGGTAATTGTTACATGTGAATAAGAATTAAACAATATAAAATTTACAAATATTGTTTCATTTTAAAAACTCAGGAACTGATGTATGCTGCGTGAGAAACACTGCTCTCTTATGCAAAAATTTCTTTTAACAATTCACTGACTGATTTAAATTATAATTTTAGCAAGGAACAATATATGCTCCCTGAGGATGATTGTGTGATTGAAATATGTAGGAGCGTTTTAAAAGTTTTAATGTAAATTTTAGACTTCTTAAATTATATATATATATATATATATATATATATATGTGCATGTGTTGGTGTGTGTAATTAAATAATTCTTTTAACAAATTTATTTTCGTATTGCAGAATTTGATGAATGTGCTGTACAGACTCATGGCTGTGAACACAACTGTGTAAACACTCTTGGAGGTTATGAATGTTCTTGTAGAATTGGGTTTGAGCTTCATTCTGATGGGAAGCATTGTGAAGGTATGTGAGGATATTTCAGTGCAGAACATACAATACATGAATCCTTAATTCTGCTGCATAACATATGGTTATTGGAACACCAGTAAGAGGCATTTGTCATGTTACAGATGCCTGTGGTGGAATGTTTGATGTTCCAAATGGCACCATAACAAGTCCTAGTTTTCCAGAACTCTACCCCAGCAACAAAAATTGTGTGTGGGAAATCATAGCACCACCACAGTACCGCATTACACTCAACTTTACCCATTTCGAATTGGAAGGAAATAATGTGAGTAACTTGCTTGTTTCACTGACTATAAATAAAGTACCCAAGTCCTTGAATGTTGAAGTCATAAATGCAGAATACAATAACAATTTTCAACAGAAATGATCAAGATAACCATCATTAAAGTGCCAGGTATCTAAAATTTCCTGTCCCATAGCAATCAGAAAATTGGCCTACATTTATTCAAAACCATCTGTAAACTTGCTCTCTGTTAAAAGGTATTTTTGCCAACTAAAATAGTTGAAATTAATTTACTGTATGTGTAGCTTATGTACATGCTTCATTTGCCATCACACTGACAGAAACAGACAAGACAAGAAACATAATATGGAGGCATATTCATATCTTTGCATCTTGATTTGTCCACTTGATTTGCACTGTCCTAATTCTAATAATTCTACATACTGTCTTAAAAAAGCAATAACATTCCAACTAAGTCAGCCTGTCTTTACATATTTACTTCTACTGCATTCACAGAACGGAAACATTGCCTTGAAACAAAAGACTGTTAGCTTGCTTATGGCCTACAATATATATATATATATATATATATAGTGTGAATAAACAGAATGCAATGACAGTGATCCACAATGGTGTCAGGACATACTGCAAGACAAAGATAACTCCCAAGAATGAATATGACCTATTCATACAGATGGTTGCACTGATAGACTTTCACATTAAATGTAAAATATTTATGTGAAAAGTATATGTAAGGAGTCTGTATTTTAAACATTTGTAATAACTTTAGTTGAAAACATGGTATTTTTGACACCACATAATGCACATTTTTAATGGAATCTGCCATTATTGTCTTCCACTGTTGGAGACCACCCTGATGATGGCCATCCACAGGCCATAACATGTAGGAGGAACACTGTAAACTGACAAATGATAGTTTGCTGTTAATTGTGCAATTTTTGGATTGACTGCTGTATAGATATGTCCTTTATTGCACAATTTATTGTTTCTGACTACATATCAGACTGTATGATTTTATTTTGTCCTTATTTGGCCAGCATGCAAATTACATCTGCGTGATGCCACATCATATTTAGATCATGAAACTCTTCTTTGGCCTCTTTTCTGCAGTACTGCTCATAACTACATAATAAACAGTGCAATTTTCAGAAAAGTGTATTTGACATAATGTAGGTGTTTTGATTTTCTCTACAATGATTTTCCGAAGCTTTTTGCATCACAAGAAGAATTCAGCAAGATAATATCATAAAATTATGTAGGTATTTATGTAAACTGCTACTTTCGTTAGATTTTGTCTAAAACTGAAGTGGTCAACAGATATTAGTAGAAATTTTCCAGTATAAAATTTTTTATCTGCTTTTTAAGCAGCTGTTTGTACTTATTAGTTGTTTTACTTCTGAGTCTGTGAGTTTATATTCAATATGATTTGTTAAATCATTACTGAGAGTATTATTGTGTGACTGCACACATCAGTTAACATTCAATTGCCATGTGCATAAAGTATTCTCCACAAATGAGATGCATACACTTTATGCAGGTTTAGCATACTGTACAGTTTCTTTTGTTGTATGGGTATCACCAGTTTAATTTATTCTGTTCACTGGATATTGTTAGGGTTATCAAATAAAGGATGAGATAGAGCAGGCACATAGCCTAACTGGAGTGATGAGCAGGTGACAATATATGCAGTCTGACAATCTCAAGTGAAGAAATAACATGGAAGACAAAGTGTAGATGCAAGGATAACACCAAAATGGACATAAAATAAGTGGCATGTAAATTTATTAATTGATTAATGTGATCCAGAATAGATCCAGCAGTGGGCCATTTTGACAAAATAGTGAAAACATGCAGGTCCTTACAGGCACAGAATTTCATGGCCAGATGTGCACCTATAAGATTCTCAAAAAAGGCAATGTTTCTTGTAGTTTGGTCAGTACATAATTTGTCTCCTGACGACATTTGGTTTTCTGAATATGTTGAAGAGACATATTTTTTTGCATAAGCTGAATGTGGATTATGATTGTTCAATTTTATTTGCAAATTTCATGGAAGGTGACTCAATTATATGTAATGAATATATGAGTGTTTGATTTGTGTTAGGGCATGGAGTGAAATGTTGCAACGTGAGTGCTACAGTCATGAATTTTGACTCTTGCTCCTGAAGGTGACACAAACTGAAATATGATGATGGAGATGGAGAGTGTTCTCTTCAGGGACATGAAGCTGTGTAGTCTTGTAGAAGTACACTAATGTTTCAGACCCTAATGATAGAAGCAGCAGGCTCCTCTGAATTGTTAGTGTGCTTCCACCACATTACATGGCATCAAATACCCATTTCTTGATCACTGCCATGAGAACATCAGATCTCAGACGATGATGAAAAATATTCAGATACTTAGCAAATAAGGAGCAGTAATTTGTTACTCAAATGTGTGAAATTTACTTTCTTTTCTTCTCTTTCTGTTTCAGCTGTATCAGGTAAGTTTAAAACTCAAGATTTTCTTGAACTAAACATAAAGTTGTACAATTCATATTTCAAAACCAATTCGTCCATACAAAACATATATAATGATGCAATATTGTCTCCTACATGTTTCAGTGGCCGACTGATATCTTCAGGAAGCCACACCAATATCACAACTTGGTATACTATGATACATTTTTGGTAATAAAATACATTATATCATACTAATATTACAGCCTTGTTAGGATATAATATATAGCAAGGTGTTGTATATGTCCGTCATTTTCTTGATACCAATGTAATATTATACGTTTTACAGTGTCCCATTAAGATTTTGATGCATATTTCCTTCATCTTAATTTATGACATATTGGCAGTAACATACATGTTGTGTCATCCTGATACCCAGGTCCTACTCATGTAATGCAGAATGTGGTACAATGGCATGTGTGTGGTAGAGTTCCAATAGCTAGATAAGTTACTGTGTATTTCTCAATGCTATACAAACATCTGCTGTTTTTATGATCTGCCAAGGATCTTGTCCTGTGAATATATAGGTCATTATATATAATTATGATCTTATGATGCTCACAGGACAAAATACATAGCAAATCTTAAAAAACAATGGATGTTCGTATGCCATTGAGACATACACAGCAATTTATCTACCAACTGGAACTCCTAACATGCACATTCCTTTGTACCACATTGTGCATTGTACGAGCAGGACTTGGATATCATTATGATGCAATGTGTTTGCTACTGCAAATAGTCATAAATGAAGATAAAAAAAATTTGCATCAAATCTTAACACAGCACTCTAAAACATGTAATATTTTATTAGTATAAAGAAACTGACTACACTTACAACTCCTTGCTGTATTTTATATCCTAACAAGGCTGTGATATTACTATGATCTATTGTATTTTATCACCATGAATGTATTATATTTTGTCATATTGGAAATATTGGTGTGGCTCTCTGAAGATGGTGTGTGACTGCTGAAACATGTAGGAGAGTATTTTGTATCACTGCATATGTGCATATGGGTAGATTATTGGTTTTAGGATAAGAATTATGTCTCACTGTAGGGAATTTATAATGTAAAAATACACAGTTTTATGTTTTTCATTTCAAACTGTCAGTAATATGAGATACGATCCTTGTTGGGATAAGTACGAGGGAACATGTATGTAGTGAATGACATAATGAAATGAGAGCTGTGCTTTTTTGGGCTATTATGTAGTGTGTAGTGATAATACGTACCGACGTTTCGGGACAACCTATTGGTCCCATCTTCAAGTGTCAAGAATTGAATCCTTGGATTCAATTCTTGGCTCCTAAAGATAGGACCTAGCAGTTGTCCCTAAACGTCAGTAAGAAATTACCACTACATGCCATGTAATAGCCCAGAAGCATGCAGTTCTCATCTACTTCCTATGATGGAAGCCTCAAATCAAATATAATGAACTGTCTTAGCATTTCTGTAGAAAAAGAGATGAACCCAAAAATTGTTGTTAGGGTAGACAAGAGGTTACTTCCATCAATGACTACCTCCCAATGTGTATGTGGTGTAACAGGCCCTAAACTAATTTTCATGTAATGATTGCACATCATCATCATCATCA
>Ga0131853_10008059_pt1 | contig 19156 bp, 11 predicted proteins | sample TergutLab28metaG_FD_92764 | JGI IMG/M metagenome (GOLD analysis project Ga0131853, IMG submission 92764) | Labiotermes labralis P1 segment gut microbial communities from Petit-Saut dam, French Guiana - Lab288 P1 (version 2) (version 2) | ecosystem: Host-associated > Arthropoda: Insects >...
ATATATATATATATATATAATTCTGACGTCGTTGGTGTTATATGACGTTTGAGTTTCGAAGCCGTAAGCAGACTACACAAACGGAACGAAGGACCCCACAGACCTGTGCCCATTATGCGATGTCCAGCAGAAACCTCGGGAAGAGAATAAGCTTTAGGTCACTGTTGACTTCACGGATAGACATTCAAACGTCGCCCGTCTAACTAAACGACAGATGTGAAGAGGGAGAGACTGCGGGAGAAGAGACACGAGGGGAGAAACTAATTTTAATGGCGAACTAATTAATCGACAACACTTTCGTCCTTCTCCCTTAACCCCAGCCGGCCATTAGGTCGCTTTCTCTTCCACCCTTGCTTGCCTCGCGTTCACAATTCAATCACGCCTTCTCCCGACAACACACAAGTCAACCACGCATCACTTCAAAAAACCTACCGTTCCTCATCGACACGTTAGACAAATTTCAATCTGGAACAGCAGAACACAATCGCCTGGCAAACAATTGCCTTGCCTAACACCTCCCATTTGTCATTTATCTGTCGTAATCGTATAGGCCTATTTAAGTCCCCAATACAAATCGGAGAACAGCGCGAAACAATTCTGCTCGTTTCACGGCAATACTGTATGCACACATTTCACGTTACTCGTTCCTTGCATTTTCTTACATTCCAAATATTGACCAACAAACGCGCTCAATAAAGTGCAATAAAATACAAATCACAAATAAAATTCATGGTAAGCAGAACCCCTGATGATGGCACTCCGGTGCCCAAGTACGTAAGAGATGATACCATTATTTGCATTTTATGATTTGTGTTTCATTGTATTTCATTGCGTGCATTCGTTGGTTAATATAATGGCTGTATGTAAAACTCGTATCACTCATTTGTTTAAGAAACAGCAGGTAATTTATAAAGATACTTATCGAGCCCTGTATACTTATCACATCCCTGAGTTTATTCATTCTTTCACCATACTTGACACTAATAGTTGTACCCATATTGCAAGGAATACCCTCCTGATGGCCTATATTCATCACGAACCGGAGTTCATTCATTTCACATTCACCCAACCATCCATTCACCATAATGGACACAAAGGTTTATGGTCTGCTTTAACAATGCCCTCCTGTTGGACCGCATTTACCACGTAATCCACGCATCCATCCATCACAGCAGACCGAGAGATACATACTTTGAAGAAGGGTGTTTCAGTCGGTGACATCCGAGATCTATCAGTTTAAATACATTATTATGAGAACTCAAACTACAATTGTTACCGTAACCAGTCACCAGCGGGATTCAATCCGTAAAGTTCCCAAGTACAAGACGCATCTGGCGTCCCGTTGCCAAGAGCAATATCAAATATGGTTCCCAAGAACAATAATGGCCATTTAAAACACAGTGGGAAGTACATGTACCACCGGCTGCAACATTACGAAATGGCTTTTGCCTCCACAATGTGTGTTTCCTACAACTCTCGACACATTGCGCTTATCCCCTGAAGAGCATTAACAGGCTGGTCTTTATAACAGACAACGGGCTGTGTTCTCTGAGAGGTAAGAAATGAACTTTTATATACAATTTAGACGAATATCAATCATGGAAGACCTTGCTGTACGACACAATCTGGTTGAGTGCCCCCAACAGAGCTCTAATGCGGGTCGGTTGAGAGGCTGGCTGTTAATAGAAAGAGCCGCCCCGCCACCACCAGCTGTGTTTAAGACATGTGCATACGTTACAAAACAAAAATTACGCATTTTTATGACATCCTCTGACTAACAGCAGAACGTTAAGATGTTACACCTAGCACTATTTGCACAATACACATGTTCCAAAATTCAGCTACACAAATGGCATCTATCTGCCCTGTTCCTACACATGTAAACAGTTCAAATTACTAGTATTGCAGTGCATTATACTGGCCGCAGAAGAGCGCTGGTGTTGAGTCAGAGCTGGTATTTTCAGCAAAAACCTCACACGCTTTTCCGTGTTAGGCAAAAGATGACTCAGTTACAAATTTCGCCCCTTGATTGGTCTCAATTTTTCCAAGACAAGTTAAAAAAATATGCCCCCCCCCCCCCAATTTTCCCTCAATACTTACAGCTGCCTTTTCAACAAGGGAAAATGTCCGGTACCCAAGACACAGACGAGGTGAAAGTTCTTCAAGTAAAAGGTACCGCCAAAAGGTTTAGGAACCCGCTATAGCCTGGTCATTGTAGTGCTTATGACAGGTGCTGGACGTCTCAGAAATAGTGGTTCCATTCCCCACACAGGCAAAACATTTTTCTCTTCTTCCTAACGTCCGACCGGCTCTGCAGCCCATCTAGTCCCCTTCTCAATGGGTACCTGGAGCCCTTTTCGCGGGGGTAAAGTTGTCAGAGGGTAAACCTGGCGAATAAGCCCCATTTCGTGCCGAGGTTAAAAATGAGTGGAGCTATACCTCCACTTCCACACACTTTCACTGTAACAGTAAAACTAGACTGTCAATACTGCAACCGAATTTCGGCTGGCTACGAGCGTATCCACCGCTTAATCCCATTTTAAGAAACCCATTCACTTTCAAAGCTAGTGACCACCAGCACGGCATTCTATGAAGACGCCCATCATGCAGAGACGCAGTGGCCTTTCAAAATGAAGCAGGCACACGCACGCACGCACGCACGCACACACACACACACACATATATATATATATATATATATATATATATAGTTGTTGCAACCCTGCATGTGTTAAGACCATTTCATTAAATCCACTTATTCTTGCTTATAAAATTTCGTGTTTCGCGAGTCATCATTGCGTAAGCGATTATGAAACAGTACTGTGGCTCACGCAAGCGAGAATGCATCAGTACAATTAGTGCAAATTACAGACTTCCATATGACCAGCCACCGCCAGGAATTCCTTGAATACCTGCCCATGCAGTCATCTAGTTGGTATGTACGGTACATGAAGCACCTCTTTGACAGAATTTGAAAATCATCACAATGATGTGTAACGTTTATTTAATCAGCAGTAAATTTTCAGTGCAGTAAAGAATTCCGTACCAGTCAAGACACTACAATCATATACAAGGCAGCTGCGAGTACCAATCCATATAAAAACTCTCATATTGCATTACATTTTGTCACGTAGGAAAACTGCACTCTACTGCACGAAACGGATACAGGGGCGTCTATTTAACCTCGTACCACAGCACGGCATGGTTCCGTGGAAGCTTTATCGCACATGAAGCCTGCATCCACCGGGAGTTTATAGTCCGCATTCCCCCCTCGTTCAACTTACTTTATTTGACAAACGAATATCACAGCGCTAGCCTACAGCTTACAGTCAGCGCCACAGGACACTGCTCATCTTTCAACACAGGCAATTTCTCCTAGTCCTTGCAAACGGGGACGTTCAAGTCGCGTTCCGCGGTTAAGAAAGCGTAGCAGTCGCGTCCCAAGGTGCCTGCTTCATGAGCATCAGTTGCGCCCCAAGGTGGCAACCCCACGAGCATTACTTGCATGCCAGCGGACATGCTTATGCAAAGATATCAAAAAATTTGAAGGTTTTGATATAGTTTTATTGTACGTTATGTTACACACAATTATATGCACAAATACAGAACTGTCGAATGACATCGCCAGTGTACGTGAAAAGAAAACGTGTTGCTATGTCATGGCATTGCCTAATATTTATCCAGTATTAATTTTTTTTTCAGGAACGGTAATAGGCACACTATGTTCCTAATATCGCTTATTTACAGTTATGGTTTATGTTCTGAGGCAAATATTTTTCCGGAAAATTTTTAATGACGTAAGTCTCCGAGTCCCAAGCACTTGACCCCAGACTACGCCCGTATCATTCTTACCCATTTCTGGAGAATCGCCTGTGTTGTTGCACTTCCAAAAGTTATCCAGCGTGTTTACCAAATATGTGATATGTTTGGTAGCATACACTGGTGTGACAACTGTTTTCAGAAACGAAACAACAAACGGATGAACAGATATAAATTTAAAAATAACTAATTATCTAACAGATGCACAAATATATAATTCGTAGATACAATTAGAATTATTAAAAAATATTTAAAATATTTAAAATTGCTCCAACATTTTTCGGACCACAAGGGATTCATCATCAGGGAGATCTCTATACAGTGCTTGGTTAAAACTGCAGTAATGGTTCTATCGTGTCCGTTGATAAAGACGTAATCGGTGTTACGATAATATATTTGCCCGTGTTGCGTGTGTGTGTACTGCACAGTATAGAGAGGCACTCTAATTGCATCTACGAATTATACATTTGTGCATCTGTTATTTACTTACTTACTCCATGGTGCAGAGTCCTTCTTGAGAAGCTAACTGGTTTGCAGCTAGTCAAGAAATTCCCCGCATTTCACGGAACCCGAAGGTTCATTACCGCAAGCACAAGCGTCTGCCACCTGTCTCTATCCTGGGCCAGCCCAATCCAGTCCATATACCCACATCCCACCTCCTGGAGATTCGTCCTAATATTATCCACCCACCTACGCCTAGGTCTCCCCAGTGGTCTCTTTCCCTCCGGTTTCCTCACCAAGACCCTATACACCGCCCTCTCCTCACCCATTTGTGCATCTGTTGGATAATATATTGTTTTAATCGTCACTGATGCACGGTACAAACATGAAGACTGCAGATACAAATATGTCATCAGTAAAGAGAGATGCATCAACACAAACATTAAACCTCACATTAGTAAGCTAAGCACAAATAAAAGATGCCAGTTTCTTGAAAATAGTGTGATTAAAGGCGTGATATCAGAACATGGCCTGAATGGATCATTAATTGTAGATGTTTTATTTAGACCTTGATCCAACAAATACTTGGTTTATTTATGGCTTCATAGTACCCTTTTTTACTGTTATATATTTACATTTATTGTTAAATTGTTTACTGTCCGCCCTCGAAGCTCTTGACTCACTGCGGTCCGCAGGATCGTTCAGAAGATTTGAGTATAAAGTCGAACACAAAGAAGTCGCTGATTCCGCTGGTGGTAAAAGCGACAGTCTGAATATTTTCTTCAAGAACGGACTTACCTCACAGTCTTTACTGCTTGCCGAGACCAAAAGATTTCATTTTCCGCCACCAGCACTGAAAACTGGCCGCCGGACGTGACTAGTACACCTCGCTTGCAAACCACGTTCACCTATACACATATCCATTTTCAGGATCACCCACCGACAACAGTCGCACTGCGGCAACTGGAGGTCTCAGAGGCCGCAATCCGCGAGTTATTTACTGTTTCTGCAAGCACACGCACCCCATGAATCTGCGCCCACTCACTGAACTTCCACAATCCGCGTGGAGATTTTCGTTACACCAGTATTTGTTATGACTGTCTACTTTCGTACTTAATGCAAATCCTGCCTCATCCCATAAAAATAAAAACGCTCCCATTTTCTATTTGTTCAGCGCTGAACCCAAGCTTCATAAATGCTTGCACTTCTTTCAGGGCACTACTGATGCAGGAATATACAGGGTTATTCGAAAAGATTGTCGGGGTTTTAACAACTGCCACCTCCTTCTCCAGATGCAACTCCATGTGATTTCTTTCTATGGGGTTGCGTCAAGGATCAGGTTTGTGTTCCTCCTCTTCCCGTAAGTATCCCGGAACTGAAGGTACGAATCAGAACCTCCACTGAAACCATCACCACTGACATGCTACAAACAGTTTGTAACGAACTCGATTATCGTGTTGAAGTTTGTAGAATTACAAAGGGTACACATATAGAGCACCTGTAAGGTATGTAACAAAAACCTGCAGTGTTGTTCTATTAAATAAAAAAAAACATACACTCCTATCTCAAGTGTATTGTGTATGACAAGTTGTTAAACCCCGACAATCATTTCGAATAACCCTGTATTCTACAAAACTTTCGACAACAGTTTTCCTTGCGGCATATAAATGTGCTTTGCGGAAAACACACTGCTCAACAGCCAACATTTCTCCCACACAAAGATCTGCTTTATGCGACGCAAGACACCAAAGCAAGAGCTTCTCACGTTGCATGGCAGACAAGATACAACTCGCGGCCGATTCGCTTTACTTAACCCAACTCGTTATTTCCTTACGTTGCGGGGCTGCGGGAGGAGAGGCCCTGCTGAAGATAAACTCTGCAGGTCCGAACGCGTATTACGTACGTGTGAATTCAGCGTCTTTTCTTTTCTTTCTTTCTTTTTTCTTTTTCTTCTTATTTTTTTTTTTTCCCCCCCCCCCCCAAGTCAACTCACGTGATTTGAGAGTCAGACTATAAATAAACTGACACGCTAGACGCGGTGCTTCTGCTAGCGGCTCCTAGACAAAGGCTTTACTCCCGGCGACGCGTAGCTTTAGCCACGTACGGGACTCCATTTCACAATCAAATTTCGAGAAGTGATACGCAGCATCCACGATGGAAGAATCTAATGAACTAAATTTAAATCTAAACGCATTTCCCATTAAAATAATACAAAAACCACAGGTGCTTTCGCTGTCAACAACGGCTTGCGCAATTCATGTGGCTGATGGGGCCTCACCGCTGCGCTAGGCCCCGAAATGGCTGCTTGTTTTTCAGATTTTGCGTCAAACACATTCATGTGCATCCTTACGTCGCTCTAGCTAGCTGCACCGCCACTTCAACACTATGTTAGGCCCCTCAAATCTGTTTTCGAAATGGGTCAGAAAGTCTTAAACCGGCCCTGGTCAAGAGACAGCGGGCGCCATACATGACAGACCAGTCTTTGTCTGCCCATCTACTTTAAGTGTGCTATTTAATCTGCATTAAAGATGGAAGAACTATTCAATCATACACTTGTAAGTTATAGGCAGACACTTACGGCACAAGCACTACAATACGAAACTATCAACAAAATGACCCTAAACGACGCACTTACGTCAGCGATGCCATGACGCGAGTTGGCTGGCGTGTGGCAGGGCTAGAAGAGCCGCGTCTGGCCGCCAAGCTGCGATTACACTGAAAACGTTTTCAGGACGAGGGCCAGTTCGCCCGAACACGGCGGCCACGCCCAGACTATATACATCAGTTATCAACAGCGAAAGTGGTCACGGCTGACTCGATTTCTTCGCCCGAATAAGGCCGATACCCGAACTATACAAATCAGTTATCAGCAGAGGAAGTGTCTTCACCCCAGTCCCTAATTCACTAGTCTATCATACTGGTTCCTTTCGTCGTGTGAATTCATGTATCTTGAATTGTTAACCTTTTGACGCCTAATGTCAACTATAGTGGTCGTACCGCACCGCTAACCTCTAAAGTTGCATTTTATATATTTATTCAACAAATACAGGTACTGAATATTTTGAACATTGTATATACTCTCCGTTTTTTTCTCCTCAAAATGCAGTTTGTTTCATAATTCTAACATATTTGGTTCCTGTATTATTAACATTTTATATACAGGGTGTGCTAAAATTAAAAAAATAATTCTGGCGCCAAAAGGTTAATGGCAAATCCAATGGAAAGTACAAGACCGTAAGGACGGCGGAATACCATTAGAACGTCCCTCTTCATAAGATGCAACGTTTCGGTACGAACTTGTGATACACGCCAGAACTACAATTGAAGAGTGTAAGTTACACATTTTCGTTATCTATTTCGGTGCATAGTGGCAATTGGGACAGCTATCGACAGTGTTATTTTATCGGGTATAACCTTAGAAGTTACGCGATGTCACCAATACTAACAAAACTTGTTTCATAGCGGAATTTAACGAAAGTCTTCATCCTAATTATTTCCGTATCAACTTCATACATCTAGCTCAAGTAGGCTGTTCCTACCCTCGTCACGATGAAAACCAAATTCATGTACATATTTTACAGGGCCGCCCTGCTGTTTCTTAGTCTAAAAAAAAACTCCCTAACAAATATCACGTACTTTTAGGCGATATCAACCACAAAAAAAAACCATGAACCTGTTGGAAGTGCCAGTGCAGTTCCAGATTCCAAGCACAATATCGCCCAGCCGGAATGTCATATTTCGCTGGCATAACATTGAAAAGTGAGGGGATACCGTGGCTTCCACTGGAATGGTATTCAAACGAAGGTTCACGAAAACCGAGTAACTGTTATAAAGGTTATTGAGTGGGCAGAAGCACGCGGGCATATTCATACTGCAAAATAATGATATTACAGCAACAGCTTTTAAAAGAAACTCTGAAGGTCCAATTCCATTGCCGATATTCTGGCAGAATGAAGAGCAAAATTTATTCGGACGTCGGCCTCCAGAGAACCGAATGACGGGCAATTACACAAGAACGATAACAGACAAACACTTAGGTCTGCATATTTCTGAGGTGAATCTGAACGTAAAGAAATGAGTATTTGCACGCTAAAAATATTGTAAATGTAAGTCAACATATTATTCCTTAAACATTTTTATTTACGCTGAAATCGCATCAAAAAACACGGCTTGTTAGTTCGAGTTAGCTCGGAATCTGTGAAACGCCTGTTCCTTTAGTTAAGTAACCGGTTTAAGCGTCCATGACGTACGAAATTGCCTCTAGTGATTCTAAGACTGCAACATTCGTGACCATCAAAAAAGTCTGGTACATCTCACTGATATTTAAGTAACATAATGACATTCGCTTTGAATATCACATACAGCTGTGGTGTGACTGCACTAAAACGTAACCATTAGGTGTTTATTTCGCTAATTTAATACTTTGGGTTAAGAAAAAGATACGTTATAAAACACGACGAGAATTACTCTCCTGCCATCTCATTTAGCCAAGTCAGTGCACGTTTTGGAACTAAAACATTGTGAAAACTGTCATGGCTTTTGTGCAAGCAGGTGCAAGACACACGTATGCATCTGAAGCGCGTAAGCAAAGCTGCGAAAAACGACTGTGCTGCTTCGTCACGTCGTCCGTCCGTCCGTCCATAAGAAACAACTCGGCTCCTGTTGGCCAGATTCTTCTCGAACTTTATGCCAGATAGTTGTTACTAAAATGCGTCGACAGGATTCAAATTTGTTTAAAATTGGTCAATAAAGACTTCCGTAGATTTGTGGTTATTTTTTGTTACTAGCGTTACCACCACGTTTGCCACTGACAGTACTCGATACCTTTGGTAAATATGAAAATGAAGTACACATCCAAAGTCAGCTTAGGGTTTACTTTCAATGTGACACTTGGGCTTCTTTTCTTGTGCTCAAATATTGAATTTTTTGCCAAGATTTCTCACGGAACCATTAACGATGTTCTGTAAGCCCTTGTCGAGATACGTTAATGGTCCGTCACAGAACTGCAGGACAAAATCACATTACGCCTATACAGACAGCAATATGGCGAAGTTCAAATTGCTTCCCTGAATTACACAGTAATGAATTTAAAAACATTCTCGAAGGAATTAAAAGTAGATTAAATTACGGGAACACGACCCACATTTTACTCAAGAGTCGCTCGTCTTTCAGACTGCTATCTAAAATCCTAGAGATTAAACATTACCAAACTTCGCCTGCAGTTTTATATGGATGGAGAACATACTCTGTAGCCACAAAAGAGCTGAAGAATTTTAAAACGAAGTTCTGAAAATATTAAGGCCTAGTACAGACAAAATAACATAACTTTGGAGAACACCAGATAATGAAGTGCTTAGTAATTTGTATTGTTCACCCAATACAATTAGGGTAAACGCATCAAACAGAATGAGAAAGGCGGAACAGGCAGCACGAATGGGTGAGGCTGAAACAATCGGGAAACGTTAGTTAGAAAACCTAGGTGGTGGAGGGAGACTCTTGGTACAACTGCCAGTAGAAAGGAGGATAATATTAATGTAATGTTACAGAAAAAAGGGCGTCATGATACGAACTCGATGCGAATATAACGGAGTTTAGTGTCGGCGTCCTGTAAACGCGGTAATGAACGCTGAACTGATAACGACCCTCTGGGTTCCACAAAAAGGAAGGAGTATTCCCTTACCAGCTTATTGACTAACAGCTTCTCAAAACGGATTCTGTTTCATGGACTTCACACAGACGAAAACTGTCACTAAAATAATAAGCAACACAGTACAGTGATACCTCGACTAACGAGTGACCCTGCTAACGAATTTTTCGGCTAACGAAGATTTTTTTCGCTGTTTTTCGGACTCGGCTAACGAATATGTATTCGACTAACGAATGTTTTAGTGGATGCGCGCGCTAACATAAAGCGGCAAACATAAACGGTCGGGCCATTCCAGAAGCTTATCTTTTCCGTCTGTATGTGTGTTTCGGCTATCGAAAGTGATTCCGGAAAGAATTATCTTCGTTAGCCGAGGTATCGCTGTACGCGTACGCTAACAGCGTACTACTTAAATATTCCGATGTAACATACAACATGCAACCACGATGGCAGCCAACTACAGCAAGTGTTCATAATTTCTGATCTCTGAGATTGTCAGCTCAGTGTGAAGTGCTCTCAACATTCCAAAACGATGGCACACACGCGCGCGCGCGCGTGTGTGTGTATGTGTGTGTACATATAGCACTAAACAGTGTTCGTCAGCACAACCACTTTATTACTCAAGGCATTTACATAGGCTACATGTTTCGACTATAAATAGTCATCTTCAGGCCTATTTTTTGTCATTTAAGTAACAAGATGCTTTGCACACTTTGGGATCCCATCGTGTTTACATCCATGGAATACATAAAATTAAATAATTTGTCACAATTGATGTGACATGCAAATTGTGTTTACAACAGTGGGATACATAAAATTGGATCATTTGTCTCGTAAAATGTGTTACACAAATTGTATAATAAAAAGTTAAAATATATAAAATTCTAAAAACGGTATATTATGTTCACCATTTTACAAATGTAAGTACCGTTACCAAAAACAACCAGACGGTAACGGGACTTACATTTGTAAAATGGTGAACACCAATAATACCGTTTTAAGAATTTTATATATTTTAAGTTTTTATTACACAATTTGTATAACACATTTTACGAGACAAATGATTAAATTTTATGTATTCCACGGATGTAAACACGATGGAATCCTAGAGTGTGCATAGCATCTTGTTACTTAAATGACAAATATAGGCCTGAAGATGAATATTTATAGTCGAAACATGTAGCCTATGTAAGTGCCTTGAGTAATAAAGTGGTTGTGCTGACGTACACTGTTTAGTGTTATATTACGTTTATAAGCACATCGTGATGCTTCCGTTCAAATGTGTGCATATAGGCCTACATATACACACACACCATAAACCTCCATAAACATTCCTACAGACTTTTCTAGTTTATGGTAACACTGCGTGTGTTTCTAATGGTGTTCTGATAATTTGTACCTTCGTGAAGAAAATGTAGTGCTATAAATTTCTTGGTTGTGACTCGTTAAATTATTTAGGTTATTCGGCACTACAGAATCGAGATATACTTCAGATTAGACGCATGCGCTAATGACAAACTCTCATGCTAGGGTTTTCATGATACTGTCCTGTACACTAGGCTCGAAGTGCGGTACGATACACTGATAGCCTGCAACAAACAACTCTGTTTACCGTAAAGAAATGCCCAGCGTTGCAGACACTTATGTCTGATATGAGTTTATTATTCTGCTGGCAGCCGTATTTCTTCCTCTCTTTTGACGTCAGGCCTTGCAATTTAGACTACGTCTAATGGAAAATTTTACAAACACAGATAGATTATTAGCATCATATTTCATATGAGATATCAGGTTATGGTGACGGAAACTGTCTTTTGGGATGTGAGGCCGTGCAGTCTGGTGTGTACAAACGTTTCCATCGGACTGTATGCATACAGCTACAGAAAATAAGTAGCTGTTCCGCTCTGAGAATAAAAATATGCTCCCGCGAAACGTCGGCACGTATTGTACACGATAATGTAGTGTCATCATAATATATCGCATTGTTTGTTACAAACAGAAACGGCAAGACTTTCGGGAAAAAATTTACTGGACACAAAATGTGTATCTTATTTTCTCTACAACTTTTGTCTGCAACATTTCTCATTCTAAGAACAATTCAGCGAGGTATTACAAATGCACATAGATCTCCAAGTAAAGTACCCTAACGGTCAGATTTTAATGAAAATTGAATTTTTTCGACAGATTTTTTAAAAATATTTAAATCTCAAATTTCATGAAAATCCGTCCAGTGGGACCGAGTTGTTCCATGCGGACAGACGGACAGGCAGACAAACGGAGGGACATGACCAAGCTGAAGTCGCTTTTCGCAATTTTGCGAACGCGTCTAAAAAACAGTGAACTGAATCGCATCTAATCGAAATGAACTGAATTATTACAGCCATGTATTGTAAAAGTCCCTCTCAGTTCTGGCGTGCATACTCATGCAGTGAAGCAGTCATTTCAAAGTATTCCTCAGGCATTCCGTATCAGTGGACCAGCGAATATTATCTAATATAACACAATTATCGACCTATCACGCTTCAATTTTCACGACCTGATAAGATCGGGAAACGGTGATAACAAGGTCCAAAATCCTATCACCGAACTTTCGAATCGAAAGTGGTCTATCAAGGTATTAAGACATTAAATTCGACTTGTTAGTAGGAAAAATACTTAGACCGTTGGATATTTAAGAGTACTGACAATCTTAGGGTGTGACATCCCCCATTGTGATCGTATAATATGTAATAATGACGTAATCCGTCAATACACAACACCCATGTTCTTTTAAATTCAGCTGAAGTAGTGAGAACTTTACGGATTGCCCAATAAAAACAATTTGTTCAGAGAATCAGCTATATCGAACTCTGTAAATTGGATTGTTCGATTCACTGGTGGGAGGAGCTTTGTGGAGAGGACTACCATACGACGGTCATTCCTTCCAGGAGAAAAGAAAAATTACACTGCAAGCCTGTTCCCTTCTCTCTGCACTTCTCTTTCGCTTGCTATCTTCATAATCGATTTCTCTGTCTCGTTAGTCTCTTACTTTTTTTTTTTTTACCCCTTCGCACGTCATCTGTTATGTACCTTCGTCACTCTTCTCACACCACCAAGTTCGTAATGTTTATTTCTGTCGCAAGTTCTTCCACCGTTTCGTGCATGCTATCTTTGAACACTGCGAAATAGCGCATCTCACACTCCGGGACTCGAAACCCAAATCCTTCACACAATATCCTGTTCTGAGAGGCTCCTTTTAGTAAAAGTTGCTCAATCTCTGTAGGAAGCATTAACCTTTTAAAGCCTAGCGGTTAATGTATGTACTATGGGTTTTAACGTTAAAAAATCCTTCATTCTGCCCACAGAGTATTTATATGTTTTGTACGTATTTCACAAAAATACCATAACGTTTCCCCCATAAAGCATTAACTGATTAGTTTTTATAACTGAGGAGACAAGTGTTTACTGCGTGGTACGAACTGGGTCTTTAAATAAAATGGATTTGATTTCGTACTTAAATGTTTATGGATCTAATCAAAAATATCATCTTTCCTGTAATAGCACCATGAACTACAGATTGGTTTAGACGAAATGCATAAAACATGAAGCAGGCCTATTACCAATACCGTCGGTGGGACGTCCAATGTGCGTCATATAAGCCACTGAGCTCAAAGGGTTAATTTAATACAGAAATATAAATATCAGACCTCGAATTCAGTACTTCTCAAATTCAAATAATTCCAGGCTTTTTGCACCAAATTACACATTAAACAATAATTTCGGATGTAGATCCAGATTTATAAATCTACACGATACGTGGGCAAAAGAATTCGATGCACGTATGAATTTTAAAATTACTTATAAAGGTAAAGCAGTCACGTTACAGGCCTGGAGTGGCCCAGAGGGTTCCACGAAGTTAAGGTTCCCAGATTTCGTGACAACGGCACAGGATGGTGGTAGGTTGTCAGCCTTACACACCGGCCGCCTTTACTCCCAGGAAATACTCGTGGTGCTCATTTCTATCAGAGGCTGAGTCGATCCCAGGGCCATAGTGCGATCGGAAGGACTTTATGTCACTAGCTGGGATCGAACCAGCGACCTCCCGATTTGTAGCACAGTACCTTAATCGCTGTGCTACCGCGGTCCCCCAAACTCAAAATATTAACAGGTTATAACCTGTTAATTTCTCGATGCTAATTGCTTTAGCTTATTCCATGATACTGAAAATCACGAAAACCTGAGACATTTCAGGTAGTTGTTCCTGTTAAGAAGAAAGACTTTTGTGTAAAGCCACGACAGCTACTTAGTACAATTACAATAAATATACAATGTTTAACTTTTAAGCTCCTGTCCCAGTGGCCGCGCGGTCTAAGGCGTAGGTCTACGGCCGCTCGCCTGCTGAACTCGTGGGTTCCAATCCCACCGGTGGCATGGATGTCTTGTCGTGAGTGTTGTGCGTTGTCAGGTAGAGGTCTCTGCGACGAGCTGATCACGCGTCCAGAGGAGTCCTACCGTCTGTGGTGCGTCGTTGAGTGTGATCTAGAAACCTCAAGAATGAGGAGGCCCTGGCCCACTGGGGGCTGTTGCGCCAGAAACAAACAAACAAACTTTTAAGCTTAATAAGAAAAGGGGTAAGGGACCAATCGCAACCATACTTAGCAGTGTTATACAGTGACATGTTTAGACACTAACTAAAGTCATTAACAGGCATATACCACGTGACAGAAAGCTGACTTTCACACTACAACTCTGAAAAGGAAAGTGAAAAGTGGCCTTACACTATTCACGAGGGTTAAGATAGCCTTGTTTATTACTTACTTACACACATCACAGTTACTGTTCGACTAGGCGAGATAAGAGAGATAATCAAGTACACAAAAACTACACCTCGCCAGTCCACACCCTGTTTCCAAAATAATTACGAAATTTCATCCCTCGAGCTCCACACATTAGAGAAGATTCTTCCCTTCACAACTTCAGAATTAACACATTTTAAGCATATTAATTTGTTTTTATTCCGGTCTCGACTCTCAAAACACTACAGTACTGAATAAGAGTCATGTATTTTTAACCGTAATGCAGGCAATCAACTCGAAGGGGCAATATCAAGTGGATTCAAAGGGAATAAATAATGTCGAAAAAACACAAAAGTCGGTCTGAAAATAGATAGGGCATATACGTGACCGGGGTTGGGGGAGGGGGGGTGTTCAGACGATGAGGTGACGTAAGTGAAAGGAAGCAAACGATTGCTACGAACAAACAAACAATAATTCAGATGTCCCCCAACTGCCTCGAAAGACAAGGTGCAGAAATAGAAATATTCATTGTCCAACGGTGGGGGGCGGTAGTAGGGAGAACGGCGATCACACTTCAACAATTCATCATCTCGCAAAATACGTCCAATAAAAGTAGAAAGCCGTGGGCCAGCAACTACGATTAATATTCCGTGCAATGGACATTGTCATGTTGTAACCTGCACTGAAAGAGATCCCTCTGATCGGACCAGCAACAACGACACTGTCAATTTGTAAATGCTATACATGCTTTGAGAAATCACTTCGCTACCCGACAGCAGCAGTGAAACTTTGCATCGAAATTGGTTCACAAACAGCCAGTGAAAACTGGTCCAAATGAATTAATATGCGTATAACTGATGGTCGCCGATCTCTGTGGCAGCTCGGTCTAAGGCGTGGGTCTGCGGCCTCTCGCCTGCTGGGATTGCGGGTTCGAATTCCGCCGAGGGCATGGATATCTGTCTCTTGAGTGTGTTGTGTGTTGTCACGTAGGGGCGTCTGCGACGAGCTGATCACAAGTCCAGAGTCCTACAGAGTGTGGTGTGATGGGTGTGATCGTGTAACTTCGATAATGAGGAGGCTGTTGCGCCATGAAAAAAAAAACTGATAGTTGGCAATAAGAAACACGTGTGCACTGATCTTAAAGTCTTGAGTAAACATAATTCTACAGTCGTTACATCACCGCCTACAAAGACTGGTTTCTTTATTTTTGCCCCCGGTACTTCCACATATTCATCATATCGACAAACATTTGACATAAAAGCCGTAGAAATTTAATTATGTTTCATCTTATTTTGTACGAGCTCCTTTAATTGGAAAATTATGTAAGATCGATTTGGGCTTTAAACAAAGCAAAGGATTAATTTTACCAATAAGAATCTCAATAACAAATCTATCTATTTCTATATATCTATCTATCTGTCTGTCTGTCTATCTATCTATCTGTTCGTCCGTCCGTCTATCAATATATCTTTCTATTTATCACTGTTTTTCTATATATTTACCAATCAATCTAGCTATGTATCTGTCTACCTACGCATCTGTCTGTCCATCGCCAATCACTGACCGGTCAGAACCATAAATTCCCTTGACAAATTTCATCCGAATTCTTCGAATAGTGATGGCGATCAGCCAAGTAGACGGACCGACAGTTCAGTTTATGCACTGAGCACAGTACGCCACACGGTACCGTCCCTTATACCACATCTCCATAAAAGACGTAGGTCAACCATGCACAAAGCGCTCGACCAGGCCTCTCCCTCTTTCACCTCTCTGACCTCTCTTTTATACACATTCATATTCGCTGGCACCCTCTTCCTTCCTCTTTCCGTTTATTCTCCTTCTTCTTTCAAGGAATTTGTGTCGGGAGGGACATCGCACTTGTAGCGTTTTGAAAGCCGACTCATTAGGGTTGAAAATTCACTCTCGTGCACTCACATAAAAGAGACAGCAGTGGCTTCTATGGGACACCGCCAATTACGCTCACAAAGAAATGAACGTATGCATGTATGTGTACCATTAGCCTTAGAAAGACCGATTGAAACAAAGGCAATCCACTCGGTAATTCCCACTCTTGCTGCTACAAGCTGTCAGCGCTCCTGCAACTGCTAGTCGGTGAAAACAGGATATGTTATGTTACACACTGGGCCACTCTTCCTCTGGCTCAACTCCAGGTTGCGCCACCGTCTACAAACAACCCCCCCCCCCCAAACACGACCGGTTTACCACCATAACCGAATTACGCCGGCCGATGTTATATTTGTCATTCGGGCTGTCTCACTGCAAAAATATAAGTTTCCGAGCGATGGCAGGGGCAAATTAAATCACTTCGGCCCCCTGACACGACACGTAAGCTAAGTAGCAGAAAAGTACGCAAAACACCTACAGGCCTATATTATTATACAATACAGCGTGGCGCAGAGGGCGCAGACATATTTTAAATTGAGATATACGCTCTTCCGGGATGTTGTGCAGCGTATGTCGGTAATTCCTTACCGACGTTTCAGGACAAACTATCGGTCCCAAGACCATTTAACATGGGACCGATAGGTTATCCCGAAACGTCGGTAAGGAATTACCACACAGCCATTTGCTGTGGTGTGATACGATTAAACAGAACTGCGTTCTACGTAAGCTCGGTTACAGTTTTCACTTTTCAATTAATGCAATGTTCTCCTTCAGGTGTACGTTACATGACTGAGGTGTCTATGCAAAAAGACCTGCTCCGTAATGTGAGAAACGACCTGTGTTGTTGGTGGTTGTCACTTAACATGTGATGTGTCTGGATGCCTGGACAAACACACGTGTCATTTTTATGACCTTCAGACGACGTAATTTTTAGAGGTGGAACTTCCAGTCATGCAATTCCGTCTTTCATGACCATTGTGTCGTCCCTATTCACAACAGCCCTTACTAAACTGACATAATTTAGTGTCACGAATTGTACGTAATCCTTACCAACTATTTTTCGGGTAACAGAATCAAGCAGGATGAGATGCGCGGGGCAAGTGGCACGTATGCTGGAGGAGGGAAACGCACATAAGGTTTACGTGGGAAAACGTACAGGAAAGTGACCACTTAGAAAGCATAAGCGTAGACGGAAGGGTAATATTAAAATGGATCTGAACAGAAATATGACGGATGTCAACTGAAACCATCTTGGATCATAACAGGAACAAGTGGCAGAGTTTTGTGAACACAAGAATAGAACTTCTAGGTCCATAAAAGCAGGAAATTTCTCGACGGGCTTTCCAAAAAGGACTCTCCTCGCTCCATGTACATAGATACTTGACTTGCTAAAAGGGCATGTAGTTGGATGATTGCAAGCCTCTTGTAGCCAGGGTCTCCACGTTTTCCTTGCGTGGGAAAGAAAGGAGAAGAAACCGACCTCCAGCCGCCCCGTAAATGTAAGACCTGAAGAGCTTCTGTATTTTCTTATCTTGTACCAAGACAAACAGCGTGACGAACGAAGGGACGAATAGCGTGAACTGCATGTGTGTTCACATGCAGCTCTAATTATAGATACCGATAAATGAATTTATCAGCCGCAGGCCATTGCAACCCGTCTAGGATACCAGACCAACTGCTATCTGATGAAGAAGGTGAACTTGTTTACCACACGTACGTAACTTCACACTCTGCACTGCTGGAAACCTACGAACTAGTAAAATCAGCGTTAACAACGCGCACAGTTCACAACAATACTTTCTTCAGCACGTGTCTGTCAATGTCATAGCCACTTTCATTTCATCGCATTTCGAAACGAGCCGTTTAAACAGAACATGGCGATCCACCGACATTTCGATATATCGAAATTTGATTTCTGGAGAAGTGAGATCTATTTAACTAAGTAAACCAACAGAGATGAGATGAGCAATCGGTATTGCCATTAGATATTCAAAATGCTGTAGTTTATCGAATCACACAATACGACAATCACTAAGCTCTAGTGTCTCCAAAATTTTTTTGCTCGTGGACCCCTATTGGCTTCGAAAAATAACCACGGATCCTCACATCCTTGCTCGTGTTAATATAATTTTCGCATGGAAGGCATCCAATATTAAGAATTTATACCTCCGAACTGATTTTAGATAGCAACGAATACAAGCCAGTAACATACATACAATGCATTGCATTATTTGACCTTAATTACTGACTGTCGCTTGCTTCGTGTGTACAGGGGGTTTCTAAATAAGATACTCTAGAAACCATACAAAAGTAGCCATTGCAGAAACGTATCCACGGATCCCACGGGAACTGGTCGTGGATCCCTTGGGATCTGCGGAGCACACTTTGGGTACCACTGGTATAGAAGTTTCGTCTAGAGCGCTATTAATATCGAAGACAAGGGGTATATAAAATAAACAAAAAATGGTCTCGAAAATTAACTGGAAAATGCACTTTATATACAGGGTGTTTCACGAGTTTAGGGCATAACTGCAGGAGGTGATTTCCTAGGTCTTTGTGATCAAAAAAGTTCATA
>Ga0131853_10008060_pt1 | contig 19156 bp, 22 predicted proteins | sample TergutLab28metaG_FD_92764 | JGI IMG/M metagenome (GOLD analysis project Ga0131853, IMG submission 92764) | Labiotermes labralis P1 segment gut microbial communities from Petit-Saut dam, French Guiana - Lab288 P1 (version 2) (version 2) | ecosystem: Host-associated > Arthropoda: Insects >...
CCAAAATGCAGGAATCAAACATTCGTACCAACGGGCGGATGCCCAGCCAAACAACGTATGCCGCTCCAAATGGATATCAAAATTTTTCAGCGCTTTGTACAATACTTCTTCTATGCGTTCATCACCAGTGCAATCGTGATAAACCACCAGCACTTTACATATCAGAAACAACGCCCACATATCATATCTTGAGCGTTCATCTGCTTCGCACGGGCAAATCCAGCCGTCTTCTTTTTGTCCTGCCAAAATAGCATCTATGTAACGTTTAGCACGGGCTTTCATATCCTCGTCATCCAACAAGTATGCCAGCGGGATAAAGCCATCCAGCCAATATGGAACACGCTCCCAGCCTTCTTTATCGCCGCCAATCCATTTGCTGCTTTGCACATCCGGCCAAATTTTGTCTAAATTGCCGCTTAGCCCATTGGCTTGGATAACCAGTTGCTGCCGCAGCCATCCCTGCGGAGACAATTCATTTGTAGAAAACTGTGTAAATTTTAATTTTTTAAGCATATTTAGCACCCTTTCTAATCTTGCACGAATTATAGTATACTTACCGTACATAAATCTACCTAAGGGAGACAATAATATGGGAAGATCTGACGGCACAAAAGTTAAAGGAATGCCCGCTTTAGATTTGCTTATCCCCCACATCATGAACCGCCGTACCGACTCTGTAAATTTTGCAAAAATAGAAATAGACATAACTAACCTAAAAACCTACTTGGACGAGTTGCGTGATAACGGGCAAAAAGTAGGCATAATGGATGCAGTCATTGCAGCATTTGCATTTATTCTAAACAAATGCCCGGAAATTAATCGTTTTGTAGTAAACAAACGCATTTACCAACGTAATCACATATGCGTCGCATTTGCAATGCTAAAGCGAACCGACGGCGTCCCTGCCGAAACAGTAGTAAAAGTGTACATAGAACCCGAAGACGACCTTGTCACTATATCAAAAAAAATCCGCAGCACAATAAAAGAAAACGAAAAACCCACAACAAAAAACACCATGGATGTTTTTATAAACAAACTGGCGTCTATGCCGTTTTTGCCCGGGCTTGGCGTGGGGCTTATAAAAATAATGGACAAATACGGATTTTTGCCAAGGAAGATAATCGACCTTAGCCCATTCCATTCGTCCATGTTTATATCCAATTTAGCATCGCTTAGAATGGATCACATCTATCACCACTTGTACGAATTTGGCACAACCAGCCTTTTCATAACAATGGGCAAACCTATTAAAGAAAATGATAAAAAAACCATCACCCTTGGCATATCTATGGACGAACGTATATGCATAGGAGCAACATGGGCAAAAGCTTTTTATGAGTTTAAGCAATATTTGGAGAATCCAGGTAAGTTTATGAATTAAGATTTCTAGCTGTATTGCTTACATTCCCAACACAAACCGCCAAACGACACACTACAGCTATCGATGTCAAAGCCTCGCATATCCTTAAATTTACCTAATACGTCAGAAATATCGCCGTCAACATCTATTATTTGCTTGCACTTACTGCAAACAAAATGAAAATGCTCATGTAAATTATGGTCGTAATGGGTAGAACCATAAAAACTGCCTATTCTCAGCAAATCTCCGCTTTCGGACATTAAACTAAGGTTTCTGTAAACCGTTGCACGACCAATAGACGGATGGGTTCTTGCTAAATATTCAACAACCTGCTCTGCCGTAGCATGTGTATTTAATGTTTTAACTGCATCAAGAATCAACTGCCTTTGGACAGTATTGCGCTTACCTTCCATAATCAGCTCTCCTTTTTGTTATCCGATATTATATGGTACTGTGTCTCATTTGTCAAATTTGAATAAAATTTTTCATGCATAATTCGCACGACAAGTGAAATACTACTGTTGGGTTCATATTTACGAAAGGAGGCAATTCACATGCGTAACAGAGTTTTGGACTACATTGCACTATCACTTGTTATTCTTGGTGCAGTAAACTGGGGATTAATCGGTCTTTTTAGGTTTGACCTCGTTGGCACTATTTTTGGCGGAATGGAAGCGATTGTTAGCCGTATCATATACACCCTTATTGCACTTGCAGGTCTTTACTGCTTAAGCTTTTTTGGAAGGGAATATCACCACCACGTACCAAGAACCGAGCATAGAGTATAAGTTTTTACCCAAAGGCTGCCTTAAACAGAACTACCAATATTGACGTTTTGTCGTATTGCGGTAGCTCCTGTTTTGAGGCAGCCTTATTTTGTTGACATTCACAAATTACGTCCATACAATGCGAATTAGCAGGTAAAATCAAACATAAAAAGGGCGTGTATTTTTTATGGATGTTTTTAAAAAGCAACAAAACTTACCGCTTAAAGCTGTAACGGTTTCGGACAGTTTTTGGACTCCATTCCAAAAACTTGTGGACAACGTTGTGCTGCCATTCCAAGCAGACATTTTGGAAGACAAGGTAGACGTTGCAGAGAAAAGCCATGCCGTACGCAACTTCAAAATTGCGGCAAAAGAAGCCGAGGGAGAATTCCACGGCTTTCCGTGGCAAGATACAGACATAGCAAAATGGCTGGAGGCAGCGTCATATTCAATAGCCAAAAAGCCAGACTCTGCGCTGGAAGCCCGTATGGATGAAATGATTCGTCTGATAGCAAAAGCGCAACGCCCCGACGGTTACTTAAACACATTCTTCGACCTTAAAGAACCGGGCAAAGAATGGACAAATATGCGTGACTGGCACGAGCTTTACACCATGGGGCATATGATAGAAGCCGGTGTGGCGCACAAACAAGCAACCGGCAAAGACACTTTACTTAACGTAGTTTGCAAAATTGCAGACTATGTATGCAACTTATTTGGCCCGGAAGAAGCAGGCAAAAAGCGTGGTTATCCGGGACATCAAGAAATTGAACTTGCACTGCTGCGCCTGTACAGGATAGTACCTGAAGAAAAATATCTGCAAACGGCAAAATATTTCTTGGACGAGCGTGGGCAAGAGCCAAACTTTTTTGTAGAAGAAACCCGCAAATACCGCCCGCACGAAAAGCACTACAACATAATAAATACCATGTACAGCCAAAGCCACGAACCTGTGCGCAACCAAAAAGAAGCCACAGGCCACAGCGTGCGTGCGCTGTACATGTATGCCAGCATGGCAGACCTAGCGGCAGAAACCAACGACACAGAGCTGTACAACGCCTGCAAAACATTAATGGACGACATGATAAATACAAAAATGTATATTACGGGAGGGCTTGGCTCTACCGTTATTGGCGAGGCGTTTTCACCATCTTACGACCTGCCAAACGATGTTGTATACGCAGAAACCTGCGCTTCCATTGCTATGTGCTTCTTTGCACGCCGCATGTTGGAAATTAAACCCGACGGCGTTATCGCCGATGTTATGGAGCGTCAGTTGTTTAACGTCATTTTGGCAAGTATGCAGTTAGACGGCAAACGCTTCTTTTATGTAAACCCACTGGAAGTTGTGCCGAGTATTGCCGGCATAGCACTCACACACAAGCATGTACTACCCACACGCCCAAACTGGTTTGCATGTGCGTGCTGCCCACCAAATATCTCTCGTATGCTGCTTTCTCTCGGACGTTACGCTTGGGGCGAAGGTGAAAACACCGTATACTCGCACTTTTTCTTGGGCGGCAAGGCAGAATTTAACCTCGCAGGCGGCGTTAGCATCGAATGCGAAACAGGTTACCCATGGAACGGTAACACACGGTATACAGTAAATGGCACAGGCGAGTTTACCTTTGCAATTCACATCCCATCATGGTGCAGAAACGGCAAAGTAACCATAAACGGCAAGATATTCAAAGAGTGGGTACAAGACGGCTACGTTTACATTACACGCAACTGGCAACCCGGCGACTTAGCGGAATTTACTTCCGATTTGCCTGTACTGCGTATGTACAGCAACCTTGCCGTTAGCGAAAACGTGGGCAAAGTAACGCTACAGCGTGGGCCAATCGTGTACTGCTTCGAAGAAGTGGACAATGGCAGCAAACTTGCAGCACTTTCCATTCCGAAGGATGCAAAAATAACTGAGTTGCCGGGGGATGATATTTCCAAAGGCGCAATTCTGTTGCAAATGGAAGGCACTCGCCGCCAAGCAAAAACAAATGCATTGTATTCGGAAGACATTCCGACAGAACAACCACAAACTCTCACCGCCGTACCGTACTATGTTTGGGGCAACCGTACCCCGGGCGAAATGCGTGTATGGATGCATTCAAAATAGGAGGCTAACATGAAAAAAATCCAAGTAAACGTAAACGACCGCAAAAGCACAATTAACAAAAACATCTACGGGCATTTTGCCGAACATTTGGGCCGCTGTATTTACAACGGCATATATGTAGGCGAAGACAGCGACATCCCTAATACAAAGGGTATGCGCAACGATATCGTAGAAGCATTAAAGCACGTAAAACTTCCCGTTTTGCGCTGGCCGGGCGGCTGCTTTGCAGACGAATACCACTGGAAAGATGGCATTGGCCCTAAAGAAAACCGCAAAAAAATGGTTAACACCCACTGGGGCGGCGTTGTAGAAGACAACAGCTTTGGTACGCACGAATTTATGGAACTTTGCCAGCAAATCGGCTGTGAGCCTTACATCAACGGCAACGTGGGCAGCGGCACTGTGCAGGAAATGAGCGAATGGGTAGAATATCTAACCTTCGACGGTGTTTCCCCGATGGCAGAACTTCGCCGTGAAAACGGCCAGCAAGAACCATGGAAAGTAAAATACTGGGGCGTTGGTAACGAAAACTGGGGCTGCGGCGGCAACATGCGCCCGGAATTTTATGCCGACCTTTACCGCCAGTTCCAAACATATGTGCGCAACTACGGCGAAAATAAAATCTACAAAATCGCTTGCGGTGCAAACGCACAAGATCTTAACTGGACAGAACAAGTAATGAAAATAGCCGGCCGCCACATGCACGCACTAACATTGCACTACTATACCCTACCAACCGGCAACTGGTGGGGATCAAAAGGCAGCGCAACCGACTTTGATGAAAAAATGTACTACACTACACTAAACAAAACCTTATACATGGACAGACTTATCTCCGACCATTTGCAAATTATGCACCGTTACGACCCGGAAAACCGTGTAGACCTTATCGTAGACGAATGGGGTTCTTGGTACGATGTAGAACCCGGCACAAATCCGGGCTTCCTATACCAACAAAACACCATGCGTGACGCAATGATAGCCGCACTTAACTTCAATATCTTCCACAAATATTCCGACCGCATTGTTATGACAAACATTGCCCAAACCATAAACGTGCTACAAGCTATGGTACTCACCGAAGGCGAAAAAATGCTGCTTACCCCAACCTATCACGCCTACGACTTATACAAAGACCATCACGACGCAACGCATGTTTACAGCTATGCCGACACCACACCAATTAAAGATTCCGCCGATGCTCCTGTACCGGAAGTGAGTGTTACTGCTTCCGTAGATGCAAACGGCATTCTCACAATTTCTTTGGTTAATCCTTCTGCAGCGGAAGAAAGACCTTTGCAAATTGAAATTGCAGGGCTTGCAGCAGGCAAAATTAGCGGCAAAATCCTTTCCGGCGGCTACAAAGACATGAACACATTCGACAATGCAAATAACCTAACCGTAAAAGACTTCACCGGCGCAAAAGCAACCGCAGACGGCGTAGAGCTAACCATGCCTGCGTGCAGCATTATCACTTTACGTGTAGAAAAGTGAAACCCTGCCGCAAATGCCTACTAAGCGAAACCAACCAAAATGAATTTTTTGCACACGTTAAAGAATATGTAGAAAACATCCCGGCCGAACAAAAAACGCCGCAGGACGAATACCAGCGACGTTTGGAAATTTGTAAAACATGCGACCATTTAACAAGTGGAATGTGCGCACTTTGCGGCTGCTACGTAGAAGTACGAGCCGCAAAAGTCAGCCAATACTGCGCAAAATCCAAAAACATTTGGTAACTAAAGAGGGGCTGCCCTCGTGAGGAATTATTTCCTTGCGAAGGCAGCCCATTTTCTATGCAAAAAAATAAGACAAAATCTTAGACATTTTCATAGTGACTTGTTTCCCTTTTCGTGTAATAATACATGTACAAGCTTCGAACAAGAGCTTGAATCTACACAGAAAGGAGGTGTAGCATGGCGGTAATATCAAAACATGTAAATGCAAATTTACAATTTAACAACACGCAGCGGGAAACAGCACAAAGGCTTAACCGTATCCGAGGCAACGTACTTGGCGACGATGTAAAACTGCTTAGAGACGCAATACAAAGCATCCAAGCAGCAACAATCGGCGGCGTGTTCATGACTCTTACAACCGAACTGGCCGAAGAGTAAGCAGCATTACAAAATCTACATTAAAAGGAGGTGAAAACATTGAACGTATCCAATCGTGCAATCTTAACATTCTACACAAACGCTAACAACATTGTGAGGCTATCCATCCCTCGTGCCCGCATGGACAAAACCGGAGCGTCTGCTATCGCTTCTATGGAGGCAATTCTTGCAACTGATGCCGTAGTCACTAACGCAGGCATTCCAAGAAGCATCCGTGGCGCAGAACTGGTGCAAACCGCACGCACATCGCTATTCCAAGCAGAATAGTAGCATACAAACAGCGTACAAAACGGAGCACAGGGCTGTGCGACGCCGTAGCGCAGCGAGGAAGCAGAGGCGGAATTCATTTCCGTCAGAGCGGCAGAGGTTTGGGGACAGCGTCCCCATTTAAATAGAAGGAGGTGAAATTATGTTATCAGAAACCAACAGAAGGCTTGTATTACGTTTCGACCCGGGACAATTTACATTTCGTAGCTTTGATCACTTTACAGACGACACAACACTGCACGAACTGGCGCACAGGCTAAACGACTTCCGAGACACAGAAGTCAAACGTGTTTTAAAAGTTCAGTCATTCGAGCTGGTGCAGTAATAAACAGACCAAAATCTAAAAAAGGAGGTGAATACACATGCCAACCCGTGAAACATGCAACATGTCATTTAGCACATCAGCAGGAAAAAAGCACACGGTGCGTATCCAAAATCCGGACGCAAACCTTAGCCCCACAACGGCGATAAACGCTGCAACCATGTTTATGAGTGCAAATCCGTTTGACGAAACTGTAGGCAGCTTGTCCGATTTGCTGGGCATAGAAATAGTTACCACTACAAGAACTGTATTGGTATAAAAATTATTAAAGACCATTGCGTTTGCAATGGTCTTTTTTTTGGGTTAAAATCAATGCAATTAAAGCAACTCAATCAACGCTAAGGAGCGATTTTATGCACCCAATGTTTGAACAACTGGCCGCTGTGCGCCTAGTTCCTGTTATTGTAATAAACGATGCGGCAAAAGCTGTACCGTTGGCAAAAGCCCTGTACGATGGCGGATTGCCGTGTGCAGAGGTTACTTTGCGCACACCACAAGCAGCAGAAGCTATCCGTGCTATTGCAGATGCGATGCCCGACATGTTGCTGGGCGCAGGCACAGTGCTAACCCCTGCACAAGTGGACATAGCCCTTGCCGCCGGAGCAAAGTATATTGTTGCACCCGGCTTAAACCCAGAAACCGTACGTTATTGCCAATCTCTTAATGTACCCATGCTACCGGGCGTTTGCACGCCAAGCGAAGTAGAACTTGGATTATCGCTTGGGCTTGAAGCGTTGAAGTTTTTCCCGGCGGAAGCAGCAGGCGGCGTTAATATGTTAAAGTCGCTGTCCGGACCGTATGGCGGCGTAAAATTTATGCCAACCGGTGGCATTACCGCAAAAAATTTGAAGGACTACCTTTCTGTAAAAAGCGTTTTTGCTTGCGGCGGAAGCTGGATGGTAAAAGATGACCTTATTGCATCGGGAGATTTTGCAACCATTACCGAGCTAACAAGAGAAGCAGTAAATATTTAAAAAAACGCTCAGCATAATTAGCTGAGCGTTTTTTTATTACCCTTCTAGAGCCATTGGGTCAGATATACTTTTGGGAACTTCTATTCCCGTTGCGTAGCAGAATGCAATAATTTGACCAATGTGCATGTTTTCATGCCCTATCATCATGGAAATAATCTGATGCACGTTTTGTTGGCTGCCATAGTAGTCCATCACTTCTGTACCGTCCAAAAGCGCTAACGCTTTTTCCAGCTGCGCATCAAGTGCTGCCATGCGTTGAACCAAAGCTTGCTTTGGCAGGTTTTCGTACAAGTATTCTTCTTCGTACCTCAGCATTTTTGTACCCAAAGCGTTTACAACATCTCTTTGGAATAACGTCAGCTCGTAAGCCTGCAACCTTATGGTGTTTAGTTTTTTTCTCGGCAGTATTTTGTCAAGGTCTGCGTCGCTGAGTTCGTCTAAGAACCCTAACGTGATGCTGCGTGTTTGATGCCAATCTGCCAAAAGTGCCTTTAATGATTCAATCATGCCCATTCCTCCATTTAATATCTTGCGGAAATTTTATTTATTTTTTCTTTTATGGTATTACGCAGATGCTCCGGCTCAAGTACCTCCGCATATTCGCCAAAAGACAACACAAAGCCATATGTCCAATTATCCTCCGGAAACATAACGGTGAGTATAAAACTACCGTCCGGCTGCGCTTCAATATCTTCTTCTCTAAAATCATCTAGCAGCCGATATCTCATTTCCGGCAAAATGCGGAGCTTAATAAGTATCCATTCTTGCTCGTTGCTTGAGGTGAAGTTATCTTGCTCGTCCGGTAAATGCCGCTCGGCAAAATAGTCGTCTGTCACAGTTAAACTTTTAACCCGTGATAATTTGTACACCCTCATGCTTTGTTTTGTAAGGCAAAAACCTTTGAGATACCACGACCTGGACTTAAACCAAAGCTGCACAGGCTCAACTCGCCGAAATGTTTTTTCGCCATAGCTGTTGTAATAATCGAACTCCGCAATACGCCGTTCCAGTATAGCGGTTTTAAAATCGTTGAAGTAATCGTTTATCCCGCTCCAATCGGAAAAATCTACTTGCAGCCAGTTTGTTACGGTTTTATTGAAAATTGTGGACAGCCTTTTCAAAACTTGGTCTGTTTCCGACACTTTCAAATTCGATAAACCATGCAGTGCGGTCAAAATTTCGTTTTGCTCCTGCTCGCTTAAAATAGATTTATTTAGCACAGAATCGGGCAGCAATGCAACGCCCCCACCCTTGCCCTTTTCGGTGTATATGGGAATTCCGGCACTACTTAACGTATCTATGTCTCGGTAAATTGTCCGACGTGATACGCCAAGCTGTTCTGCCAGTTCTCCGGCGGATACACTTTTTCTGTGCATTAGAATATAAACTAATTCCAGTAATCTGTTTATTTGCATACTCATCACCAAGGGCATTGTAACACGTAGGTGTGACAGCAGTATGTCATGTTATGGTGGATTTTATAGGCAAATGTATTGTCATGATACACGCGTTGCCGCCGCAAATTATGCTCTCGATAAATTCCATTTTAATATCATTACCAAACGCAACTTGGAACGGCCTGCCTGTATGCCCGATAGTACAACAGTAACAAAATATATCCGAAACTGCTTTGTCTGTGTGTATAGCAAGCCAACAATGGCAGCCCTTACCGCAACTTCCCGTTTCTGTGTGTCCGCCGGGCGGCTTTGTCATGTACAGCACGTTACCACGAAGCCCCATTAAATCACCGTCGGTGGGATATGGATAACGTTCTCGCAACAAGCCAACAAATTCCTCCAACGTTTGGCTACTGTCGTAAAACGCTCGGATTTCTTTGCCGTCTTTTTCGTAATTTCCTCCACAAGGGCAGCGACTAGCCATCATTTGATACAAATACTCTTTATCGTTAAGCTCGTCCAATCCTCTAGTGAAATTACTGAACCACGCCGACAAACATTCAGGTTCATTTGTCATGTTATCTATATCACCAAAAATATAGTCCCGTTGCTCCTTGCCATATTTCACTTCGATATCACGGGCGAGCTGTAAAATCCATTGTTTGTTCATAGGCTTATCCACATAGCCGGGCGAACGCCCATATCAATTGCATACACATCGCTTCCGCACACGAACAATGCCCCTTGTGTGCCTACGACAACGGTCGTTGGGCGCAAGTGGATTCCTGGCGAACGCAACCACCACCATTTTGCGTCCCAACCTGCATTGTACACCTTGTGATACAGTGCTTTTCGTGCTTCGTTATATTGGTCGTTGACACACTGCCCAAACTCAATACAATGTTCCCCGTCACTTAATACAAGCTCATCACTCTCAACAATCTTGTCACTTTCGTTGCACTTCCAATGCCATCTTTTGTTGTTTCGCAAATCGCCGCTGTCGCCGAAATATTCCAATACTTCGTTCGTACTCAGCAGAAAAATTTTGTCAACGGTAGGATTACCCCACTTTGTGCCGTACCAAGGGTTATCGCAGTCGGTCAGCCTTGTTTCCAAAATGCGCACCCTGTCAGTCGGGTCGAAAGTGTCGTAAAACTGCTTGTTTAGATATTTGCGCACATCACAGTGTTCCCACGTGATGTGAGTAAACTCCTCGTGATATGGTCGTGTTTCAATCACACGTTCGGTGATAATCAATGCACTGTTGCCATCCGTTTTCAGCACTCGCCATTGATATTTGCCAAAGGGTATTATTGCGCCCTCTGTGATAGCAATCGGCGATAAAATTGAATCAACCGAGCTGTTTAAAAGTTTTGCCAACATCGGAAGCATTGTTGTTTCCGGCAAAGCATGTCCATTCTCCCATTTGCTGATTGCTTGCGCACTGATGCCCAGTTTTTCAGCCAATTCATCTTGCGTAAAACCGTTTCGTTTACGTAACAATAAAATCTGATTGCCTACTTTGATATTATCCAACATAACATCCTCCTGCATTTTATTTGTTCCGATATTAGCAAAAATAAAATGGCGTTACCATACGGCATAGGTTGCGTTTTTTGCTGAAAACTTAAATGACGGTTTACAAATTATTTTTAATCTAAAAATGTAAAGTACGCTTGACATTTTATTTGACACATGTTATTCTCGTGTAAAGCTAGCTTTACATTAAACTAAACGGGGTGATAATTTGAAAAATCGCTTGGAGGAAATACGCAAGATGTGCGGCATAACACAGGAAGACTTGGCCAACGTCTTAGCTGTCAGCCGCCAGACAATCAGCAGCTTGGAAAGCGGCCGCTACAATCCCAGCATCACGCTGGCGTTCAAATGCGCCAAATATTTCGAGATGCAAATAGAAGACATTTTTATTTATGAGGAGGAAAAGGAATGAAAACTTTTTTGAGGATGTCCATACAGGGCATTATTGGCGGGGCGGCACTACTGACAGCAGGAATTCTATTGCTTATTTTTGCAAGCATGACACCGCTGTCGTGGATATTAATTGTAATGGGATTAGTCGCATTTTTCAGCGGCTTAATCAACGTAACTACGTCTTATCAGGCAAAGAAAAACACTGTACCGCAGGAAATTAAAAATAACCTAAACGACGAGCGCAACGCCGCCATCATGGAGAAAACAAAAGCCGCCGCACATGACTTTTTAACATGGGCGATGTGGGCGGTGATTATCCTGTTAGCGGCTATGCAGGTGGATTTGTGGATTACACTTGTGTTGGCAGGCGTGCAAATCGCACAAGTGGTAGTATCGATGGTGGCAATGTTTTGGCTAAGGAAGCGCATGTAAGGCAAAATCACGAAGTCACATACATTAAAATGCCCACGGAGAAAGTATTATCTTCGTGGGTAATATCCACATGCCCGTTATATTTTTCTACAGACTTGCAAATATTCTTTAACCCATAACCATGGTTGCTGCCTTCTTTGCGGGAGGCAATAACATCTTCGCCGTCTTTGTTTTTTACATATTTCACTTGCCCGTCAAAAGTATTGTCTACTTTTATAAATAGGTTACCTTTGTTGGCTTCTACGGTTAAGCGTATCATTTTATCATCTACTTTTGCCACGGCATCAAAAGCATTGTCCAGCAGGTTGCCAAGTATTGTTACAACATCTACCACGTCTATATCCAGCGATGGCGGCACAAAAATTTTAACCTGCAAATTTATGTTTTCGCTTACTACATCCTTTAGCTTGAAGTTGATTATGCTGTCGAAAGCTATGTTACCGGTATCGCTGTATACTTCGCCATTGTCTATCTCACCCAGTAAGCTGTCCAAGTAATCGGTCGCCGCCAAATTGCCTGCGGTAAAATCTTTTAATGTAGATAAGTGCAGCTTTACATCATGCCTGTACGCTTTCATTCTGTCTACGGACTCCTGCATTAACTGACATTGAGCAAAATAGTATTCTTTTTCTTGGGAATGCAATGCAGATTGTAACGTTTTCTCAAACGCTTTGGAGAGGCTGTTGTATAAATAAAAGAATATCAAAATAATTCCCAAAGTGTTAACCATTGTAAGAATTATCGTAACAGCTACCGGATGTATGTGATGAAAAAGCTCCACAAACGTGTGTATAGTCGGCAGCAGTATAAACGGAAGCCACACTTTATTTAAATTGATTGTGGTTTTTTTTATGTTTATAAACAGAGGAAACACCAGCAAAGCGATTATAAAAATAATAGTGCTTGATAAAATCTGAGCTAAACCTACATGGTTAACAAGCAAAGTTTCCGGCATGAAAAACGCAAGGGCTTGAAACATTCCCGTACCCGCCATCATCACATAATGCCCGCCTACTGCGGCGGCTATGCGTCTAATGGTAACCCCTTCGTAGTTTAACGCCACAAGAAACAAGGCAAGAAAATACAAACCGATAACTACAACCGGGGGTATAATCGGAAACCACGCTTGTATCCCTAACGTTACCCAAACAAGAAAATACGAAAAAATTGTGATTGGCAGAACTGCCCGCCTTTTTTCGAAAAATACATTCATCGCTCTTTCTGTGGCAAGCACGATAATTGCGTTGGCAACCAAAAAAATTAAATTATTCATTACATCATCCGCCTTTTCATAATTTCGTAGTATCTTTCCCGTACTTCCGTTTGTCTGTGTTTGCTTATCGGAATGGGCATTTGGCTGCCAATAAGCGACACTTGGTTAAATTTTAACGCCGTAATGTAGTCATAATTAACCACATAAGACTTGTGGATAAAAAGAAAGTCGAACCTTTTTAGCTGTTCGTACGCTTCTTTTATCGAGCCGTAAAATTCTTCCTGCTTGCCGCCTGCAAGATGCAACACTAATTTTCTATCGTAGCTTTCCAAATAGACGATATCCTTTACCTGCGCTTTAAATGTGTCGTGTCCTATTTTGTATGTAAACTCGCCCGACCAAAGCCCGGCAATTTTTAGATATTTGCGTACTATCTCTTCAATTTTTTCATGCCGCAAAGGTTTTACAATAAAATTAAGGGGCTGAATATCAAACAATTGCAAGGCGTATTTCTTTTCCCAAGAGATATAAACGATTGACGAAAGATGATTTTGCAACGTGTCCCGAATAAGCCGCCCCACTTCGATGCCAGTTGCATGGGCGAGCAGTTCGCCATTAGGCGAACGACCAGCCCCGGTTGCGTTACCTTGTACAAATTCTATATCCAGGAAAATTAAATCGTAATGCGTACCCGTTTCTATTTTTTTGTAAAATTCGCCGCAGCAAAAGAAAACATCTATGTCGTATGTGATATTTAACTTACCAAATATTTCGGCAAGCGCATCTTCAAGCTCTGCACCTATTTTTGTTTCATCATCACAAATGGCAATATGTATCATAACAAGCTCCCCTTTCTACTTACAGTTTACCATTTTTCTTATAATGTGCGTGTCCGGTTACTGCAAAAACTTACCCTGTTACTGCAAATTCTCGTAAAACGAAAATACTATGGTAGAGTTAAGAAAAACAAGGAGGTAATGTTATGTTGCAATTGATAATTCATGCAGCGATTGGCGGAGTGATGGTTATTTTAGGGTCAATCTTGCTTACGGGGCGGGGTGAATTTATGCTGGCAGGTTACAACACTATGCCAAAAAGTAAAAAAGAACGGTACGATACCCCTGCATTATGCAAGTTTATGGGCAAAATAATTCTGCTGCTTGCTGTTTTAATAATACTTGCAGGTATTGAAGCGTTATATGCACCATGGTTTTGGATTGTTTGGGGAATTGCATTTGTGGGGATATTAACATTTGTCATAATTTACGCAAACACAGGGAACCGATTTAGAAAATAGGAGGAAATTCTAATGCTGAAATTTTTCAGAAACATGATGGCGTTATTGCTGGTTATTATTTTAGCCACCGCAAGTATAACCATTGCAGCGGAAGCGCAGGAGTTTACGCCTATCCGTGCAACGTTTGAAGCCCTTGACGCAGAAGTAGAATGGAACGAAGCAGACAGCAGCATAACAGTTGTTTTAGGCAGCGATACTTTTACGTTTTTTGCAAACAACCAACAGGCTTATGTTAATGGCAAGGCAACAACCCTGCAAAATCGTGTGTTTATAGAAAATGACAGGGCATTTATTCATTCTGCCGATTTACAATACATGCTTGCACAAGTAAGGAATTTTACCGATTACCCCGTTGTTCTAGGCGAAGGCACAGCCTTCCCGCTGGATGGCATTTTATCCATGCCAAATAACACAACGGGTCAAGTACCTGCCGTTGTGCTTGTGCATGGTTCTGGCCCGCAAGATATGGACAGCACCATATTCGAAAACAGACCATTTCGTGATATTGCCGAATACTTGGCGGCAAATGGCATTGCGGTTATCCGTTATAACAAGCGCACGTACTCGCATATCGAAACCATGCATCATTATTTTACTGTGCAGCACGAAACCATTGAGGACGCTGTTTTGGCAGCAGACATGCTAAGAGCCGACCCCCGCATAGATTCCGAGAGAATTTTTGTAATAGGGCTAAGCTTGGGCGGAATGCTTGCGCCACGCATCCATGCCGAAGGCGGAGATTTTGCCGGTATTATCTCGCTTGCCGGTTCGCCACGGCTGTTGACAGACATTATGCTATCGCAAAACCTCATGGAACTTGAAGCCTTGGTTGCTATTTCGGAAGATGCCGAGGAAAAAGCACTGCTTACAGCAACGCTGGAGGCACTGCCGCAAGCGTGGGCGGAGCAGATGAACACCGCAGTAAACCTGCCGCCGGATGTAGCAAAAGACATACCTATGTTGGGTGCGACGGTGTACTATTTTATCGATATGTACCAAAACCCAATGTCTGCATTTATAGACGATATCACTGCACCAATGCTTATTATGCAAGGCTCGAACGACTTGCAAATACTGGCGGATGTTGACTTTATTCTGTTTCAAGAACTACTGGCCGGCAGAGAAAATGTTACATTTAGGCTGTATGAAGGGTTAAACCATCTATTTATGCCGTCTGCAAAAACAAGTATTTTGCAGCTCATGGATGAATATGCAATACCGGCTAGAGTCGATAGCCAAGTGCTGGCAGATATTGTAGCTTGGATAAAGGGGAACTAAAAAAAGGGCGAAAGCCCTTTTTTTACTGTTACTGCATTGGTACACGTTTTAATATTTTTATTTTGCCTTTTTTCTTTATCTGCTCTGTAGAGGATTCTGTCACGCAGCCAAGCGTAACCGAGCCGCTGTCGTGCAGCGTGATATTTGCAATACGTGCAGTAATGCCCGCCGCATCTACATCACCGCTACCGGCGATGTCTACATGAAATTTGTCGCAGCTTCCGTTGCCGATACTTATATCGCCGCTGCCGCCCATTTTTATGGAAATATTTCCGTCGCCTGTTTTTTCATCTACGGATACATCACCGCTGCCGTTTATACTTACATTTATTGCAGAGGCTGCGCCTAAACTCACATCGCCGGAACCGTTTAAACTTACCCACGCTTCGTCTGCATTGTTAAAGGTTACATCACCCGAACCGTTTATCGATATGTTTAGTTTTGCTGAATCTTTTGCAGAAATATCACCTGAACCGTTTACCATAACATTGCAGGTATCGAAGTTTAGCACATCTATATCGCATGACCCGTTAACGAGAATATTGCCTGTTTCGAAACGCTCTATTTCGGAGGTTAGCAGACCTGAACCATTTACACAAAAGTTGGCATGTTTGCCTTGGTTGTACGGTACTTCTACCGTTACTTTATTGTCTTGGTATCTACCTTTAAAGTTGTTGTTGTCTTGTTGCAGGAATTCGACAGTTAATTTACGGTCTGCCAGTTTTGCTTGCAGCAAGTGAATAAACATTGGGTCGCCCGTGGCTCGCACACGTGTACGGTTGTCGGGAGAGCGTTTGATATAACACTCGTTAAAAAGTACAGTGATATCCATACTGTCGCTATCACTGCCTTGAACCGTGGGGTCAAATTCAAAATATTTTTCGGTTTCTGTATAACCATTTACATTACTCTGTTGCATAATACCTACATCCTCTCCTGAAATAAAATGGATTTCTCCCGAGCCAGCATTTGTTGCTAATCTATTAGAAAGCTCTGCCGTGCTGCCGTCTTCAAATTTTACGCCTGTGTCGTCTTTGCTTGCCACTTTTTTGTTGGAATAACACGCCACCGTTGTGGTAGAATGAACCAACGGCAACCCTTCAAATGTATCGGGGTAAGAAAATTGCACCGCCGGGGTTACTTTGCCAAATAGCTGATTGATGTCTGTACCCAAAATTTCCGCCAACGTTGGAATAATTGTAATATCCGGGTAGCTTTGGTCGTTTTCCCATTTGGATACCGCCTGCCCTGTTACACCCACTCTATCGGCAAGGTCTTCTTGGGTTAGCCCCTTTGCCTTACGTAGTTTTTGCAACCGCAAGCCAAATCCGTTAAATTCGTACATAAAAATGCTCCTCTCTTGATTTCTTTTTGAAGAATATCAAAAGAGGAGCATTTTTTCAACAACCATTGGTTGAATTCAATTAATGGTTTGTATTTTTCAATTTAATTGGAGCGTACAGAAGCATCTGCTCATAACCAAGCCCTTTCATAATATCGGGATGGGAGTCATGGGTGTATATCATATGCCCCAGCATTTCTCGGTCATTGTCCATAATAAAATTTGTGGTTTCGAGCCATTTTGCTGCTTTGCTCCGTACTTTGTCGTGGCTTTCGCCATCGCCGTCCATACTCACAGAAACAGCATACAACCCGCCTTGGAATTCGGTAATTTCAAAAGGATGGGTATCAGCTTCCGTTACATCGTCTGTAATTCGCCATATCCACGCAGCTTTTCCGTCTTTTCCATATAAAAAATCGCAACCGTCAAAGAGGATGGGCGCAGTTAAACCTTTTGCCGACAATTCAACGGCTTTCGCATCGCTGCCCATATCAAAAATTTTGTCCCAACCGACAAGACCCGTTGTAAGTGCTCTAAACTTGGGGATATTTACTACCATCACATCCGGCACTTTTTTATCGAGTTTGTCGGCAACTTCCAGCAAGCGGTTTATGTTGGCAGCATTGCCGGAATAACTGGTGTTTGAGAGGTTCGCCTCAATTTCCCTTGCCTTGTCATAGAGTAATTTGACATCAGATTCCTTGCTGAAATCAAATTGCTTGATATGCTCGATAAAGGACAACACAATTTCCTTTAATTCATGAAGCAATGCCACTTCATCGTCAATATCCTCAACCTTTTTCCCCAACACTTCAATCACGACCTCCGAACCGGCTGCCATAAATATGCGCTTTATATCTTTAACGCTAATATTTAGTTTGCGCAGGATAAGGATTTGTTCCAATTTTTTTAAGCTGACATCATCGTACAGCCTGTAGGCATAGTCCTCGCTACGGGTGCTGGTAATCAGCCCCATTTCTTCGTAATAACGCAATGTGCGGGAAGAAATATTATAACGGCCGGATACTTCTTTAATTTTGATTAGATTAGACATATTAAGCCCTCCTAATTTTAAGTTGAGGGTAGTATAACCATTGACGCAACGGCAGAGTCAAGCATAAGAAGGGCTACCTCTCCAATGGAAAGATAGCCCGCTTAAATTATTCTTCGTCTTTGGCAGGACTGCCAACAAACGCATCAATGACAGAACTCAAATCATTTTTCTTGGTTGCGCCTTTAAGCACGTCTATCAGGTTTATACCTGTCAACGCTTCTACGGTTTCAGGCAATTGCGCAACGATATCTGTTACATAACCTGCAACCTTGGAAGCCCCTGCGGGTTTGCCGTTTGCACCGCCACCATTGTCGATAACAACAATTTTTTCTGTGCGGGAAATAGGCTCTGCAACGTTTTTAGCAATTTCCGGCAAGCGTTCAATCATCATTTGGATAACCGCTGCATCGTTATACTGCTTAAACGCTTCCGCTTTTTTCATCATGGCTTCCGCTTCTGCCAAACCTTTTGCTTGGATGGCTTCTGCTTCCGCTTGACCTTGCACACGGATGGCTTCCGCTTTAGCGTTACCTTCCAGTTTTACGGCTGCGGCTTCCGCTTCTGCTTTTGCCACTTGCTCAAACTTGCGGGCTTCTGCCAAACGCTCTTGACGGTAGCGTTCTGCGTCGGCTTGCTTGTTAATGGTTGCTTCAAGCTCTTTTTCTTTGCGCTTTGCTTCTTGCTCTGCAAGCTCTGTTTCTTTTTGGCGGCGCAAAAGCTCTACTTGAAGTTCGGTTTCGGTTACTTCTTTTTTAACCTTGTTTTCTTCGATTAAGTACGCATTATCGGCGATAGCCTTAGCAGATTCTTGCTCTCTGCGGTAGGCTTGGATTTTTATTTCTCTTTCTTTTGCCGCTTCTGCCACTTGAGTATCTGCCAACAATTTTGCTTCTTCCCCGAGGCGTTTTGCTTCGGCGGTACGCACCACTGTTTCACGCTCTGCATCTGCTTCTGCAATTTGCGCGTCACGCTTTACTTCGGAAATACGCTTGCGCCCAAGTGCTACCAAGTAGCCGTTCACGTCATCTATGGACATTACGGTGAAGGCTTTGATTTCAAGACCCATTTCTGCAAGAGCAATGGCGGCGTTTTCTTGCACTTCGCTGGAGAATTTGTCTTTATCTTGGTAAATTTCCTCTACTGTCATTTTTGCGATAATTTCGCGTAGTTTACCAACCAGCACATAACTTGATTGTGTGGCAATTTCCGCAGCGGTTTTGTCGGTGTTGCCACGGAAAAACTGCTCTACGGCTGAGTAAATCGATTCCTTGTCGGATTTTACTTTTAC
>Ga0131853_10008061_pt1 | contig 19155 bp, 21 predicted proteins | sample TergutLab28metaG_FD_92764 | JGI IMG/M metagenome (GOLD analysis project Ga0131853, IMG submission 92764) | Labiotermes labralis P1 segment gut microbial communities from Petit-Saut dam, French Guiana - Lab288 P1 (version 2) (version 2) | ecosystem: Host-associated > Arthropoda: Insects >...
AGCACTTTTTTTGTTTTTATGGCGTCAATGCACCCCTTGTGGACATATGCTCCTTTGCCACCTTGCTTGTCTGTTGGAATTTTTTTAAGTTCTTCTTTTGGTGCTTTTCCTCTGCAGACAACACAACTTCTTATGGGAACTTTAACTTCAACGAATATTTTTTCTGTCTTTTTATTTCTCATCTCGTCCCCCTTTCTCTAACTACAGTTCTGAATCTAAATCTCCAAAGATGTCGCCAGAAGCCATTCCATCAGTTTGATTTTCTTCTTTTGCTTCTTCTGCTGGAGTTTCTTTTGGAGAAACTGCTGGCGCTGTGCCTTCAGTTTTAACGTCAATCTTCCAACCAGTTAGACGGCTTGCAAGTCTTACGTTCAATCCACCCTTTCCAATTGCAAGTGAAAGTTTTCCTTCTTGAACGATTGCACGTGATTGTCTGTTTGCATCGTCTAAGTCAATAGAAATAATTCTTGCTGGGCTTAGAGCCGCTGCAATAAACTCATCTGGATTGTCTGAATATGGAACGATGTCGATTTTTTCTCCGCCAAGTTCTTCAACAATTGCGTTTACTCTTGCACCCCTAGAACCAACACATGCACCGATTGGGTCGATATTTGCATCAGCTGAATAGATTGCAATCTTTGTTCTGTATCCCGCTTCTCTTACGATATTTTTAATTATGATATCGCCTGAAGAAATTTCTGGAACTTCAAGTTCAAAAAGCTTCTTAACAAAGTCTGCAGTTGTTCTTGTAACCTGCATTTGTGGACCTCTGAAGTCATCTCGAATATCTTTAACAAGAACTTTGATTCTTTGTCCAACTTGATATCTTTCTCCTGGAATTTGGTCTTTAAGAAGCAAAACACCTTCTGCGTTGTTTAGACCAGTTTCCAAAAAGATTGCTCTATCTTCAATACGTCTGATGTTTGCAGTGATGATTTCGCCTTCTTTGTCTTCAAGTTCATCAAGTGCAATATGCTTCTTTGCTTCTCTAATTTTTTGCAAAAGAACTTGCTTAACAGTTTGCGCAGCAATTCTGTTGAAATCTTTAAGGTTGATTTCCTCTTCAATCACATCTCCAACTTTAAGTTTTGGATTGATTTCTTTTGCTTCAGCAAGAAGAATCATCTTGTCTTCATCAAGTTCTTCGCTGTCGTCTGCAATAACTGTTTTAAACGCTCTTGCTCTAATTTTCTTTTTCTCAGTGTCGATATTAACTTTAACGTTTTTCCCTTCACCAATTTGTCTTCTTAGCGCAGAAGAAATGCCTTGCTCTAGTGATTCAATAACAAAAGTTATGTTGATGTTATACTCACTTTCAAATGCTTCTAATGCTGCAAAAAAATCTTTACTTACCATTTTTCTCCCTCTTTTAGTTAAAAGGCAACGGGTGCCCGCTGCCTTCATGTTTACTTATTTAGCTTTTATAATTATATCACTATATGAAATATTTATCAACTGTTTTAAGCCATGATGACATATAGCAGAATTGAAATGAAATGACAGATTGTTCCACCAAGAACAAACAAGTGCCAAATTGAGTGAATATATCTTTTCTTATGCCCCAGTGCATAGAACACTGCACCCATTGTGTATGAAATTCCTCCCGCAAGAAGAAGCCATAACCCACCCGAAGCAAGATGCTCAAGCAATGGTCCAATCGCCACAACAGCAATCCAACCAATCACAAGATAACTAACAAATGTTGCAGTGGTCAAAAATTTATTCTTCATGCCTAGTGCTTTTGAAATGATTCCAAGAATTCCAACTCCCCACACAATTCCAAACACCAACCATCCTTGCCACATTCCATATAGCGTGATTAGACAATACGGCGTGTATGTTCCCATAATCAAAAGATATACACAAATATGGTCAAAAATTCTAAAAACCCTCTTTGCTTTTCCTGGTTTAAGTCCGTGATATAGGCTGCTCATTGTATACATAACAACCATGCTGATTCCAAATATGATTACTGCAACAATTCCAATCGGTTCAAGTTCGTATATAATTGCAAATATTAAACCTAATGCCAGTCCAATAATTCCAAGCCCGCCACCAACAATATGAGTTACATAATTAAATATTTCCTCACCTCTTGTGTATTTTGGGTTTTTTTTATGTTGAGGAGTAGGCTTAACCTTCATCGTCTCCAAATCAATATCAAATTCTTCCGCGTTTTTTAAATCCATTTAAAAAGTATAACACACAACTTTTATAATCGTGTTGATTATTTTTTATATTGTGTTATAATTTTATGTTATTATAAATTAAGGACGAAAAATACATGGACACGGGCTTGCATATTGCACTTTATATATCACTTCTGGCGATGATATTGCTATCATTCTGTTTTTCGTTTTCTGAAACTTCTTTTTCAACAATTACCAAAGCAAGACTTAAAACAATGGCAGAGAAAAGCAAGAAAGCAAGAAGAACTCTTCGAATTTATGAAAACTTCGATAGATTCCTTTCAACAGTTCTAATCGGCGACACAATCACAACCTTGACTGCCTCATCTCTATGTACAATCATCTTTATAAATTATTGGGAAGAAAACCTTGCAGCAACAGTTTCAACAATTGTGATGACTGTTGTTCTTCTGATTTTTTGTGCAGTAACACCAAAAACAATTGCAAAAACAAACTCAGAAAAGAAAGCAGTCTTAATGACTCCTTTCATTGAGTTCTTCACTGTGATGTTCTACCCTATCAACCTATTCTTTAAAGCTTGGAAAAAACTTCTAGACTTTTTGTTTAAAGCAGAAAAAGAAGACACCATGACTGAAGACGAACTAATTACAATAATCGAAGACGCAAAAGATTCAGGACTGATTGACGAAGACGAAAGAGAAGTTATTTCAAACGTTATTGAGTTCTATGGGCAAAAAACATCAGACATTCTCATTCCAAGAATGGAAATGATTGCAATAGAAAAACATGCAAATGCAAAAGATGTCACAAAACTTTTCATGGAACATGGCTATTCGAGACTTCCAGTTTATGAAGGAAACATCGACAACGTTATTGGAACAATTCACATAAGAGATTTCTTCAGACTCACCCAAACAAAGAATGGAAAAATTGAAAGCATCATCACCCCTATTGTTCTAACTTCAGAAGAAACAAGCATAAGCGATTTGTTTAAACATCTTCAAAAGAAACAAAGCCACATTGCAGTTGTTGTTGACGAATATGGCGGAACAAAAGGCCTTGTGACGATGGAAAACATCATCGAAGAACTTCTTGGCGATATCTACGACGAAAGCGACGAAATGGACGAAGACGAAGACATCACTCCACTTGAAGACGGCAGATTTAGAGTTTTGTGCGATATGTGCATATATGAAATGTTCGACTTTTTTGAAGTTGATTTGACAGACGAAGAAGAAGATGCGCTTCCGCAAACAGTGAATGGTTGGATTACACAAGAGCTTAAGGACCTTCCAAAAAAAGGAAACAAATTCACATACAAAAATCTTGATGTTAAAGTGACCAAAACAGACGAGAAAAAAGCGATTGAGTGTGTCATCAAAAAGAACCCGAAAATTGAAATTGAAGAGGACTAAGTCCTCTTTTTTTTGTGCCATTGACATTGAAGAAGCTGCATGATATTCTTGTTTAATGAAATTTATTATTGGAGAATTAGGCTTAGAAGTCACAAGACGTTGCAATCAAGTTTGCAAAGACTTTTGCATGCGTGGACCTATGCAAAACATAAACCTATCTCCTGCCGTTGTCGACCATATTTTGAATGATGAAAACATTGAGGAAATCTATAGCATTTTGTTCAGTGGTGGCGAACCAACTCTAAACGAAGATTTGATTGTATATATCGTAGATAAAATTATTAAAGAGAACCTTAATGTAAAAAACCTAGCTCTATCTTCAAACGGACTAAAGTTCAGCCAAAGAATTGTTGACGCTTTTGAAAGATTTGTTAAACATAAAGATGGCAACACTGCAATCATTGGTTTTTCTAACGACCAGTTCCACAAACCTATACCAGAAAACGTGAAAGAGCAATATCTCAAATCTCCAAAGAACATTATTCATGTTGAACAACTCTTAAATAAACGACACACCTATCGTGCCAAAAAATCTGGATTTGCAGCCGAAGGTGTTTTCTTTGATTATAAAGAGCAAAGACCATATGAAATTTCAACAAAAGGCAAAACAATATATATAACAGACCTATATGTTTCAGCAACCGGAAACTATACATTTGGGTGCGATGGCTCATATAAAGAAATGGATGAGCAAAACTTTGGCAAAGTTATTGGAACTTCCATTCCGATGTTCTATCTAAAGCACATAAAAAAAGAGATTGCTAAGCATGCAACCCCTCATATAACAAAACTAGATAAACCTCTTCATAGCGATAAGCGCGTGAGCAGTGGCGAGAGCGTCGTCTAGTGCCCTGTGAGCGTTTTTATTCTTTAGACCTAGTTCTTTTAAAACCCTATCTAACTTATAGCTCTTAAGGCTTGGAAAGGCTCGTGGTGCAATTTTGAGTGTATCTAGATATTTCTGACTAGAAACACAGTCAATCAATTCTTCATAGTCAATGCCAAGTTCCTTAGACTGCTGCGACAAGAAGTTTAAATCAAACGAAATAATGTTATGTCCAGCAAGAACCGCACCCCTAGAGAACAAAAGAAAATCTAAAACAACATCCTTAAAATATGGCGCATCTTTCACAGCCTCGTTTGTGATTCCGTGAATCTTTCTTGTGTCTTCCATAATTTCATATTTTGAAGGTCTAATAAGAGACGAAAACGTTTCAACAATTTTCCCTTCAACAATTTTAACCGCCCCTATTTCAATAACTTCGGCAGTTGCAGAACTTAGCCCAGTTGTTTCAAAGTCCAAAACAACAACAGTGTTGGCTTTAAGGAAGCAAGCCTTTTCCAAAAGTTCGTCTGTCTCAGTCTTTTCTTCAAGTGATAGTTTGATTTGGCTTTCAGACACAACTCTTTGCGGAAAGATTGTTATATATTCTTCTCTCAGCCCAACCTTTTTTGGAATATGTTTAAAGTCTTCAATCAAACTTAATTCCCTAACCACAATATTGATTTTGTCTCTAAATTCTTCAACTTTTCCAAAAATCAAAACATTTGCGTTGTCACTTAGTTTTTCCAATTTCTTTATTGTTTGTTTTGTTGCAAAAACAGTTACTGGAATTTCTCCAGTTGTGTCGTTTAGTGTGAAGTTGAACAAATATCTATTTTCAACAACATCTTTTTTATTTTTCTTTTTAAACACGCGTTTTGTGAAGTTTGAAATCTTTCCTGCAACAATGCAGTTTTGTGTATTCTTATTTACTGCCTTAATTGGCACTGCAGAGTGTGCATCAAGTTTTCCAACGTATTGTATAACACCCTTAACTAAAACATGACCATCATCAAAATGATTGCCAAGTTTTTTAACTGCGGCTGTCTTGATTTCTTTAATCGCTTCAAAATTTGGTTTAGAAGAAGTTTTGATTAGAACAATTTCAAAGTCAACAAGATAGTTAAACTCCAAAACTTCTTTTGTGTCTTTTAGAAAATCATTGCCTTCAATCAAATCAATTCCTTCTGGCATCACATAGAAAACAAGTTGCGGGAAATATTCTAGCCCCTCAACCTCAACCTTTTCAATCAAACCTTCAAGCACCATATATTTCTGAGCAATAAATTTATTTATAATCGAAACAATTGTTTCTTTGTCTGGTTTAGATTCCTTAAACTGAACTTCAATATCTGCAATTTCCATTTCTCTTCCGGCTATATATTCTTGAACAGCTTTTTTAATTTCAAATGCCACATCGCTGGTTGGAATTGTGTTCACCAAAAAATTGAAAACTGCTTTTGCCGTTTTCTCATAATAATCTATATATCTAAGTCTTATACCAAGAGTTGTGTTTATGCTTTTCTTGATGTGTTCTTCCAACATGTGCATATATAATTTTACCACGAGAATCTACATAAGCAACTTAGAAAATTCCAAGATAATAATAAACGCCAACAACGCCAAAAACCCAATGCCATGAACCATTGCTTCAATCTCTCTCTTGATTGGCTTTCGTCTAATCCATTCAATTATGATAAACACCATTCTTCCACCATCTAAAGCAGGGATTGGAAGCAAATTGAAGATTGCAAGGTTCATAGAAATCAAAGGCAAAAACACAAGAAGAATTCCTGGGTCTGCTCTTGTGAAATCTGCAATTGTTCCAATGCTTGTGATTGGTCCACTCAGTTCTTCAAGACCTTCTCCAGTAAATAACTCTGCAAATGAGCCAACAAGGGCTACAAACATTCCAACCCCAACTTCAGGCGCTCGAACAAGCGCTTCTCCAAAACTATGCCTATATGCACCAGAACTCATGCCTAGTTGCAAAACTTCTAAAATTTTGCCTTCTTCTTTTGCATAGTCTGTGTTGGCTACGTTTCTGATTGGACCTTTATAAACAACAATTGGAACATCAATTTCATTCCCGCCACGCCTCACTCTAAAGATTAAAGTGTCGCCTTCCTTAGCACCTTGAGCAGCACTTACAATTGTGTTTCCATGGAGCACGCCTAGTCTCTTTCCATCAACCCTCAAAATCACATCACCAGCCTGAAGCCTGCTCACCCACTCGCCAGCATCGTTTTCATACCAGTTTGGGTTAGAAACCAACTGGCTATCTGCAGTAGGTGTGTGCGGAGAAATTGTTCTAACTTGAGGTAAATCATAACCAATTGAAACAAGCAAAATCACACAAAAAATAATCCCAAAAATAAAGTTAAAAATCGCACCGCCCGCAATAACAATAAGTCTCTTCCATGGCTTTTGTTCTGAAAAGTCGTCTTCTTTTCTGATTGGCGTTGCTTCTGGAGGATAATACTTAGTGCCATCTTCCAAAACTTCAGCTTCAACTTTTTTCTTTACTGGAATTTCCATTTTGTTTCCAAAACTGTCTTCAATAACTTCAACTTCTTCAACTTCAAATTCGCTCTCTTGAAACGCACAATAGCCACCAAGTGGAAAAATTCTGATTGAAAACTTTTCCCCAGTCTTCTTGTTGGTGTATGAAAAAATTGCTGGACCAAAACCAATTGCAAATTCTTTGATTTTAAATTTAAAAAGCTTGCCAAACAAATAGTGACCAAGCTCGTGAATGGTTATAAGAAACAACAAAACTAATACAGCAATAACGATATATAGCATATATCATAGTATAGCAAAGAGTTTAGAATTTTAAAACCTTAAAGAAGTATAATCATAAAACTAATAGCAAAAACAACACAGCCAACAACAAGTCCATCAATTCTGTCCATCATTCCACCATGCCCTGGCATAAGAGCACCCATGTCTTTAATACCCATCTTACGCTTCATAAAGCTTTCAAGAATATCTCCAAGTTGAGCAAAAATGCTTGCAATGGCTGCAATAATCAAAACATGCCACCATAGAATTCCCATGTCTTGAATGTGCTTTCCAAAATATGGAATCGCCCACAAAACCCAATATGCAGCAATGCCAAACCCAGTTCCAAGAACAAAGCCACAAACTGCACCTGAAACAGATTTGTTTGGACTAATTTTTGGGCACAGTTTTGGTCCGCTAATAAGACGTCCAAGAACCATTGCAAATGTGTCTGTTGCCATAACTGTGATGAATGCAAGTGCAAGAAGAACAAAGCCAAGGTCCGAGTTGATGTTTGTTCCAAAGCCTGGAATGTGGTTTAGGATATACATAAACGTTATAAGAAGAGTTGGATAAACAATTGCAAGCATCATTTTCTTGATACTCATCCAAATCTCAATATCTCTGCGTTTAATAATAATGCAACCAATAACGCACACATAAGCAACAATCATTGTGATTGCAGCCATAACAATCGTTAGGAAGATTGGCCATATTCCCCATTCTAAAATTCTTAGAATCTGGAACAAAAACATATTCACACCCGTAAAAGCAAGAGCAAAACCAAGCCTGATTCTTGGGTTATGTTTTCTGTCTTCTCCAAGGGCTCTAGCCACTTCAAATGCACACATAAATGAAAGTATAAGCACAAAGATGTCGAAGCTATAAACCCACAATTGTCTTAGAGCAAATGCTGCAATAAGTGCAGCTGCTATAAATATTCCTGAAATAATTCTTTTTTTCCACATAATTTCAAGTATACCACAATAAGCCAAAATCTAACAATCATTTCACATTGCCAAATCGCCTCTCACGTGCTGAAAATTCAACCAAAATCTTTTCTAGAACTTTAGCATTCATATCTGGCCAATGCTTTGTTATAAAAATAAATTCGCTATAAGCCATCTGCCAAAGCATGAAATTTGAAACTCTTTTCTCTCCAGATGTGCGAACAACAATGTCTGGGTCTGGAATGTCTTTTGTATAAAGATTGTTTGAAATATCTTCTGAGGTTATTTGCGGATTGCTCTCAGGTGCAACCCCTACAAGCCACTTATTCACCGCTTGAACAATATCAAGTTTCCCCCCATAATTAAACCCTATGTTTAAAACAAGCCCTGTGCATTCCTTAGTTCTTTCGATGGCTTCCAAAATATCTGTCTTCAGTTCAACAGGCATTGTTTCAAGACAACCCATATGCATAAGTTTGATGTTGTCTTTCTTAACTTTTTTTGGCGTCAACTTTTTCAAATAACCCCGCATAAGCCGAATGATTTCATCAACCTCTTCTTTTGGTCTTTTCCAGTTCTCAGTGGAGAAAGCAAAAACAGACATATATTTTATGCCCAGTTTATTGCAATGAGCCGCCACTCGCTCCAAGGCGTTTATTCCAATCTTATGCCCATAAGTTCTTGGCATAAGTCGTTTCTTTGCCCAGCGTCCGTTTCCGTCCATAATAAACGCAATATGCGTTGGAATTTTCATGAATTATATATATTCAAATTAGACTCCTAAAAGACTTCAACAATCTCAAGTTCAACAGTGCTTGGACCAAGCAACGGTGGGCGTTTTAGACTTCTTTCAATCTCCACACCTTCTTCCCATTTTCTTTCTTTTGCCATAACTTGTTTCACATTGGCACTCATAAATTTTTGAAACTTATTCCACAATTCTTGATTTTGATTTTCAACTTCTTTTCTATATCTAGCAAAAAAATCATTTGTATATCTTAAAAAAACTTTTCTTCTGACATCATAAACCAAACAAGACCTATCTGTAAGTTCAGCAACCGCAACAAGGTCTAAAATTCCAAAGTCCGCATAACTGTTTCTTGTCAAGTCTGCTGCTTCTGGTGGGTCGTATTGTTTTTTTATTTCATGCCCGGTTTTTGTCCCGTTCAGTTTTATATCTCCCATCAAGATGGAATAGACCTTTGGGTGTTCTTCTTCCAAATAAACATTTGGCCAAAAAGAAAGAGCCATCTCAAAAACCGTGTCGCTTTTCTTTTTTCTAAACGGACACGTTGGTTTTTCATATTCAAACTTTGGCTTTTTAAATTTTAAAATATCATCATTCGACATAATATATTATACCGTCATAATTTCTTTTTCTTTGTCTGCTGTAAGGTTGTCTATATCTGCAATAAATCCATCAGTGATTCTCTGAACATCTGTGTCAATTCTCTTAAGTTCGTCTTCTGTCACAAGCTTATCTTTTTCCATTGCTTTGATTGCGTTTAGTGCATCTCTTCTTTCACCCCTAACGGCTACCTTTGCTTCTTCAGCATCACGCTTAAGTTCCTTCACAATCTCTCTTCTCTTTTCTTCTGTAAGTGCTGGGAAGTTAAGTCTAATAACTTTTCCATCATCGTTTGGAGTTATTCCCAAATCACTTGCCAAAATAGCTTTAACAATTTCTTTAACAAGTGTTGCGTCCCATGGAGCAATCACGATTTGTCTTGCTTCTGGAACTGAAATGTTTGCAACTTGATTAAGAGCAGACGGGTTGCCATAATAGTCAACCGTGATTTTGTTTAGAATGTTTGGGTTTGCTCTTCCTGCCTTAATTTGTGAAATCTCTTTTTTAAAGAACTCCACACGTTTTGCTCCTTCTGATTTGAAATTATTAATTTTTTCTGAAACTTGGGGCTGATACATATTTTTATTTCTCCTAATTTATTTTATATACTAGTATAACACAAACCGTCAAAAACAAAAAAACGCTTTCGCGTTTTTTTATTTATTTGCCTGTCATTTTTGCAACTTCTTCTGCAAAGTTTTCTTCTTTTTTTGCAATTCCTTCGCCTACTTCAAATCTTGCAAATCTTCTGATTGTAATTTTTTCTCCAATCGTTGCTGTTGCTTCTTGAACTAGTTGCATGATTGTTTTGCTGTCGTCTTTTACATAAAGCATGTTTTCAAGACAGTTTTCTTCATAGAACTTTGCAATCTTTCCTTCTGCAATTTTTTCAAGAACTGCAGCTGGCTTGTTTCCAATTTGTGCCATAAGAATTTCTTTCTCTTTTGCCACAATTTCTGCTGGAACTTCGCTAGACCTAACATATGTTGGGTTTGTTGCAGCAATGTGCATTGCAATGCCTTTTCCAAGTTCTTGGAACTTTTCGTTTTTAGCCGCAAAGTCTGTTTCGCAGTTAACTTCAACAATAACCGCAATCTTGCCGCCAAGGTGAACATAGTTAAACACTGTTCCTGCTGCAGCAATTCTTGTTGCTTTCTTTTCTGCTTTAACTGCAGAATTTTTTCTTAGCCACTCAACTGCTTTTTCTTGGTTTCCATTTGACTCTTCAAGAGCCTTTTTGCACTCTAGAAGCCCCGCGTCTGTTGCTTTTCTTAGTTCTGAAATTTCTTTCGCTGTTGCTGTATACGCCATATTTCTTTTCTCCTATATATAAATTATTTTTTTGCTTTTGGTTTTTCTTTAAAATCTTCTTCTGTCATTTTTGGCATAACTGCTTCTTCTGTTTCTTCTTTAACAAAAGCTTTGCCTTCTTGAGCTTCAATGATTGCGTTTGCGATAACTGACGCAACAAGTTTAACACTTGAAATCGCGTCATCGTTTGCTGGAATAACGTGCTTAATGCCGTCTGGGTTGCAGTTTGTGTCGCAGATTGCAACAACTGGAATGTTTAGTTTGTTTGCTTCAAGAACCGCAATTCGCTCTGCATTTGGGTCAACAACAAACAATGCTCCAGGAAGTTGGTGCATATCTCTAATTCCACCAAGAACTTCTTTAAGCTTTTCTGCTTCTTTTAAAAGTTTGCCTGCTTCTTTTTTTGTCAAAAGATTAAGTTCGCCTGTTTTTTGTTGTTGCTCGATTTTATTAAGTCTTTCGATGCTGTTTCTGATTGTTTTAAAGTTTGTAAGCGTGCCGCCAAGCCATCTAGAGTTGATGTAGAAAACGCCTGCTCTTTCTGCTTCTTCTTCCACAACCTTCGCTGCTTGTTTTTTTGTTCCAACGAACAAAATTGATTTGCCTTCCGCTGCAACTTCCCTAATAAAGTTGTATGCTTCAGCAATAAGTTTTTCTGTTTTTTCTAGATTCAAAATATGAATCCCGTTTCTTGCTTGAAAGATATATGGCTTCATTTTTGGGTTCCAAGATTTTGTTTGGTGACCGAAGTGAACGCCCGCTTCAAGCAATTGTTTAAGTGATACTACTGACATATTGTCCTCCTTGTTTAGTGCTTCCCTAGAACCCTAACTCTGAACGCAATCCTACTTAGGAATAGGACAACAAAGGTGCAGAAATGTTCTAAGTGCTATTATTGCTACTAAGATTTTAGCAATTTTATATTTTAACATTTAAACTCGTTTTTGACAAGGGAAAAATATATAAAAAAATGCTTAGTCAAACCAAGCATTTTAAGTCTTCAAATTTATAGTTATAATCTACTTTTCTGTTCCACGTATTGCGCCGACAATAAGCACAGCAACAAGAGCTAAACCAGAAAGCAAACCGGCAATTAGACCAACGTCTCTCATTGTTGTTGCAAGTGGCACAATGTTAAAGTTTCCACTAGTCAGTGTCACTCCTTGCAAAACTGCACCAGAAATCAGCAGAACCAAAGAGATTGCAACTGTAATCACCATTCCTGTGTTTTTCTTCATACTATTCTCCCTCCTATTCTTTAGGTTGTGCAGAAAGAGAAAAACTATGCAATAAAAAAGAACGCCATCATATAAAGCGTTCTTTAAAACTTAAACTAAACTATTTGTTTGCTTCGTTATATAGACGAAGATACTCTTTATAAACCTCATCTTCAATTTTGTCGTCTTCAACAATGTTGAAATCAACTTCACCAGATTGTTGGTTTTCAGAGATTTCAAAAATCAAAGCTTCATCATCTTCAAGTTCTGCCATCTTCTCAACAGGTCTAAGCATAATGAAATATCTCTCTTTCTTCTCAAGTGGAATGAAAGCGATTTGTTCAAATGCAATCTTTTCGCCTGTGTGCGCATTGGTCAAAACAATTGGGTCGTTATTATTTGGGTCTAGAATTTGGTCTAGAATTGATACTTCTTGTTGTGCCATAAAGTTCTCCTTTAATTGTTGGTTATTACCATCTATCATAGTTTACCCTAAAAAGTTTTTTTTACAAAACAAAAACCTAATTTCTGCCGATTTTATCTAAATAACCTTGCAGAATAATTTTTGCACTAATCACGTCAATTTCGTCTTTTTCGGTTTTTATATTCTCTGCTTCAACAGATGTCAACCTTTCATCTTCAAAATGAAACTCAATTTCCAAACCTTGCTCTTCACATTCTTCCATAAACTTCCCAGCGAATTCTTTCACCTTTGCAGTCTGTGGAGATTCCGTTCCATCAAGCATGAGAGGCAAACCAAAAACAACTTCCGAAACTGTATGAGTTTTGCAAATCACGCACAGCATGTTGATTATGCTTCCCGCTTTTGAAAAACTTTTAAAGTCAAAAGCAATTGCATCCTCTTTGCTTGTTGGTTTAAAGACGCCATTGTCGATTAGGCCAAAATCCCAAGCGAATTTTTTAAGTCCATCGCTCATAGCAAGACCTATTCTTTTTGTTCCGTGGTCAATTCCTAAAACTTTCATAGGGTTTAATTTTACCATATAACTCATATACTCTAAAATGAAAACCATCGTTTTATTGGGTGGCGGCACAGCCGGCCATGTTATGCCAAATATTGCACTTCTTCCGGATTTGCTAAAAGATTTTGGCAAGATTTATTATATCGGAACAAAAAACAGCATTGAAGAAAAACTGATTACTGATTATATAAAGGGGCACGACGTTTCTTCAAAACTAGAATTTAAAACCGTAACAAGTCAAAAACTTATTCGAAACCTCTCACCAAAAAACTTAACCATTCCCTATTCTCTCATTAAAGGTTTTTTCGAAGCCAGAAAACTTCTAAAAGTTATTAAACCCAACATCATCTTTTCAAAAGGTGGCTATGCAGCCGTTCCAACAATTCTCGCCTGCTGTAGGGGTCGCACATCCTTGCGACCCGCAATCATTATTCACGAAAGTGACTACACAATGGGTCTAGCAAACAAAATCTGTAAACACAAAGCAACACATGTTCTCACATCTTTCAAAGAAACTGCGAAGTGTAAAAAATCGACTCACGTCGGCACAGCAATTCGGCAAGAACTGTTTTATGGAAAGAAAACAACCAGCAATAAAAAAACAATTCTTATTGTCGGCGGAAGCCTTGGAGCCAAACGCATCAACGAAACTGTCTTTGAACTTGTTAAATCAAATAAACTCGAAAAATATAACATCATACATATCACTGGAAAGAATAAAAATAATTCGAAAATCAAAGCAGCAAACTATACCCAAATCGAATTCGGTTCAAACCCAGCAAATATATATAACGCCGCAGACTTTGTCATCACTCGTGCAGGCAGCAATGCAATATTTGAATTTCTCGCTCTAAAGAAACCAATGCTCCTCATTCCACTTTCAAAAAAAGAATCTAGAGGCGACCAAATTCTGAATGCAACTGCTCTACAAAAAGAAGGCGTGTGTTTGGTTATGCAAGACGAAGAACTCTCGCTCGACATTCTTTTTGAAAATATCAAAAGTCTAGAAAACCACCAAGAAAGACTAATCAAAAATATAAACAAATCAAGTCTGTCAAAAACCGCAAACGCAGAAATTCTTAAACTGATTAAACAAGAATGCCTCTGATATACGACGGGCAACACACAGATGCAAAAAACGCAAGACAGAAAAGTGAAACAACAAGAACCAAAACCGTCTGCCAAAACTGTTTATGACTGCAACAACCAAAACCTCGCTTTTCGATTTGACATCCAAACTCCCGAAGCATGCAGAACGCAACCAAACAATATATGCTTAACAGAATTGAAAAAGCAAAAACAAACAGCAGTGGAACCAACCCACCAACGAAACCGAACAGAATAAACATGCCAACAAAAATCTTTCCAAGAGCATAGCCAATATATAGAAATAATAAATATGAAACCCATCTAAAATAGTTATTTAAACTTAAACAAAAGAACAAACCACAGAGCAAAAGCAGTTTAAAAAAGACTGATGAAAACAGTTGCCAAAACCCAACCTTATGCCTAAATTGCCCAAAAAAAGCCCCCACAACAGCGTCAGCACCAAAATGAGCATGATAGCCGGCGATTACAATAACACCAAGCACGATGCCTAAAATAAGCGAAATTAAGCCCACATAAAACGCCAGTTTACGCCTCTGAACAAACTCACCACAATGAGTTCTAACATTCCTAAAAAAAATAAAAAGTCTTGGATGCATAGTCTATTCTATTCAAAATTTCTAGTCAGTTATTCATTTTCCTCAAACATAAAATCGGCATAAACTCCATAACCCCTAGTTGGGTCGTTTAGAAACAAATGCGTCACGGCACCAATAAGTTTGCCATCTTGAAGAATCGGACTTCCACTCATTCCCTGAACAATGCCCCCAGTTTTTGAAAGCAACTCTTTATCCGTAATTTTAATAACCATTCCACGAGTTGCCGTGTTTTTTTGTTTACTAGCCTTAACAATCTTAATGTCATACAATCTTGGCGGTTCATTGTTCACCTGTGCCAAAATTTTTGCATTTCCTGGTTTAACAGAAAACCGCCCACACTTCAAAACCGAAACCTCATCTTTAAGTCTCTTCTTAACCCACTCATCATTCACCTTGCCATATACACCTAGCTCGCTGTTTTTTTCAATATCTCCAATGCTCGAAGCCGTCAGCATATTCGGCAACGCCTTAAGTTCACCAGCATACCCAGCCCTAGATTTTTCAATACTAACAACCGAAGCATTCGCCACCGTTCCCTTAACAACTTTCACAGCATCTTTTTTGTTTTCGTCTAATAGCGCATGACCCAGGGCACCAAATTTATTGTCTTCTTTTTTTACATATGTAAGCGTCCCAACACCCAACACTTCACCGCTATAAATTTTTGTGTCTCTAAAAAATCCTTCTTCCTCTTTTGTAAAACATTTAAAACTAACTGCCTCACCAATGGCATAAACCTCCACAGAGTCCTCAACCTTCACTGTCTTTGTTTTAAGTTTAAACAAACCAAACACACTAAGTTCAATGTCCATATTGTTGGAAAGCCCTGCTTCTTGAGTGAGTTTTGCCTTGATGTGTTTTCCAAAATAGCCTTTCTCTATCAAACTTTCTGCCTCTGTCTTTGATATAGCCGAAACTGAATCAATGGCTTTAATTGCATCAATGTTCGTATCCAAAACAAGCACAGCAAAAAGCCCACTCGCAAACACAACTCCAATAAACAAAAAAACAAGCCCTAAAAATATTATCTTGCTTGTTCTTTTTTTTGTCATATATGTATGTTTAGTCTTTAGTTTCGTTTGTATGCATCTGTGTATGCTGCACCTTTGTTCATAAGCACAACCAACTCAACTCCACCAACGCGAAGAATCTCTTTGCTTTCTTGAGCAGAGCTTCCATGATATTCATATCTTGCCACAACTTTTGCAATTCCAGAGTTTGAAATCATCATTGCGCAGTTTCTGCATGGAACCATGTTGCAATATAGAGTTGCACCTTTAATTGCAATTCCATTCTTTGCTGCTTGGCAAATTGCGTTTGCTTCGGCGTGAGCTGTTCTCATGCAATGCTCCGAACTTGTTCCATCTTCATTCACAACGCGTTTTAGCAAGTGCCCAACTTCATCACAATGTGGCATTTTTGCTGGAGAGCCAACATAGCCTGTGCTTAGAATTGTTTTATCTTTTGCAATAACAGAACCGCTCCTTCCTCTGTCGCATGTTGCACGCTTTGCAACTGCATCCATAATATCCAAAAAGTATTGGTCCCATTTATCTATTGCAGGGTTTATTTCTGGAGCCGCTGTTGTTTCAGCAGTTGTCTTATATGGGTTTGCTGGCGGCACATATGCCGGTGCAGCAGGTTGAGGTGCAGGCTCTACTTGAGGCTGCTGTTGCTGAGATTGAGGTCCATAAGAATATCTATCTGTGTTTGCTGTCTCTGGAGCTTTTGGAGCCGGTGCTCTGTCGTCATTAAAAAATGCCAAAATGTCATCTTGTTTCATACCTTGTTCTTCAGGTTTTGGCATTGGTTGTTGTTCTGCTGGATTTACAACCGGTTGTTGTGGTTCTTCCTTTTTGAAAAATTCTCCGCTTCTTTTAAACATATCTTTTATCCTTTTAATTTAAACAGATTTGCTCTGTCTTTAAGTTCTTTAGCTAGACTGGTTCCATATAGCGAACCTTCAACAGCACCCGCAAGACGTTTGATTTCCAAAAGCACTTCTTCTTCGGTTTTCAACTCCGTGATTTTCGAAACCGTCTTTTGATTTTCTTCATATTTTGAAATAATGAAGTTGTGGTCTGCCATCGAAACAATTTGCGCAAGGTGACTAATCACAATAACTTGTTCACCTCTTGAAATGTTTGCCAGCTTCTCGCTTAACACCTGACCCATTTTACCACTTATGCCCGCATCAACCTCATCAAAAATCATAGTTTGTCCACTTGAATTTGATTTAAGAATTGTTTTGATTGTGAGCGAAAGCCTACTCATCTCACCACCAGAAACAACTTTTGAAAGTGGTTTAAGCGGATGCCCAACGTTTGCTGTAAACATAAACTCCACATCATCAATTCCATTCTTCGAAATTGCACTTTCTTTTAGAACTGGTTCAACCTTACACTCAAACGCGGCTTTCTCCATGCCAAGTGTTTGAAGTTCCATTTTGATTTGTGCTTCAAACTCTTTTGCTTTTTTCTTTCTAAGAATTGAAAGCCTTGTTGCAGAAGCCAAATACAAAGAATGCGCATGGCTTTTTTCTTCTGTAAGTTTTTTCAAAAGCTCTTCGCTGTTCTCTAGTTTTTCAAGTTTGTCTTTGCTGTTTTGTAAAAATGCAAAAACATCATCAAGCGTGTTTCCATATTTTCTTTTGATTGTTTTATATATATTCAGTCTTTCTTCAATCTTGTCTAACTCTTTTTCCGAAAATTCTGGAACATCAATTCCAGAAATTTCACTTGCTATATCTGAAGAATCAATCTTTAGAGTTTGAAGTCTTTCCAGAATGTTTGCATATTCTTCGCCATAATTCTTGATTAGAGAAAACTGAGAGATTGCATCTTCAATAGCTTTAACAACTCCGTTTGTTGAATAGTCCTCCGCTCCGTCAAATGCTCTCTTTGCTTCAGCCACCGCAGTTGAAACCTTTCCACTCGAAAGCATGATTGTTTTCTTTTCAGCAAGCTTTTCCTCTTCGCCAGTTTTTAAATTTGCTTCTTCAATTTCGGTAATCTGGAATTTCAAAAAGTCTATAGTTCTTGCTCTATCTTCTTCATTTCCGCCAAGTGATTTAATTTGTCTGTTGGCTTCAGAAATTTTTGAAATCTGGACAGCCATTGCAGATTTTATGTCTTCAACTTCCTTACCGCAAAATGCATCTAGAATTTCAAGTTGCTTTTTTACATCAATAAGTTTTTGCTGCTCATGTTGCCCGTGAATATCAACCAAAAGACTTCCAATTGTTTTAATCATTCCTGCCGTCACAGATTTGCCATTGATTCTGTTTTCAACTTTTCCTGAGATATCAACCGACCTAAAGAGAATCAACTCAATATCATTTCCGTCTTCAATCTCAATTCCAGCGGCTTCTAGTTCCTCCAAAAGTTCTGCCGATTTTTTAATAACAAAAAAAGCTCTCACTTCGCACTTGTCGCTTCCAGACTTAATGCTGTTTGTGTCAGCTTTTGCTCCAGCAACAAATTTCAAAGAACCAATAATAATGCTTTTCCCCGCACCCGTTTCTCCACTAAGCACAGAAAGTCCACTTGAAAACACAAGTCTCTGCTGACTGATTAGTGCAAAATTCTTAATTTCAAGTTCTTTTAACATTATTCTAAGTATATCACGAAAATCTCGTATAAGTATTCATGAATATATATTCAGGTCGAGTGTCATAATTATAAATAAATATAAATTTTTATTAAAATTCGCATGCATGAATATGCATAAAACACTTGCATAAATATAAATTTTTGTGTATAATTAGTGCATAAGATATGAATAGATATGCATGCATACATATTCACACAACATATTGTGGCAAGTCTTAAGGAGATATACAAAAGACAGTGGCAAGAACACTTCGACAATCTAAAATCATAGAATTGATTTCTAAACAAGAAATTGAAACTCAAGATGAGTTGGCTTTTGAACTGCGTAAGTTAGGATTTGAAATAACTCAAGCAACAATCAGCCGAGACATTAAAGAACTTGGGCTAATCAAGGTTATTTCTGCCGAAACAAAGAAATCTAAATATGCTTTCCTAGAAAACAACGAAACCAGCCTTATTTCAAAATATATAACAATAATCAGAGAAGCAATCATAAGCATAAAACCAACATCAAACCTTGTTGTAATCAAAACAATAAAAGGTGCTGGAACAATTGTTGCAGCAACCATTGAAAAACTAAATCTAGACAAAGTCCTCACCACCCTATCAAGCGAAGATTCAACGGTGATTGTGTGTGAAGACCAAAACACAACCCGCGAGATTGTAGCCAAAATAAATGATATACTATATGAATAAAGTGTAGGGGTCGATGCGTCATCGACCCTTTTTTATTTTCTTTAAATAGTATCCGACTTTCCCAAGGCGCAAAAGAATCTGATTTGCGTTTTTAATTGAATAACTATTTGCCCAAGACTTAACAAAAACAGTAACAGCCGCAACGACACTGCTTAAAACCG
>Ga0131853_10008062_pt1 | contig 19153 bp, 15 predicted proteins | sample TergutLab28metaG_FD_92764 | JGI IMG/M metagenome (GOLD analysis project Ga0131853, IMG submission 92764) | Labiotermes labralis P1 segment gut microbial communities from Petit-Saut dam, French Guiana - Lab288 P1 (version 2) (version 2) | ecosystem: Host-associated > Arthropoda: Insects >...
CCCCCGGGGGGGGGTTTTTAAGGGGGGGGAGGGACAACCTCCCCCCCCCCCCCCCCCACATGCCTTCGCAGCGCGCTGATTAATTAAGCAGAGGGACAACTTCAACTTTAGGCCTACTGGTCCAAAGCAGTCAGTATTTTCTGCCACGCAAAACAAAACCATGCCATTTAGCGCACGTGCAACTCACAACACATGTTCGGCTACTTAATTCACGCCGGGGTATAATCGTACCGCGACGCCGGGTCATTTGTCTCGGCCGAAAGAGACAGAACAGGGGCAGCTAGGGGTGTGGAAAGGTTAGGGCGTATATGTATGTATTTATTGCTGCTTGTTTCATATGCTGCACAATCAATAAAGGGCCAGCCTTTGTACAACACATTTTAGGTTCTGCCTTGTTCAGATGTTGTTCGACGGATTATCATAGCAAAGGAGGCCAGGATTCAACACCAGAGCAGACCATCTGGGATTTTTCCATCAGTGCTCCTCATTCATTTTTCCCGCGTTCCAGAACAAGACAAGAAGACCATTACAGGTCGCACATCTGCGAAGGAGAGTCAAATGAAAACCTTAAAATTGCGATAAAAATTCGAAACACAGCTCGATTGTCTTGTAAGTTGACAAAAATGATACTCATAGTTTGAAGAGTGGCCGACAGGTGGCAGTACGATGCAGGAATGCAACACGACGGCGCAGTAGTAGTGTAAAGTTGCCGGCCCCGCTTGCAACATGCACCAAAGAAGAACAGCGTTCTGTCATCCGTTTTTTAAGTAGTGAAGGGGTGAGCACCATCGAAATTCATCGACGAATGAACGTTCAGTATGGTGATGCATGTCTGTCACTACAGCAAGTGTACGAGTGGACTGGGAAGTTCATGAACGGCATTAGCTCTGTAACAGACTCTCCTCGACCTGGTCAGGCACACCAAGTAATGACACCAGAGGCCATTGCAGCAGTTGAAGCCATCGTGAAGGAAAATCGCCGCGTAACAGTGAATGAAATAGGCGCACATCTGGGTATAAGTCATGGATCAGCATACCATATCGTCCATGATGTTCTGCAGTTCTACAAGTGTCTGCAAGGTGGGTGCCACACCAGCTGACTGCAGAATTGAAACAACGACGTGTTGATGCCTGCCAGGAACATTTGAAACGCTTGAAGCAGAAGGTGATGGATTTGTAGGAAGAATTGTTACGGGAGATGAAACCAAGAAAGCGAGCAAGGAATGGCGCCATACCTCCTCACCAAAACCGGGGGAGAAAAAAAATCCGCACACAACGATCTGCGGAAAGGTTATGCTGACTCTCTCCTGGGATGAACGAGGGGTAATTTTGGAACACTACATGCCCAGAAGGAACACTGTGACCAATTCAACGTATGCAGATCTCCTAAAGAATCACCTGCCTCCTGCAATCAAGTCAAAATGACGTGGACGTCTGAGTACAGGTGTTGGGCTCCAACATAACAATGCTCGGCCCCATACTGCCCGTTCAACTGTTGCAACAATCCAAGATCTGTCCTTCGAGTGTCTTCCACATCTGCCGTACTCGCCAGAGCCCGTTGACTTTCATGTCTTTGGACCGCTCAAAGAGGCGATGGGAGGCAAGTCTTTCAGGTCCGACGAAGAGGTGCAGAAGGTGGTGCACGAGTGGCTGCACTCTCAGCAAAAGAATTTTTTTCTAGAGGTATCCATGCACTTCCGAAGCGCTGGAACAATTGTATGGAACGCAATGGAGACTACATAGAAAAATGAAGTCATTGTGTACCTTTTCCGTTCAATAAATTATGAGATAAAAAATGTTTAAGGTTTTCATTTTACTCTCCCTCGTAAATACACTGTTTAAACCAACGTCATCACAACAAGAAAGATAAAGGCACTCCCCGATATACGCAATAGTTGCATTCCGAAAGGTCTGGGACAAGTCCAATCTTGAGCAAGTGGGCATGGAGTATACACATGCGGTCAACTATATATGTATACACAAGGAAGTTCAATTGAAATCAAAACTCCGACATAATGGAACCTGATCGGCCGCAGAATGACCGCTGATTGATCAGTGATGAATTGGAAATGACTGGGAAGATAGTGGTGGTTGTGAATCGGGTATTATCCCGGCATTTAGCAGGGCGGAATAAGGAATACTTGGGTCAGGACAGCCAGTGTTAAGGCAGAGATTGAAATTAAGTACCTCCCACATACAGTCTAAGGCAGCGGTTCCCAAACTGTGCTCCGCTTACCCAAGGGATCCGTGGATACATTAGTGTAATCGCTACTTTGAAGTTAGTTACCTCTGTAACTAAAGAAATGGTTTGATTTAAATAATTGCGAATTTTCTTTAATTGGCGATGTGTTTATTTCGTATGACCGTTAGTAAATCTAATTAAGACCTCACGTGCTCACGAAGCGAGAGACATTCAGTTTAATTAAGGTCAAATCATGCAACACATTGTGACGTATGTTACTGGTATATATTCGTATCTATCTGATGTCGGTTTTGAAACACAAATTTTGAATTCTGAGAAACTATCATCAGAACATTCTATATTTACGTCAGCAAGGATGTGAGGACTCGTGGATACTTTTCGAAGCCAAAAGGGGTCCGCGAGCAAACAAGTTGCGGAATCATTGGTCTAAAGCATTACCACTAAGGTATCTTCAGTCACTGGAGCATGGATGTGTGGAAGGTAATGTTAAAGTCACGCTGTGCCAAATCGCCACTCCGTTAGGGGAGAGCAGGCAGCACGACGCCGACCTACACACATTACAATCCCACAGGGATTTGACGATCCCTCGGAGGTACCGGCGCTCGGCGCCGTCCGCCTCCTAAAATGCTGAGGCTAATGTGTTGGCAGAGCCACCGCACAGATCAGGTTATGATGCGCAGACACAGATGTGACAACAGCGCTACATTCTTCCCTTTGAGCTATATCACTCACAGAGGGAGCCATAGACCATTACGGTACGGTGGGGCTATAGGTTTATATACTGGACTGACGTGAAATGTCAGTTTGACAGACGTGAATCGTCATTGGTTATCATCAGATTTGTAGCTGAAATGTTCGCCAATCAAAATTTGATTAAGTTATTGGTTTAAACGTCATTAAACTACCGAAGAACGAATGGCTTCGCAGAGTACAACCAACAAGATGCTACCTGCTGCTAGCCTGGCCAGGCTAGCAGCAGGTATCAGTAACGGTCTGACAAATACCTGACGCTGTATGTGCAGTTTTGAGCTCCTGATGATGGCCGGAAAACCCGTCTGAAACATGTAGAGCGTCTTGCAGAAGTAAATTGTGAAACGTTGCATCTTGTTGGTTGTACTCTGCGATTATATTGGCGATGCACGTACCTATTAATGGTAAAAAAAAAAATTGCTCTAAACCCAGCCAGTACTTCCATAGTGTTTCTCCCGTCCTTCAATGCGTCTGACAGGCGTCAGCAGCTATGCTTCCACCTTTTGATTTCGTTCGCAATATGTCGTTTAGAAGTTGCATAACCTCAGGGATGTACGAGTTTTACAAAAATCTAGAAGCCACTTCAAATCCTAGGGGTCAGAAGGTTGCCACGAAGCAAGATTTGTACTCAGGACTCACAAGTCGTTCACAATTTAGTCGCCCGGACGACCTGGAGCCGGAGATTCGTACACCCCTGCATAACCTATCACTTGATAACATAAGCATTAAGTAGTCGAAAGAAGTAAACACGTGGTCGAATAAAATGGCTAAACACATAGGCTTACATTTATAGACGTGGGGGGGGGGGCGGCGGGTAGGGAACAGCTTTTGTACTGAAGATCTTCCTCTGATGTGGGGGCTTCTTAAAATGTTTATGAACGAAACTTGTAAATATATCGGCTTTCGGTATGATAAAATCCTTCTGAGAGAGACAGACAGAGCGACCCAGAGAGCTGCATTAACTTATTTTCGCCTTTCTGTTATATACCACCTATATTCTGTATTCGGAGCATGCAGTCACAATGGAAAACTTCCCCCATTTTACTCATGCAAGAGAAATGGAACGGACAAGAACTTCATATAGAAGATAAATGACCACCGGGAAGTCCACCAAACGGGAAACCTTCACAGAGGGTCAATAAAAGAAAATGCCCGTTTCACAAATCCTAGCAGTGAAATATAGAGGCACAACGAGTGCTTCCTTGGGGCGATTAGATCATTCCTTACAAGAAAAATAATACACCCCACCTGCAAGCATTTCCCCACAAAACTTGATTTTTTAATATAAATCTGTTAGCATCACCTACGTTTGTCATTTCAGAGTCACGTGATATTTAACTGAAATATAAAAGGGAAAGCAGTCCCGTTACAGGCCCGGAGGGGCCCAGAGGGCTCCAGGAAGTTAAGGTTCCCAGATTTCGTGACAACGGCACAGGATGGTGGTAGGTTGTCAGCCTTAAGCACTGGCCGCCTTTACCACCAGGTACTCATTTCAGTTAGAGGCTGAGTCGACCCCACGGCCATAGTGCGATCGGAAGGATTTTATGTCACTGAAAAATCCAATGACACCAACTGGGATCGAACCAGCGACCTTCCGATTTGTAGCGCAGCACCTTAACCACTGTGCTACCCCGGTCCCCTAACTGAAATGTAGGAAAGCTAAAAATGGCAAAATTGTCCCTGTCCGTATCACAAAGACAAGCAGGAGTAGCAGAGGTATAGCTCCACTCTTATTGGATGCAGATGAGTGGTTAATGTCACGCACCGGCCGTTTACCCCCGGGAAAGGACACCGGTGCCCATGTGAGTAGTAGGCTGCGTGGACCCCAGAGACGGTCCTGCCCGTACTATGGCCGCTCGTAATTTGTGGTATTTATTAACTATGTCTAGAGATGTGGATCATGTTGTGTAGGTGGATTATGTATGTATGTATGTATGTAAATATGTAGACGTATTGAAGATTTGGTATTGTGTGTGGCTGACAAACTTAACAAAATCAACATGGACACATAAATGATCACTAATGCACAGAGATATAGGCCTAATGACACACCCTAGCTACATTCTGTATTGTGTACACACTGATGAAAGTACAACCGAAAGCATGACCATAGTGACCATCTAGGAAGGGCCCAGGATGCAGATTCCAACCCGCCTCAGTGTTGCATTATACAAATATTTTTTCCCTTTTTTTTTCGCTTCTTAGTGTCAACTTCACGCTCCGGTCGTTTAAACCCCCCCCCCTCCCAGGAAAGAAAGCCGGTACCCGTTGACTGGGGGGGGATTTGCTATTATTTCGGAGCAAGGAAACGTTTACTGCTTCGAAGGTGCCCGGACAGTGGGCGCTCGTCCTTCTGACAATGGTAGGCTGGAAACAAGGTAAAGTATTGCAAGGCGAAGTAGGCAGCATGCTCGAAAACGGACTGTTTGCAGTACGCAGCAGAGGAAAGAAGTAAAGCAACCGGGCTGATTTTTTGTTTGGAGGGCAGCTTCATGAAGAAATTTTCGTCGCGTTTACGCAAAAAAAAAATTTGATGTTATTTTTCGGGAGGGTTGCATGCCAAGCATTGAAAACGTAATTAGTTTCATATAAAGACGCAGCTCGTACCGCGCAATAAACACGCTCCAGCTCGATTATTTAAAAAAATCAGTCAATGCTCTGTAGGACAAAAGTCGCTGTTTGCTAAGAGATCCATACAAAATACGAAATCTGGGATGGTCACTGCTTTGGGTCGTCCAGGACGAGGCGCATCACAGGTGGAAAAATAACCACGTTTAAACTGGGCCACCTAGTTTTTGACGGTGGCGTACGATGGTGCATGTTCCCCTAATGTTTCTGTCAGAACAACGTGAATTTCCTTCGGCGCCTTGCCTTGCAGGAAAAAAAAACTTGATGAGAGCTCTCTTCTCCATGTTGTTGAAATCGCGCCTGTCGTCTGACATGCTTCCTTTCAGCCCTGTAACAAGAAAAGACTTGCAATTCGGCACGTGAACAGACCCCTCTTTCCAACGACACTATCGATTCAGTCCTACGACATCGGGAAGTAGGTCGGGCTAAGGACTTATCAGCACCCCCTCGTAGAAAAATGCAATCTGTGGGCAGAGTATAGAATTTTTGACAGTCAAACCTGGTGGTGCATAAAGTAACTACGGGGATTTAAAAGGTTCATCAAAGTAGGGGTCTCCGGGTGCACCGACATAAAACTCGTCCGTGCCTAATCGTAAAATAACTGCAGTGCAACACTGATGGGCATTCAGGTCTGCCGCAAGGTACATGGCACAAAGTCATGGCCTCAGCCCTATACAGCACTACAGCTCAATACAATAACCCTTGGTGTCTCGCATATTCTCGGTCTAACACTCACAATAAATTTCCACAAAGTTTTCTTTATAAATTTTCCCATGGTGCTCCTTCAGCAAGTCCCCTACGCGCGTGACGTCACTGTCCGCCTCAATCCCCACCACGCTGTTGTCGGCCGCTTGTTCTTTCTTGCACGTTCGGCTCACTGCCGCCTCCCTGATCATATACGCCACTCGAGTTACGAACATCCACAAATACGGAAGACATCCGAACTGTTTCTTCGTTACAAATAATGTGCATTTCACGTGGTACGCTAGCGAACGGGCCGCGAACGCAAGAGCAGGGAACGGTTCGCTTACTAGACTTGCTACGGAAGTGACTCACAGCGAATGCTTAGAGCGAGTCCACCTCATGTGCCTCGCGGTGCTCTTTGTGTTAGCATAATTCAAATACTGCGGTGAGCGTTCTGGTACACTCTCAGTGTTAACAATCCCTGCAATGTCCGTGAGAAGTAAAGGTGAAAAAGACGTATCAAACCCTACAAAAAATGGTAGGCAGTAACCATTCAAATGCAAGCGAATATAACAACAATGCACAAAACATGGCGGAACTCATTCTCGCACTGCTTCGACGTAATATCGGGTCTTCGGAACGCAATTCGTTCACAAGCAGAGGATTTACCTTGTGTCATCTCAACAATGTGAGTGGAAATGTCAGAGCTGTAAAGATCACCCACAGCCGAAATAAAGGTTTTCACGTGTACTTAATTCATGATGCTATATCAACTGCTGAGGTTATGTAGCGTCGAAATGATTATAAGCGAATGATTCCGAATGAAGAGAACAAGGTCAATGTTAGAGTAACACACCTTGAGGAAATGAAGGTCAAAAGTTAAAGGTTTTCCCTCTCCAAACCATGAAGGCGTATAGGAGGAGAAAATATTTATCACCGCGCATTCTTGACCTCTGTAACAGACGGATGTCAGTACTTAGTTTCACGCCCCGGCCGCTTCGCCCCAGAATAATAATTTCGGTACTCATTAACAGAAGTCTGGGTTGGCCCCACAGTCAGTCTGAAACGTCTTGGACAAAAGAAAAATCTCCTGCCCCTACCGGAATTCGAGGCCCGGACCATCCATGCCTCGTCACTATACTGACTGAGCTACCTGCCATATTAGTGAAAAGTAATAGTAAAACCTAAGGCACGGTGTTTTGACCCCATGAAGTTTAAGAATGGGTACCTTCTATCAAATGTCGAGACGGGATTTGATTCAGTGCCACTCAGGCGAAGGGATCAGAAGGAGTCGAAATGTTAATACTGTACGTACGGTGCAAGATGCACAAGTCAATTTCGCAAACCAACCGTACATACACTGAAATATGAATACAACAGACAATCTCCTACATGTTTCGGAACTTCTTGAGTGCCATTATCATCAGGGAGTCCAAATTTTAATGTGTGCCAGTGAGTGACTGTGCATCACATTACGGACCAATTCGAAGGACACAACTTTAACAGATACAAGGACTCCCTGATGATGGCACTCAAGAAGGATCGAAACATGAGAGGGGATTGTGTGTCTGTTGTATTCACATTTCAGTGACCGTACGGTTAGTCCGTTAAACTGAATTGTCCCAATATGATTCACGGTCATTCTAACACCCGCCTGGATGGACCACGAGAAACTTTAAAGAAAGTCAACCCTGACAGTATCCGTCGAATCGTGCGCGAAGAACAACTGTGAAAGACGTGAGAACCCGGCAGGTGCGAAGGGAGATATAAAACTCAGTACCCCCTCCCCCCACCACGGACGCTCGGAGCTGTTACGTACTGCAAACCTCCAGCACGCTAGGGGCATAAACAGACGTAAACCTACAGCTATACGGCAGCCACAAAATGTTAGGTACCTTAAACACAAATTTCTTTCGTAAACTTATTTCTCAGCTAAATGAATGTTCATGCAGTGGGCAATCGGACTGTACGGTGCAAAATGAGGGATTATACAATGAACACAGACTTACAGGCCTTATGATACAGCAAACAGGAAGATACGAATGAAACAGGATAAACTGAGAACACTTCTTGGTCATACAGACACCCAGAACTTTAAAATTCCCCATACCAAGACATCAGTCGGGCTGAGGTCCGTAGATCTGGGTGGCCATAATCCTTTTGAAACCAGCCACCAATGAAGCAAGGATTCTAATTAATCCAGAGGGTTACAATTCATTCTGCATGGGCCGATTTATTCCGCTCTTATACACGGCAGCTGTGGAGGGACAGTTTGAGATCACAAATTCATTGAGCATGATCAACCTGAAAACGCTCTAAAAACAGCCGCACTTAACATGACGATATGCCCTCATAAAGCAGCAACACACACTAAGTAGACCGGTGCTTCTTTGTAGAGGTATGCTGTAAAATTCCTTCGACAAAAACGGGCAATGCAATAGCGACTCAACATACCGTCCACTGCCGTTCACTGCTACTAACTTCGTACTTGTTGCAGCAACAAACATTAATTGCTACGTACTAACGTGCATTATTACAGAATTATTCACTTAGAAAACCAACATATGCACCAATCATACACATAACTATACACAGCTTGGTTTGCTCCTAACGTATAAGCGGAACCCACTTCTCACAATCACGCAAGACATATCACAAAAGTGCGCATGCCCTAAGACACTCCACCTGATACATCCATGCATACCTACACAGCAGGATCAGTAACAATTTGCCTCCTACACGTGGCACAAGACACATAATAGGGGGTAAGTGCCTGCATCCTACTTGTACTATACATCGCATTACACGAGAACATTTACAATATAATATGGTACATGCGCTTTGCATATTGGATAACGAGGGATACAGACACACACTCTGAATATGTAGTACTTATCGATTTTCAACGGCAACGATGGTTACGCTAACGCGCCTCACTGTTACGTCATGCGACATAGCCTGACCGACAAATACCCAGAAGGAAAGTGATTATTAATTCAACTAACTACCAAACTGCCTGATCCCATTGGCCGCGCGGTCTAAGAAGTGGGTCTGCGGCCGCTGGCCTGCTGACATTGTTGGTCCGAGTCCCGCCGGGGGCATGGATGGCTGTCTCTTGAGAGGGTAGTGTTATGTCAGGTAGATGTCTCTGCGTCGAGCTGATCACCCGTCCAGAGGAGTCCTACCGACTGTGGTGAGTCGTGTGTGCTCGAGAAACCTCAGGAATGAAGAGGCCATAGCACGCGTCGGGCCGCAGCACCACAAAAAACCAAAATGTGCCAAACAAACAAACGCCACAACACAGAATCTTCGTTGGACAGATTATCTCCGGCATTCTTTTGCTCTAGAAAACTACCTACCTGTGTGAAACCTCAAGATTTATCACCACTTTCAGTAACCCACAGCACTGGATCCTGTCCTGTCCTCTCATTTCAACCCCACCCACCCACTTTCTCACCACCTATTTCTCTCAGACATGATTTAATATTACCAATCAATCCGAGTTCAAATCTCTCAAGGGAACAAACAGTCCAGTTGGCAAACCACTTCACTATGGCTCACAATTCGTCTTTGCGTGAGGATTTATTGATTTAACGGTGTATATCATGTAATTTTCAAAATGAAACCGACCTGTTTACGTTATTTGCTACCAGAAATCAATACAGCAAATTCAAAAGCTTGTTATGAGTGCTTCTAACACAAGTCAGGGTCTGTCGTAGTTTACATAACACGGCATGCTGCCACAATACCCAACTGGTACATCGAAATTAATGTGACTTTTTATAGTGTGACTTTGGCAAGGACGATATGACTCCCTGATGATGGTCCTAAGACCGAAACATGTCGGAGCGTTTTAATGTTTAAATTTTATAAATTTTATATATGTGCAGTAGTTGGTATAATAATTGAGTAACTCGACAACATGCACGGTGTAACAATGAAAATTTCTCCATAGTATTTCGAGAAAATACTGTAATGTCATATTTAATTAAAACATGTGCAGTTGGAGCCGCGCAACCAGCATGGCTAGTCTTCGGCAGGAGAATCGAACTCGCAGCCTCCTAACACAAAGTAGCGTGTAAATTATTCGACGCTGACATTTTCCAGAAGTTGGCATTAGGTATCATGAAATTGCGCATCTTGGTTCGCAAAAGTCGCGTCTGAATAGATCAAGACGTCACACGGAAAGAAACTCAGATATTTACATGGCATTGCTTCTTGCAAAGGGAGCCACGAGTCATTTCAATCTGGTGCTGTATGCATAAAACACACTTTCGAGGAATTCTGATCTAAAAATAGCTGTGTGCAAAACAGATGGAAGCACGCAAATGCAAATTTCGCAAATAAACACGTACATAAAACAAACAGTTTGGCAATAAAGTTGCCAAAATGACGTAACTGTCCGTGTCTCGGTCGTTGACATACATCTTGGAAGTTTAGTGAGTTGACTCAGAAACTCAAAAACCGGGGACAGCTCAGTCAGTATAGTGACTGGGCTAAGAACTGGACGAGACGGGATTCGAATCCAGGCAAAGGAAATAAGTTTATTCCCTTCTCCAAAACTCCCAGACCGGTTCAAGGAACCACACAGCCTTCTAATCAGAGGGTACATGAGTTCTTTCCTCCGTGGGTACAGCTGTATGGTTCGGTTGGTAAAATCTCGTTTGTGAAGACAGCGTGACTGGGGTTAATTTTTGAGTGGTTTTATCACCTTCTGTGGCTTTATTGTGCACACCCAAACTTGCATTCATGTAACTTCAATACGGCGAGGAAATACCGTTGGGCACGCGGTGGCGCAGTTGGTTCAGGCAATGCGATACAACACGAAAGATCGTGGGTTCGTTTCCCGATGGCGTCGCTGGAATTTTTCATTGGCTTAATCCTTGTGTTTGCACTATGGCCTTGGAGTCGACTCAGCCTCTAACAGAAATGAGTACCAGGAATATATCCTGGCGGAGGGAGGGGGTAAAAGCGTCCGGTGCTTATGGCGGACAACCTTACCACCTCCACGTGCCGATGTTCTAAATATTCTGGAAGCCTCAATCTCCTGGAGACCTGAGGGCCTGTCCAGGCCGGTACAGGGGTGGCTTTACTTTCACAAGGTGCAAAATGCAAGAATTCCACTCTCTGCCCATTGTTGTTCTGTGTTTGTTAAAGATCTTGGAACAACCAATCATTATTTCCCTATACAGAACTAACCGATTGGTTTCTATAGCCGTGACACAGCATACACAATTGAACACGGCATTCTTTACATTAAACGCGTAATTATGTCCTTCTCTGCTTCGGTTTTTATGACAGTCAGAAATGCAAATCAGAATACTGTGCAGATTTTCTATGACGAATTTCACCCAAAATCGGACAAAAAGTGCAAGCAGTACGGACATAAATTAATTTACTCCTATACATAAAGGCTGGATTTCTCTGCGACGATGCTTAATCATATCATTCAACAGTTTGCTAATTGTGCTGAATTCTTTCAAATCTGACCAAAAATGTGGAAAACATGGGCAAAATTTGATCTACGACTTTAAGGAAAGCGTGCCTTTCACTGCAACAATTTTCAGGAAACTCAAAACTGATAAGCTCTATTATGTAGCAATCTATACCGAATTTTACACAGGACTGTCAACAAACACAGCAAGTAAGAGCAGACGCTCAATTACGCCCCTAACTAAAGCACCGCTGTCAACGAAACGGTTTTCACGAAACTCAGGCCTGCTTGATAATTCGTCGTAAAGCAATCCTACACCAAATTTCATAAAAATCGCTGACAGCACCTCATACAGAGACGGATAGACAGACAGAAGTGATCTCCACATACGACGTTCTTCCGTTTTTTACTCTGTAAAGAAACGACACAAAACCACACACCTTTGGAGACGACGCTATATTTCTGTGAGAAGAGATCAGCGGTCAGTCCAAGGCCACAGGCGCCTTTGCCTCCGAAAGTTAGGGAACACAACAGTTTCACTCGTGGTGTTATTAAGTAATGCTTCTTCAACAGCAAAATTTACATTCAAATGAGTTTAGAACCCGATTACAAGTGTTCAGTAGGTACGGCTGTTCATAGGGACGATCATTCTTTCTTTCTAGCTACTGTCCTGAAGAAACTTAAGGAACTTGCGTAATAAAGGCCACCAAGATACACTTCTCTTACTTAATGCCAATGAATCAATACTCTACATGTTTCGAATAGATTAACTATTCATCATCAGGGGGGCAGTTACTGTATATGCAGCATGTGGTATTTACAATGCTGAAAATATATTAACATATGTAAAATTACTTATATATTATATATACATGCATACATTGTCACTAAAGTGTAAAACCTTGTTGGTATATAGAGTTTCAGATTATATTGAAAGATTTTTTGGGTAATAATATATATCGATGCACGGTCCAGAGAATGTGAGAATGAAGGAAATCAAACGTTCTCCGTGAATATGGTGACAAAATATATGTTACACCATCCATATCGGTCCGGGGATTGAGGTTTTGTTACGAAATGCATACTTACTTATTTAATGACACTGCTAAAAGTGCAGAGCACAGGCACTGAAGTAATCTCCAGGATCGGCGGCAACCCACCCCACATCCTCTCTGGTTTGTTGGTGATTTAAACACTGACTAACTTTTAGAAAATAAAGCATGTTGATGAATCATCAACACGAATAATCGTAATGCCTGGAACATTAAGATTTTTTTTAATATGAAGGGAAGAGAACATTTGTGAGACCCAGACGTAGATGGATACACATTATTACCATATGGAATCCTGAAGAAGTAAGATGCAAGTGTTCGGACTGGATTCTAGTTCTTCAGTAGGCCTATTCAAGCCAATGGATATATCCTGGTGTTCTGTTAAAAGACGGTGAACGACTATCAGTTTCACAACGAAAGATGCTTCACCACTCAGCGGTTGGACAGTCAGGATGACTTAGTTTACAAATGTGTTGTATTCCAAGCGATCGGATATTCTGAACACTGGTACTGTTTTGGACACTTTTCATTTTTATTTTGCTGTCTGAAACGCGAACGGTTTGTGAAAGCTTCCAGTGATAGAAAATAGTTCCTTCTAATGCAAAGATGAGTAGGAATTTCCCTTCATCATACCTGACAGAGGGCACATCCAGTGGGTCTAACATCGCGTCTAAATGAAACTGGAAGACAACTATAATAATGTCCAAAATAAGAGGGGTAGTCGTATTTACTGTAACGAGGCATCTTGTTGTAAAGTTGGATAACATATTTTGAGAAATGAAGAAATAAAGAGGAGGATCATATGCTGATGAATATGACGATAACAATGAAAAGAGAAAAAAGGAAAAGAGATGTCGAAGCTGTAGGCTGCGAAAGTAGCAAACAATAATATGAAGGAAAAGAGAAGAAAATATAAAAAGTAAGCAAGGATTGGGAAGCAAACAAGTCATCCTGCAGACTACACTAAGTTCGACGTGAAGGGAGATACAGAAAGGACGGAAATTTAATGTAAAAATTAGGTCAAATGGTGAATAAAACACAAGATGTGCTTTGCAAATCAGTGTTTTAAAGCCACAAAAGTAAGAAGCGACATAAGAAAATAAGCTACAGAGTAAGAGAACAAAACAGAAAAGGAACACTAACATATAATCAACATTTAGAATATACAAGAAGGAAAATAAAACTTCAAACAGACAGACATACAGACAGACAATGCACGTGTAACATCACAACGAGGCGCGTTCGTGCAACCGTTCTTGGAGTGGGAAAGCCAAAAGTATTACATATTTTGAGTGTGTGCTTGTAGCCTTAAGTACCCAGCATGCAATGCGCATGCGCCTTAATGCCATCCGTGACCTGGCTGGCTCTACTATATTTCATCACATTATCTCGTAAAAGGCATGATTTTCGAGACAAAATTATAGAAGGTAAAATGTGAACCTTACGTTTATTGGACCGCGCATCATTTTGATAGTTGAATAAAGAGAGACCAACTTGATGTCACTTGCTTTTTTATTCCATTATTTAATGCTCAACATGTTTCGGATTTTAATACATCCATCCTGAGGAGCTTGCGACTTATTTGTTGAGTTACTTCATGGGTTGCATTGCTCTGCATCCGGATACCACACCACCCCAGCCAAACCACAACGTAACACCAACACGCATCGAACCAGAGCAATGCAACCCATGAAATAACTCAACAAATAAGACGCAAGCTCCTCAGGATGGATGTATTAACATCCGAAACATGTTGAGCATTAAATAATGAAATAAAAAAGCAAGTGACATCAAGTTGGTGTCTCTTTATTCAAGGTAAAATGTATTTTTTTTCTACAAATTTTTCTGACGAATTTCTCATTCTGTGAAAACTGAGCGAGATATTGCCATAAATGTACACTGGTCTTCATGTAAAGTATCCGTTATTCCTGTCCTATTTTAATCAAACTTGAATTTTCATGACAGATTTTCGAAAGATATTCAAACATCAAATTTCATTAAAATCCATCCAGTTGGAGCCGAGTTGTTCCATGCGGGCGAAAAGACACGAGACGAAGCTAACAGTCGCTTTTCGCAATTTTGCAAACGTGCCTAAAAATCGTACGGAAGATAAACAACAATGTAGAGGTTAATGTGCCTTCGTTGAAATCAATTGAAAACTGAAAGCAATCAAATACAAACACATATCTAAGAAACAAATGCAAGAAGAATACTCAAAAACAACCCATCATCTGTTTAAAAGCCAGACACTTCCTCTTGGGGAAGTGGTGTAGCTGTTGGCGAAACAGCCGTGCGGGGTGTCGCCACTATGAAGATGCGCCGCCACATTGCTTTGGGAAATATTTACGTGAGAGCAGTGAAGCGGCGAGATGGAGGTAGATCTCCGTGGCATGCCACAACTGGACTGCCGCGATGACGGCGTGGAATTCTTCAATTTATCACTCCGCCATGTCACAGCTCATCTCCCAGGCATTGAGACTATTGGATAGGGTAATGAAAAATGAAGGTGGGAAGAAACGATGCATTCTGCTCTTCTGCGTAACTAATAACAAGTCTGCGACAGCCATACAAACAACGCCCAGGCAGGTACAGCCATGGTTTACTTCGTTTCCCCAATCTTTACAACCATGTTCCCATTCTTCCCAGTCATTATTCGTCGTCCTGTGTACCTCCATTCCCAACTATCTTACACTCGCTCAAAATCAAGTGATTCTACTCAGGAAACACAAAATAAATCCATTAGTATAAGAATAACATACACTTGAAGAATACGGATAGAAGATGAATATCACGTCATTCTACTGTCTACGTCACTGCCTGGTGCAACCGTTACACAACTTGCTACCGCACATGTAGGAAAAGAAACTTGTAAGTTCATTTTAAATATTTAGGAAACAAGGACATTTACAGTATTTTTAAGGCATGCTGCATAATCTGTTTTATTTCCCATAAATTTCCGTTTATTTCATGATTTTACCTTTCTCTACTGAAATAACATGTTTTTCATAAAGCATGTTTAAAAACTTAAACACCAACTCAGCTGTATAATGGCTGACAGACTATGTTTCAGATCCGTGACACGTCTTGCTAAGCGCCTAACCACGTTTAGGAAATTGTATAGCGCCACGATAAGTGTGAGAAGTTAACAGTAGTGAAAATAAATAAATAGCTGAACCGAGAACACGCCAAGAAGGCTCAGAGCAGAGCTCTATTTTACCTCGGCGCCAGAAGGGGATGGGTGGTCAGCGCCAAGCCCTGGCCGCTTTACCCCCGGAAAAGAGGCCCGGTACCCATTGTACATTAAGTTCGGTGGGCCGCAGGGCCGGTTTGGACGTGTGCGGAAAATCTCACCCGCACCGGGATTCGATCCCCGGTCTGTCCAGCCCGAAGACAGTGACTACACCGACTGAGCTATTCCGGTCCGGTGAAAGTAAATATGTTATTTTGCGATACCATATGATACGGTTTTGAGGGCAGTTGTCAATGTTTCCAAGGCAGTTACTGCCTCCACTCTCAAGACACAGTGATGATGTCATGAGCCATTCGTTCCTTGCAGTTAAATGTCTAGCCTACGGACTAAACGACTTGGAAATCGTGGTTTGATTCCCGGCAAGGACTTCTTAACATAATGCCCCCCTCCAATTCAAGGTGCCTATGCAGTAGCACCGCCTGCCCTTCCCCTGGGAGTAAAGAGCAGCAGAGCGTGTACCTTAGAATTCATCTCCATCTGGTAACGAGATTAAGAATGCGCGGTGGTATACAGCCACGCATGGTGAAGGGAGGGCCATGGGCAACACGCTGCTCGCGAGCGCAGTTCCATGTGAGAATCGGTTTTACTTTTTTAACATTTTCGACGGTAAAGCCGAGATCGAAGTCCGAAGCAATTTTTAAAACTTATGAGCTGTTTATTTATGGGGACACACATCACATTACTGATTCATTTTGCTACAACATGCTTAAAATGTCAACAATCTAGCCCAGGCAGTGAATTGCATTTTGTAACATTTTTCCCATTATTATCACAATGTTTAACTGCACATTGTGTACAGAAAATAACATTATAAATATGTGGACCGGGGTAGCTCATTTGGTATGGCGACTCGCTATGGGCTGGATGATGCGGGGATCAAATCCCGGTGGGGGGGGGGGGCGAGATTTTCCGCATCCGTCCAAACTGGTCCTGAAGCCCACCCAGCCTCCTGTACCATGGGTGCCGGGTCTTTCCCGGGAGTAAAGTGGCCGGGTCGTGGCGCTGACCACCCACCCCTCTAGCGCCGAGGTTAAAAAAGAGTAAAGCTATACCTCTACTCGCCCTCTGGGCCTCCGTGGCCTGTTCTAGGGTGAACTTTACTTTTACTTTAATATTATACATATAGTTATACATTCTTAATTTTGAGTATTCAATATCATGGTGCTCGCATGCAGACGAAATGTTAGCCGAAGGATCTGTTATAGGACTTAATAATACGCAAGAATTTTGTCCCTACCTTTCACTTGCACACACAGGCTACACTCATAGAGGAATGGAAGGATGCAAACAGAAAAATGGACCGCAATGCGAAGCGACCGTCACGAACACAAACAATAACAAGACAGGCAAGGTATGCATAACGTAACACTGATGCGCGTTCGCGTCACATTTTTGTCGTGGAAAGCAATAATTATTACTTATTCTGAGGGGTTCCTTTTGTAGCTGTAGGTATACAGCACACAATGCGCATGTGCATTATTATACTTTCACCTGCGGCCTGTCCGGCCCAAACACATCTTTCCACATTATCTCATTACCGGCAGGAATTTTGAAAAACAAGTTACTTAACAAAAAATATGTGATTTTTCTCTGCAATTTTCGTCTGTGATATTTATCATTATGAGAATAATTCAGCGAGACATTATCATAAATTTGATGTCTGTGTGACCGTGCATCACTGATAATATGATATAAACAGCCAACTAGATGCAAAATAAATAATTTTATTAATAATTTCAATCAACTCAACATGTTTCGGGCGATAATTTCGCCCATCCTCAGGAGCACTAGACTGTGTTTACAGCTTGTGGTATAAAGCACAGACGATGCCGCCTGCAGGCAGCATCGTCTGTGCTTTATAACACAAGCTGACATAGTCTAGTGCTCCTGAGGATGGGCGAAATTATCGCCCGAAACATGTTGAGCTGATTGTAATTATCAATAAAATCTGTTAATGCTGAATCTAGTTGGCTCTTTATATTACATTATCATAAATGTATATAAGTATTCATGTAAAGTAGCCGCTTTTCTTGCCAGATTTTCACGAGACTTGAATTTTCTCAACAGATTTTTTCGAGTAGCCCTTCATTATAAAATGTAATGAAATTCCGTTCAATAGGAGCCGAGTTGTTCAATCCGGAGGGACAGACAGACAGACAGACAGACAGACGTGACGAAGCTAAGCTGCTTGTCGCAGACTAAAACCCATGTCTGAACGCACAGCACAGTTCCCTTACCGTCGGTACGTGGACCACTGCCTGTTTGCAATTTGTATTAGCGTTGTATTATTTTTTAAGTAATTATGTTTTACTTACCTGTTTACTTATTTATTTAACTGTTTATTTATTTATTTATTTACTCATATTTTTATTCATACATCCATATGTGCTTCCATTTACTTATGTTGTTACACGTGGATATTGACTTAACACTAACAGCTTCTCTTAGTAGACTCGGGGGTTAAAGATGACCACAGTAGGCTGTACAGTTTGTCTCAAAGTGGCTGGTACTCATGTATCGGACTACACAACGTCACAACCTAAGACCACAATATAAACTGCAAACGCCTCCTTGAAACCTCAAACCTTCTCAGTGCCCTCCGTTGTACTGTACTGCACTCTACATTTATCTAATGGCACAAGATCCGCTCACTTTTAACCAAAACCACTTAGGCCTGCCTCTTTTCAAGGCAGACTGAAATAGGTCTGGGCCACCCACAGTCACAGTTTTTCCTCTACGTCACGAACACATCAGATTTATGGCAAATTCATAGAGATGATATGGTGTCCCTTAGATCTGCACACGTCATACGGACATCCTTCGTGGCCTGTTCTAGGGTCAGCTTTATCTTTACCACATGGGCATTTTGTGTGTCATACTGCATTGTGTGTGACATACTGAATTGTGTGTGTGTCATACTGCATTGTGTGTGTGATACTACATTGTAAACCGTTCTTCGTACCCTAGTGAACACTACGAAACAGAGGATACAGCACTGTTAGAGACACAGTGCAATGATGGTGGAGTTGGCCTACTAAACTAAACTCCGTGGCCTTAGTCCGCACGCGAACTATACCGACAGAGCGGCCGCCGCCGGTCGGCGAAGTTAGTGCCAACTTTTGCGGATAGAGGGGTGTCACGTGGTCAGCGCAA
>Ga0131853_10008063_pt1 | contig 19151 bp, 23 predicted proteins | sample TergutLab28metaG_FD_92764 | JGI IMG/M metagenome (GOLD analysis project Ga0131853, IMG submission 92764) | Labiotermes labralis P1 segment gut microbial communities from Petit-Saut dam, French Guiana - Lab288 P1 (version 2) (version 2) | ecosystem: Host-associated > Arthropoda: Insects >...
GCCGACGATATCAAAGAAACCATGGAGCGCATCAGCCGCCATTCTTTTTATGCTTATGAAGCGGAATTGTCTATGGGGTATATCACTTTGCCGGGGGGGCATAGGGTAGGTGTTGCAGGGCAGGTGGTTTTAGAAAACGGGGGCGTGCGTTCGTGGAAGTATATTTCTGCCATAAATATGCGCATAGCACACAGCGTGCCGGGCTGCGCCGATGCCGTTTTGCCGCAAATTACAAGCGAAGCAGGGGATATATACCACACGATGATAATTGCGCCGCCGGGATGTGGCAAAACGACACTGTTGCGTGACATTGTGCGGCAAATTTCCAATAAAGGTATAACGGTCGGGCTTGTGGATGAGCGGTCGGAAGTTGCGGGCTGCTTTCAAGGTGTGCCGCAAAACGATGTGGGCTTGCGTACCGATGTGCTGGATGGCTGCCCCAAAGCTATGGGAATGACCATGTTATTGCGAGCCATGTCGCCGGATGTTATTGCCGTGGATGAGCTTGGCGGCGAAGATGACGCAAAAGCGGTTGAAACTGTGTTAAACGCCGGGGTTAAGCTGCTTTGTACCGCACACGGCGTAGATGTAGAAGATGCAAAAAAAAATCCCGCCCTGGCAAAAATGCTGGGACGGGGAATATTTGAACGGTTTGTGGTACTGGGGGCGGGATGCAAGGTTATTGGTGTTTTTGATTGATAAATGCCCAAAACTCGTTACGTTCTTGTCCGTTACTGAACGCTGAAAACGGGAGAATAAATGCTTGAATGGCACTGCTGTAAATATATATGGCTTTTTTACCTTCGGCAACTTTTTCAATTCTTGCATATTGCATTTTAGTTTCTGTGCTATCTTCGATGCTTAGTATAAAATCTTCATAAAACCGGATAACATTCTCTTTACCAAAGGGGAGCTTCCCGGTTTTTTTTATTGATCTTATCTGCAACTTTAGAATTAGTATTGTAAGAAGATTGTTAAGCCGTGTAACCTTAAAAATAAACATAATAAAAAAGAAGACGAAAATTACAATGAACATAGCAATACCTATTGAAATAAAAGTAGTAGTATTTAACCCATGATTTGTGATAAAAAGCAAAGAAAATACGACCAAAATTGCCGAGAAAAATATGATGATTGATTTTTTCGAAGTATTTTCAGATGATTTCACGTTATGAAAGACGTTGAAATCCAAGTAATCTTTTTCGCTCAAGCTAAATTCAAATTGGTATAGCATTTATGGTGCCGCCCTTCAAATGATTTTTACCATTAGAGTATACCACACTGCGGCGTTGCTTTTAAGCTAAAAGACATAGGAAATAAATCATTGTTAAAGTCGTAATTATACAGCCCGTCTCCGACATTTTTGCATCCGCCTGCGTCAAAGAAATTTTCTCGGAATTCGTTAAAATATTCGATATTAAGCCCGGCAGATGTAAGCGCATTAATTATATCCGAAACTGTGTACATCCAAAAATATGCGCTTACGCCGTATTTTGTTTCAGACGCATATCCGCCAATTGAATTATCAACGTCGGGTTTTTTACTGAAGTAAGGGTATTTGATTTCTGTAATATTTTTCGAAAGCTTGCTTTCATCAAACATTAAATATATTGGATGACCATCAAAAATATAAAAATAGCCGTCGTCTTTTAGCAGATGCTTTACAGTTTTACCCCATTTTTTTAAATCCGGCAGCCAACCGATTGCCCCTTCCGAAACGAATACGACATCATATTTTTCGTTATGTTTCTCCATAAATTCCATAATGTCGGATTCGATAAAACTTACATTGGTAACATTCAAGTCCTCTGCAAGCTTTTGAGCGTACAAGACATTATCGGGAACGAGGTCTACACCTACTACACTTTCCGCCATTTTTGCCAGCAAAATAGTATCTGCGCCGGTGTTGCATTGCAGATGAATTATCTTTTTCCCGGTTAAGTCTCCAAGCTCGGTTTGAATGTACTTGTTTAATTTATGCGTTCCATTAAGCAGCGTTTCTTTAAAGTGGTTATAGTGGTCTTCCGAAATTTGACCCCAGGCATGTTTATTTGATTCGATTTCTAACATCTTATCTCCTCCAAAAAATCATTGCTGCAATGATTTTATATCTCGCCATGCTTTAACGTCAATTATAAGTTTTCCATCTTCCCAAGTAAAAATCTTGCTGCTTTTTTCGTCTGCCGAAATTATTTTTTCCATCACAACATCACCACTTCTAAAAACAGAAAGCATAAAACCAATAAGCCCCATGTTTACCACCATGGCAGCATTGCCCGGCGATATGAGCGGTAGTGACATTGCTGCAATTGTAACCCCTAAATTGTAAGCCGTGTAAGCGATGGCTTGTATCGTAAATGTTATTAACACAGCAAGAGACACCATAAGCCCAAAGTTGTTCTTTTTGTAAAAAGCTTTTTTTGTACCTAAAATAATAAACGCAACGATTGCAATAATTAGGAATAAAAACGGAAGCCAGCCATAGTATGCGATTACACGTGTTAAAAGCGAATTGGAAATGCGGTCGGGGATAAAATCGGTGTTTACAGTGCCTTCACCCAAAAAAACTGCACCGCTTATGACTCGACGAGTTTGTATAGCTACAAAACCGCTCCCCAGCGGGTCAAGATGAGGGTTAAAGCTATAGATAAGCCTTGCACTGCCTGAAATAATACCGCTTATGGTAATAACCAAAAATGGAAGCCACGCTATCGCTAAGCTTAAAATTTTATTCGCATTAAACCAGCCTTTTAAAATAGCTATAGACAAAAGCAAAACACCGGCTATCATAAAGATAAACAAGCCTGTTGCCGAAAATAAAGCAGCAACAAAGCAGAGTATAAGATAAGCACCTGTAGCCAAAATAACGCCTGCAATACGTTTGCCTCTTAGTCCAAAAAGGCAGGACGCAAAAACCAAAGGAAAAAGCAATAAAGACGCATTTATGAATGTATGGTGAAACCAGTTTATGGGTGTGTTAATAAGCAACACGACTGCAACGGTAATAAATCCGAAAAAAATTAACACAGAGTATTTGCCCAAGATAGTAAAGTCTGCAAAGTAGGCAGCAAACATAACGGCAATGCCCACTGCTGTAAATATAAGCCTGCGCCCGATATCTCCGCCGTCAAACAGAATGCTTGCTATGATGCCAATTGCTAAAAATGCTGCCACTGCCGCAAGCATAAGCCACTGTGGTTTTGGTCGGTGAACCCGGTCGAAGTCCAGCCCTAAAGCCGTTGCATCTCCGGTGTCTGCAATGGCTTTTTTTGTTGCGGTAGGTTCATCTAAGCCTTGGGCAATGTAAGCATCCCGGCTGTCTATTATGTGGTCTTCCATTTCTTCTGCTACACGCTCGTGCGCTCTCCCCCAACGGATTTGTGTGCAAATGGAATTTATATACTCGGTAATATCTTTACACGAATGCATAGTTTGCACCGCCTTCCAAAACAAGACCAACAGCCCGTGTGTAAGCTGCCCACTCATTCTCTTTTTCTGTTAGGAATTGTTTACCCTTGTTTGTTATTTTGTAATATTTTCTAATGCGACCATCTGCGATGGTATCGTAACTCGTTACCATGCTGCTGTTTTCTAAGCCGTGCAAAATAGGGTATAGCGTGCCTGTTTTTAAGCGGAAAATGTCCTCCGACTTTTGTGACAGCTCTTCTATAATTTGATACCCGTACATATCTTTTGCTTCCAGCAGTTTTAGAACCAGTGTGTTTGTAGTCATAGTTTTCCTCCATATGTAGATTGTCTATGCATTATATGTAGGTAATCTACATATGTCAAGCGTATAATTTTCCTAAGCGAGGACAAACTAGCCTTATGAAAAAACTAAATTGGTTAATTGGGATAATCGTAGGCTTTTTAAACGGTCTATTTGGTGCAGGTGGCGGTGCGTTGCTTGTACCTGCCTTAGAAAAATTTAAAGAATATGAAACGCACAAAGCGCATGCAACCACCGTTGCGGTTATTTTGCCGCTTTCTGTGATAAGTGCCGTGGTGTACATTTTTGGAGTAGATGTGGACTGGCTTTCCGTACTATGGGTGTCGGTTGGTGGTGTTGCCGGTGGCATGGTTGGGGCAAAAATTTTGAGTAAATTAAGTGCTGCGTGGCTAAATATTTTATTTGGTACAATTCTTGCCATTGGTGCGGTTAGGATGTTATTTGTATGATATTTCTTATTTTGGTTGGGTTTGCGGCAGGGATTTTAAGCGGCATGGGCATTGGCGGCGGTGCAATTTTGATACCGGCTCTTGTCTTATTTTTTGGTATGTCGCAGCAAAATGCGCAGCATATCAACCTGCTATACTTTATACCTACCGCCCTTTTAGCCGTGCGTGTGCATAAAAAAAGCGGCAATATCCAAAAGAAGGGACTATTGCCGTTAATCTTGTGGGGGCTTGCGGGTGCATTGCCCGGCGCACTTATTGCAGTAAAACTTGATGCGAACTATCTTCGCAAAGGTTTTGCTGCTTTTTTGCTATGCATAGCAGTGTACGAAATTTTTAAAGGATATTTGAAGTGGAAAAATAAAACGGACGTGCAGTAACCCAAATTGTACTAGCCTCATATTATAATACAGACCAATAATATGAGGGGAATTTAATGATTAAACGAATTTTAGCATGTTTATTTTTATTCATCGTAATTTTTTTACCGATGTATGTACTTGCAAATGAATGGCATCCCGAATACAGAAGAGAAATTGTTGGTGGCTCTTATTTCAATACGCAGGGCTGGAGAATGTCCATAGGTAGTTATAACGAAATGATTGCTGAACGGGACAGGATTCTCGAGCAGATTATAACCGATTCCATGTGTGAAATGAAAAAGCTGCGTGCGGTTCATCGTTGGCTTGCAGAAAATGTTTCCTATAATTATAACGTTTGGAGCTGGGAACGTTTCGACAGGTTTGGTAATGGCTGGATGCCCGGTTTTGAGCCTGTGAGATATGCGTACGAACATCAAATGGCGTGGTCTGCATTGGTGTTACGCACAACGGTATGCGCCGGTTATTCCGATGCTTTGGTGTATCTGCTTGAGCCGTTGGGCATTGAGGCTATGTTTATTGATGGGTATGTTTACGCACCGAACGGGAATTCTTTTGCACATTCGTGGAATCTTGTGCGACTTGGCGATGCGTGGTATCACCTGGATGTTACATGGAATCGCTTCTACCGGGATAACGAACCGATTGTAACTTACGACTGGTTTTTGCTTTCAGACTGGGCAATGCGCAATTGGGGCGAGTACACAAGACGCTGGGATGCGAGTCTTTTCCCGGAAGCATCTGCAAATTATAGATGGGACAATTTATGGCTTATCTTTGACCTTACTATTTGGCGTTGGCGTCTTGTTGACTGTTATTTGCCGTATCGTGGACTATATCTTTAAATAATTGCTCCATAAATTTATCGGCGGCAATAAGAATTAAAAGACCGTACCGCACAGATGCGAAATATTCATTACTGCCAAACGGAATAGGAAAGTTTGGATCGGCAGCCAAAAGCGCAGTAACCACAAGCACAACGATATAAAACAAATACAATGAAGATTTAACTGACGGTCCTTGGTAGTATTTTTTGAATATTCGCTTTAGCAGGTTTAGCTTCTGCTTTTCTGCCATTATTCTTAGTTTAGCTATGACATAGTGTTCTACTTTTTCTAAGCAAACAAAGAAGAATATGACACCGATGTTAATGATAGTGGCAGCAAGCACATTGCTGTCGGCAACGTCTATGAAAATAAAAGTGGTAAATAGATAGAAGCTGACGGCAATGATTGTTGCTTGCAATGTATATTTTGCTTTCTTTTTAAGTGTTTCCATGATTGCCTCCTAAATTTGAAATGCCAAACGTTCATCGCCGTTTGCCAGCCAAATAATGCCGCAGTATTCAAAGCCCAGCTTTTGCAGCAGCTTTAGCATGGGTGCATTGTCTTTATGTGTGTCTATGCGAACGCTTGGGGTTTGTTGCAAGCACCATTTTAAGCAGAATTCGCCTGCGCCGTTGGCATCTTTAGCCCGGGCTATCCTATGCACTACGCCGTATGGTAAATCATTTTTCCATGCGCCATCTATTTCTGTATAAGTCGGGTCGGGCTTTGTGTCGAAGAAAAATACGGCAAGAATGTTTGCGCCGTCGGTACAAACGTAACTAAGTCCGGCATTTATGTCTGCTTCTATTATTTTTTGCGGCGGATAGCCTATGTGCCATTGGTTTGTATTGCCGCTATCTACCATGTTTTTTTGGGCAAAGGTGTAAATTTGCATAACTTGCGGTAAATCTGTAAGGGTTGTTTTTCGTATTTGCATTGGCGTATTTCCTTCCGGTTCGTTATAATATACATAATCTTAGAACTTGTCTTAGAATATGTTATTTTTCGGAGCTGGTCAAATGCGTGAGTTTAAACAATTGAAAACAAAAAAAGGCAGGGATGAATCCGGTCTTTTCATAATAGAGGGCGAAAAATTTATTGCGGAAATTCCTAACACGTGGAATATCACGCAATACATAATTGCCGAGCGGTTTGCCGCTTTAAACGATATTTCCGGCTATAAAAACCGGGCAGAATGCATAGTCGTGCGCAATTCTATTTTTGACAAACTTGCGGATACTGTTTCTCCGCAGGGCATAATTGCCGTTTGCGAGCAGAAAACATATGCAGTTGACGTTTTTGCCAAAAGCTTTTTTCTGCTGGGCGAAAATTTAAATGACCCCGGTAATGTGGGTACATTAATACGCACTGCCGCCGCCGCCGGGGTAGGGGGTATTGTGCTTACCAAGGGTAGCTGCGATGTGTATAACCCCAAGGTACTGCGGGCTAGTGCGGGGGCGGTATTTAGGCTGCCTATTGTGCAGGATATGGAATTGGACGAAGCATTAGCATTTTTTAAAGGGAGAAATATTCCCGTTTTTGCCGCACACCCAAGGGGCGAAGTCACCCCGTACGATTTGGATATGACCGGTGAATTTTGTCTGCTTGTGGGTAACGAAACGCATGGCATTTCTGAAGCAGCAGCAACAGCGGCAGACAGGCTTGTGACATTGCCTATGGTTAACAGCACCGAATCGCTTAACGCTTCCGTGGCGGGTAGTGTTTTGTTGTACGAAGCAGTGAGGCAAAAGCATGAGCGATAAACTGACAGGCATGGTAGAAAGCGTAATCTACCACAATGAAGAAAACGGCTTTACTGTGTTCACTGTGCTGCCCGAAGATGCCGAATTTGGCGATGAAGCCACAACATGCACAGGGTATGTATCATCACCCATGGAGGGCGAAACGCTGGAGCTAATCGGCAAATACATACACAACCCACGTTATGGATTGCAGCTTTCTATCGAAAGTTTTTCCCGCAGCCGCCCAAGCACGGCAGCCGCTATAGAAAAATATCTTTCATCCGGTGCTATAAAAGGGCTGGGTGCAAAAACCGCAAAATTAATTGTCGCAAAATTTGGTGAAGATACTTTTGACATACTGGAAAACGAACCGGAGCGCATTGCCAACATAAAAGGCATTAGTTTAAAAAAGGCGTTAAGCTTTGCGGAAAGCTTTCATGCGCAAGCCAGCCAGCGGCGGGTAATGTTATTTTTGCAAAACTATGGCATAACAGCCAGCTTTGCCATGAAAATTTATAAACGCTACAAAGAAGATACGGAAGCATTGATAAAATCCAACCCATACCGCCTTGCCGATGATATTGACGGTATAGGTTTTAAAACTGCGGATGCAATTGCTCATAAGCTTGGCATCGCACGGGATGCGCCGGAGCGGGTTTCCGCCGGGGTGCGCTACGCCCTTTGGGAAGCCGCAAACGAAGGGCATACCTGCATACCTTCTACGCATCTTTCTAAGCAGGCGGCAGAACTTTTATTTGCAAGCGAAGAGCAAATTGAAGGCGAACTGGTGCGTATGCAAATGGAACGGCTTATCGTGCGGGAGAAGCAAGATGATAGCACGATGGTATTCCTTTCGCCGCTGTACTATGCAGAAACTTCTGTTGCGGCAAAACTAACCAGCCTTGCAGCAATTAATATAAGAAGCAAAACAGATGCAGCATTAGACCCCAACTACTGCGGTATAACCCTTTCGGAAGGGCAGTGCCAAGCCGTGCTTGCTGCGGCAACGCAGGGCGTTTTGGTTATAACCGGTGGACCGGGTACGGGCAAAACCACCACCATTAACACAATAATCGGGATGCTGGAAGCCAAAGGGCTAACCGTAACCCTTGCCGCCCCAACCGGGCGTGCAGCAAAACGTATGACAGAAGCCACGGGACGAGAAGCCAAGACTATTCACCGCTTGTTGGAAGTTACATTTATGTCCGAGGATGCCCGCCGCCAAACATTTAACAAAAACGAAGAAAGCCCGCTGGAAACCGATGTTTTGATAGTGGACGAAGCTTCTATGCTGGATATTCAATTGGCGCAAAGCCTGCTTAAAGCCGTTGCCATTGGCACACGGCTAATTTTGGTTGGCGACGTAGATCAGTTGCCTTCCGTTGGGGCGGGTAACGTGCTGAAAGATATTATCGATTCTAATGCTGTACCCACTGCACGGTTAACGGAAGTTTTCCGCCAAGCGGCAGAAAGTGCGATAATCACCAACGCTCACCTTATAAACAAGGGCGAATACCCGGAAACCAACCAACGGGAAAAGGACTTCTTTTTTGTAACCCGCCAAAGCGCAGAGGGTGTGACGCAAGCCATTATGGAATTGGTGTCAACCCGTTTGCCTGCGTACAAAAATTTTGACCCCTTGCACGACATACAAGTACTTTCGCCTATGCGCAAGTCACCGCTGGGTGTTATGCATTTGAATAACTTGCTGCAGGCTAAACTAAACCCGCCGTCGCCAAAAAAAAGGGAACGGGATTATCGCTCCGTAATTTTCCGTGAGGGTGACAAGGTTATGCAAATTAGAAATAACTATGACGCAACGTGGGAAATGTATAACGAAAAAGGCGTGTCTGTAGACAGTGGCGAAGGCGTGTTTAATGGAGACATGGGGCAAGTGTACGAAATTGACGATGAGTTTGGGCTAACCGTGCAATTCGACGACGGGCGGCGCATAGTATACGATTTTACCCAGTTGGATGAGCTTGAGCTTGCCTATGCCGTAACGGTGCATAAAGCGCAAGGTAGCGAGTACAAAGTTGTGGTAATTCCCGTGTTTAACGGGCCACCAATGTTGCTTACACGCAATCTGCTTTACACCGCCGTAACCCGTGCAAAAGAACTTGCCGTACTTGTTGGCGTGCCGGAAACCATGTTCCGCATGGTAGATAATAATCGCATAACGCAACGGTATACCGCACTTGCACGGCGGCTTAGAGATATGAATGCAATAACAGGTGAAGCCGGTGAATAAGCTGGCAAAACTGCTAGATTGGCTATACCCGCCCACATGTATTGCTTGCCGCACGTTGATACCCTTAAACAAAACACAGCCACGTGACCTGCTTATTTGTGAGCCGTGCCAAGCTCTGTTCGAGCCGATAGATTCTTGTATATGTAAATGCTGCGGAATGCCTACGGAAATGGACGTAGAGCGTTGTGTGTCTTGTTTTGGCAAAGCATTTAGCTTTGAGCGCAACTATGCCACGTTTATTTATGAAGATTTAGTTCGGGACCTGTTGTTGGATTTGAAATTTAACTGTAAAAAACAAATTGCCTATAGCCTTGGCAAGTTATGGGCTAAGCATGTTGGGACTGCTGTAACAAGGGAAATTTTCCACTGCTCCGACTCAACCGCCACCGCAAGTACCTTGCGGCGTTTGGCCGAGAGTCGCTGTGTCAAAAATTCCCTTACCACAACAGCCCCTTTGGAGGGTACATATCTCGTCCCGTTACCCATGCACCCCAAAAAACAACGTGAGCGAGGCTTTAATCAAGCGGAAGTTTTGGCAAAAGCGGTGGGCGAGCGTTTAGGCATACCTGTGGTAAATGCATTGGAGCGTGTGCTTGACACCCCGCCACAATCGGGATTGCATCTGCGCCAGCGTGTGGAAAATATACAGGGTGCTTTTGGCGTAGCAAAAAGCGAAAATCCACAAGACAAGCATTACATAGTAGTAGACGATATCTATACCACGGGTGCGAGCCTAAACGAATGCGCAAGAGTCTTGAAAGAAGCAGGTGCAAGCAGCGTTTGCGGGCTTACGCTTTCTGTAGTTAAAAAGAAAAAGGAGAAAGATTAATGGGCGAGCTGTGGGATTTGTTGGACGAAAACGGCAATAAAATAGGCAAGCTGCATGAGCGAGGTACGCCGCTTGCCGAAGCGTATTATTTTTTGGTGGTTGCTGTTTGGATACGCAACAGCAAAGGAGAATTTCTTATAACTCGCCGTGCGGCGGATAAAAACCACTTGTGGCATACAACAGGTGGCTGTGCTACTGCCGGGGATGATAGTATTACCGCAGCGTTGAGGGAGACTAAAGAAGAAATAGGTATCGATTTAAACCCGGATAAAGCAGCATTTTTTAAACGTACGATAAGAAAACGTTTGGAGGACGACGGACTTTACTTCCAAGATGTTTGGCTGTTCCGTGAAGATGTTGATATAGCCAAAATTGTGCTCCAGCCGGAAGAAATTTGCGATGTTATGTGGGCAAGCGTAGAAGAAATAAGGCAAATGATTGCGGAGGGCAGGTTTGTAAACCCGCAGGAATGGTACCCGCAATTGGATGAGTTTTTTGAATTTTGCGAATAATAATCTAATGAATTAACTATAGGAGGCATTTATTATGGTTTTATGGATAATTGTAGGGTTTGTAATTGTTGTATTTGTAATGTTAGGTATTGCTGCACAAACCGGTTCGGGCAATGGCGGGGCTGTGTTTCAGGCTAAAAAGCGAGAGTCACTCATTACTTACGAATTGGAAAAACATATTAGGAACAATGTGCAGGCAAAAGATTTATCTATACCGCAAATAGATGAACATTTTGCCGATAAAGACCCCGAATACGTTATGGTAAAGCATTTACTTTACGGTTTAATTGGCGCAGGTTATAAAATTGGCGACTACATTTGGTCGAAAGAACTTGCGCATGGGCGGGGCATAATGCTGTATGTGTATGACAAAAACGCACAGCGGACCAATCGCTTGCTGGAGTGTGCAGGCACTATATTTATGTGCAAAAATGATGACGATTTTGAAACCTACAGCCAACCTTCTGCAAAGCGTAATGACGCAGTGATGCCGGGCTTGTGTATCGTTAACAAAAATGCTCGTGTGTCGGTGCATTCAAATGACCCTAACTTGACAGAGCATCCGGAATGGATTGCCATATGTAAGGATATTTTTACCTCATGACATACACCTACTGCCCGCACTGCGGCAACAAATTAACTCAAAAAGAAATTGGTGATGAGGGGCTTGTTCCTTTCTGCTTAACATGCCAAAAACCGTTTTTCAGCTTTTCGCACCCGTGCGTTCTATGCATTGTTATCAATGAAAACAACAAAATTGCGTTAATAAAGCAGTCCTACGTTTCGCAAAACTATGTAGGCGTTGCGGGCTACATAAAACAAGGCGAAACTATAGAGGAATGTGCCTGCCGTGAAGTAGAGGAAGAAACCGGGCTGGAAGTGATATCAGCCAAATATTTAAACAATTACTACTACGAAAAGCGTGACTTGCTAATGATTGGCGTTGTGTGCAGGGTCAAAAACGGAGATTTTAACATTTCTAAAGAAGTGGAAGACGCAAAATGGTTTATACCGGAAGAAGCGGTAACAGCATTAACGCCCGGCAGCGTTATACAAACCATGGTAAAGGAGTTTATGCAATTATGAAGCTGGTACTTTTAATAGGCGCAGGTGCTGTAGGAAAAATGACTGTCGGCCAAGAACTTATGAAAATAACTGACCTGCGGCTTTATCACGGTCATATGGATATCGAAATAGGGGTGGCAATATTTGGCAGGCGCATCGCTAATGTCGACAGGCAAATACGAGAAATTATTTTTGAGGAGTTTTCTAACTCCGACCTATATGGCTTAATTTTTACCTTTATGTGGGATTTTGATAAACCATCCAATTGGGATTATATCGACGAACTCGTGGGTATCTTCCGCAGCAAAGGCGCAGATATTTATTATGTAGAACTTGTGGCAACGCAAGAAGTAAGGCTAAAACGCCATGTGACAGAAAATAGGCTTGCACATAAGGCTTCTAAACGGAATCTTGAGTGGTCGACCAATCTTTTGCTAAGCGAAGACGAAAACCACCGCCTTGTAAGCAATGATGGCGAAATACCATTCGAAAATTATATGAAAATTGACAACACAAACCTCACACCTGATGTAGTAGCGCAAATGATAAAAGAGAGGTTTTCGCTTTGAGCATAAAACGCCGCTTGTTCATAGCAAACATAATAATGGTGCTGTCTCCGATACTTATAACGGCGATAGTCTTTTTTGGTGTGCGCTTTCTTGTGGTGGATAACGATGCCCAAACAAGGGGCGGGGCAGGCGGGCGTTTTGCTGAAATGCCACATATTCCTGTTGTTAGCGAGTCCCAAGCCGTTGACGTTTTGGTGAAAGGCGATTTTGCATATATAACAGGCGACATTGCACTGTATCATTCAGACCTTGGCGACTTTATTGTTGTTCTGCCGGACTATTACGCTGCCGCACTTGCGGATTTTGCAGATGGGCAAAACTTTGTCTTGCCCGTCATATTGTTCTATCTGTTTGCGGTGGTGGTTTTGGCAAACATTCTTTTGGCAAGGTACATAACCCGCCGCATTATGAAGCCCGTAAACACGCTGGCAAGCGGCGTACGAGAGATATCGGACGGCAACCTTACGCATCGCATAGATTACAATGGCGGCGACGAATTTGACGCTGTTTGTGCCGACTTTAACGAAATGGCAGCCCGTTTGCATGACATGGTAGCGCAGCGGCAGGCAGACGAAAACAGCAGAAAAGAACTGATTGCAGGCATTTCTCACGACTTGCGTACACCGCTAACATCCGTAAAAGCGTACATAGAAGGGCTAAAAAAAGGTGTTGCCGCAACGCCGGAAATGCAAGAAAAATATCTTGATATCATACAAAGCAAAACGGATGACATCGAATACATTATCAAACAGCTATTCATGTTTTCGCAAATAGATATTGGTGAATTTCCGCTTAATATTCAAACGGTGGATATTGGGGTGGAGTTAACCAAAATGGTAAGCGAGTTTTCAACCGAATACCAAAGCCTTGATATTGCGTTAGCGTTAAACATACACGGCGAATGTGTTGCTGTAGACATCATACAATTTAAAAATGTTGTACAAAATATCCTTAGTAACAGCGCAAAATATTGCAATAGAGCAGATGCCCGTGCGGAAATATCTTGCAGATGTAGCGAAGATGGCATTTCTATAGCCATAGAAGACAACGGCACAGGCGTGCCGGAAGAAAAACTTCAAAAGATATTCGATGTTTTCTATCGTAGCGATGAATCAAGGCACAACCCCGGCAGTGGTTTGGGGCTTGCTATCTCTTCGAAAATTATCAAGCGGCTGGGCGGCACTATTCATGCCGAAAACGTGCCAACAGGCGGGCTTAGGGTTGTAATCACTCTACCAAAGGTGGTGCAGAATGAAAAAGATATTGATAATTGAAGACGACATAGCCATTGCCGAAATAGAGCGGGATTTTTTAGAAATTGAAGGCTTTACGGTTACTATCGCAACGGATGGCTTGGACGGTTACCAAAAAGCAAAGGAAGAAAACTACGACCTAATTTTGCTGGATGTAATGTTGCCGGGCATGAATGGTTACGAAATATGCCGCAATATCCGCAACCAAGTGGACGTGCCGATAATAATGGTAACCGTCCGTGGCGAAGACACAGACAAAGTGCGAGGTTTGGGGCTTGGTGCAGACGACTATATGTCTAAGCCGTTTTCGCCCACCGAATTGGTGGCAAGAGTAAAGGCCAACCTTGCCCAATATGAGCGGCTTAAAACCAAGCGAACCAACGAGCTTACCGCAGGGGCGATAACCATTAATCCCACGGCGCAGCGAGTATTTGCCAATGGTGCAGAAATTGAGCTTAAACACAAGGAATACGAGCTGCTTATGTTCCTTGTTTCCAATCCCGACATTGTGTTTAGCAAAGAGCATTTGTACGAGCGCATTTGGGGCATGGATGCCATTGGCGATTTAAAAACCGTTGCCGTGCATATAAACAGGCTGCGGGAGAAAATAGAAAAAGACCCTCAGCAGCCTGTGCATATACAGACTGTTTGGGGGGCGGGGTATCGCTTTCGCATATAACCTTCGACCAATTTACCTATTGTTTACCTTTTTGGGGTTGGTAGTTTACCTTTGTGGTTTATGATGTATTCAACTTAAAAAACCGAAAGGGAGATAAACATGAGGAAAAAGGAAAATATTTTGTTAATGGTGGTTTGGGCGGCGGTAATTGTTACGGGAGTTCTTGCATTTACTGCAATAATGTATGGCGCAGAGGATTTAGCGATATTCGGCAGGATTCATAGCTTGGCAGTGAGAACAGGCTTGGTGTACACGGCTGTTTATATTTTTCAAGTGTTTTGGCGCAAGCTCCAAAATAAGTTGCAAATTAAAGTGAACCGCCCTGCAAAAGTTACAGCCGCTGTAGCGTTTCATGTTGTATTGCATGTAATTTCCGTTCATTTGGCAGTTGCCTACACCGTTTATCACGCCATCCATCATGGGCGCAAGCTACTGCCTGTGCGTGTGAAGGGGGCTGCCATATGAGAACGACAAAAATTATCGTAGACATTCTTATGACAATTTTCGTCATCCTATCTTTTATAAGGTGGGAGGACAGTAATTTTATCTTCCATGCTATTGTGGGAACGGCATGTGCTTTGCTATTTGGCGTGCATATTTTCTTGCATCGCAAATGGCTAAAAGCGACAACAAAGTCTGTGCTAAAGGGTAAGCTAAATAAAAAGCTAACAAGAAAATATGTGGTTAATATTCTCCTGTTAGCGATATGGGGCGTAGCTATTATTACGGGGTTTCTCGCAGTTGGTTACTTCTCGTTTGACATAGAGGGCATGGCTGTATTTAGCCGGTTACATGCGGTTACTTCACGGGTTGGACTTGTGCTTATAGTGGTGCATGTTTTCCAGCATATACCGCAGATTAAGTCTTATATGAGAATCAAAAGCAGTGGAAAAGCTCGCTAACCATTTGTCTAATTGGGAAGTTCTTTCTGTTAAATTTTGCGTTTTCCGGCATTAGGTTAATCCACTGTTTTAGTCGATTTTCAGGAATTTTATCGATATTCCATATTTCGCACAAAATATCCTCTTCTGTGCTGTTTAAGAATTCTACAATCTCATGCCGCAACTGATTTGCTTTTGCTAATACTTGAGGCACATCACCATATCCGCTTAGCGAAGGAATTAAAACCCTGCCTCCTGCCGAGAATGAGTCTCGCAAAGAGGGTGAAACAACATTACGTGTTGTTGTAAGCCACAATGTATAACGTTTGTATTTGCTTAAAGAATCTCCAAACAGTTCAGGGAATAATGCCATCCCTGCAACTCTTAGCTCTGTTTGTTCGTTGGCTGTTAAAGTATCCCACAAGCGGATTGTCGATGCCTTAAACTCACTTTGCTCATTACGCAGGTTGTCACCTGTCCACCATAAGCTCTCGCCATCCGCAAGTTGGTTTTTATAGTATTTAACAATTGTTCCAACAGGGTCTAATGAAAGTCTCAAATCATCATATGTTGTACTCATTTTGTCAAAAATAGTATTACCAGTCGTTAAATTCATATCAATTTTATAGCGAGGATAGTGAGTTACAACTACTTCTGATAAGCAGTCCTCGTATGGTCTGCTACGAAATTCGATAGGATTTGTTAATTTTCCAAAGGTTAAGAAAATACGCTCTACGCTCTCTACTCTAGTTGATTCGTTCACGCTTCCACCAAGCGAAGTCCATTTTTCGTCTTTCGAACTCTTTACTTCAACCCCATAATATTTTGCCGCTACTATATCCGGGAAACGCTGCCCGGATATTTTTATTATAGTATTTTCAAATTTACTACCCTTTGCGGTGTCTTCAAGAAAGCCAAGTACATCATCCTCTAATTTTTGCCCGCCACGGGTGATGTAGTATTTGGAATTATTATTTGCGTGGTCATTTAATCGTTGTGTTGTCGTATTTACTAAAGTTTGAAACTCCTTAAGATTTGGGTCACGGTTACTTGAAATAATCATCCTCCACCTCCAAAGTATAATTCCCAATTTTTTTCAAGCCTTTTTGCTATATGGTAGCCTAATAACGGTGGAACGGCATTGCCAATTAATTTGTATGCACTTGATGCCGATACACCATTTGTCTTCCCTGGTATGATGAATTCATAGTCGTCTGGAAAAGTTTGTATTCTTGCACATTCCCTTACGGATAACCTACGCTCACTCAGCCCATGCTCTAATTCATGTATTAATTTACCGCCGTTCTCCTTAGAAAGTCTCCTAAATTCAATATTTCCATGATGTTCTGAACGTATTGTCGGACCAATGTTATGAAGTTTTATCTCTGTTTGTCCTTGACAATGCTTGCCCATATATTTTGCTTTAGAATATTTTTGTTGCGCCGGGTCTGTCGAGTCATTTGGTTCCTCCAGCCCTGCAAATGCTTGAAGTAGACTTGTTGGAGGTAGAAGATTATCCTCGATAGTAGTGTAGCTATGGGTTTTTGGTGGATAAGGGTCATACATAGGACATAAATTTTTTGAAGATAACTTTTCCATAGCATCCGCAGTCAAAGCTGATTTTTTGAATCCGATAAAAATAACACGCTCACGTGATTGCGGAACGCCGTAGTCTGCCGCATGAAGTACTCTCGCTTCAACAACAAGATAGCCATCCCTGCTGATTGAACGAAAGTCCTTTTCGATAGTGGCTTTAACATCGGCAAGGTTTGCAAGTCCTTTTACATTTTCAGCTATGAAAATTTTTGGCTCCGTAATAGCGATAACCTCTCTCATCCATATATAAAGAAGTCCGCGACTTTCCTCATTGGGCGCATCTGCTTCTATGTAATTCCCATTATGGCATTTGTCGGAATTAAAACCTTTTCTCCTCCCTGCTACGGAAAAATCTTGACATGGAAAGCCCCCTGTAACAACGTCTACATCAACAGGAAATATCTGCTTTCCTGCTTTGTGCGCTTTTACAAGGTCAACTATACTCCCCAAATGATATATAGAATTTGGCAAACCACGTTTGCTAAAAAATTTGTTCCAAGCTGTCTGTGCGTCGGGTCTTATATCGTTGGCAAAAACTGTGGTAAAGCATGTTTTTGGCAGATATGTTCCCAACACATTAAAATCACCTTCAAAACCAAGGTCAAGACCACCACAACCGGAAAAAAGTGAAAGTACTTTGAGCATTACTGTAGCAACGCCTCAACAATCTGCACAGCATTAGTCGCCGCACCTTTGCGGATGTTATCTGCAACCACCCACAAATTTAAACAATTTGGGAAGCTATCATCCCTGCGGATGCGCCCAATGTATACATGGTCTGTACCTGCTGCCACAAACGGCATTGGGTACAGATTTTTTTGTACGTCGTCTTGCAGCACAATGCCCGGTGCATTTTCGTATAGTTTGCGTATATCTTCAATTTCAAAATCGTTATACAGCTCTATATTTATGGACAGGCTATGCCCATATTCAATGGGCACACGTACGCAAGTTGCCGTTATTGCTAAAGTGGGTTTATGCAGCATTTTGCGTACTTCTGCGATTAATTTTTTTTCTTCTCCTGTGTAGCCATCGTCGTGGAATTTATCTATATGCGGGATAAGATTGTTTGCAATTTGGTAAGGGAAATGTTTATATGGTTCGCCTTGTTGTGTTCTTTCAAGGTCATTCATGCCGTTTATGCCTGCGCCGGAAACGGATTGATATGTAGAAATTACGACACGTTCTATGCCGTATTTATCAAGCAACGGCTTTAGTGCTACAACTGTAGGTGCGGCGCAACAGTTTGGGTTTGCAATAATGTTAGAGTGTTCTTTAAGGTCTTCGGGGTTTACTTCCGGCACAACAAGCGGAACGCCGTCCACCAAACGCCATGCAGAAGAGTTGTCTACAACAATGCAGCCTTTTGCCGCCGCAATCTGTGCGTAACTATGGCTAACGCTGCCATCTACTGCAAAAAGAGCGATATCTATGTCCCTGTCAAAAACTTCCGGCTTTAGCTCTTCTATAACAATATCTTGCCCTTTAAATTGCAGTGTTTTTCCGGCAGAACGCTTGGATGCGAATAAATACAAATTTTCAATTGGTAGGTTACGTTCTTCCAAAACGTTAACAAACATACCGCCAACCATGCCGCTTGCCCCAATAATTGCGCAATTAAAAGGTTTCATACAAGTCTCCTTCAAAAATATCATGGAATTTGTTATGCACTGCCGCTGCTGCTGTGCGCACTTGCAGTTCATCTACCAGTACGGCAATTTTTATTTCCGATGTAGAAATCATATGAATGTTAACTTCTGCTTCGTACAACGCCTCAAACATGGAAGATGCAACGCCCGAGTTTGTTGCCATACCCGCACCAACTATGGAGAGTTTTGCCAAAGTCTCATCTGTTTCCAGCATTTTAAAGCCAATTTCTGCTTGGTGTGCGTTAAGATGCTCTATTGTTTGCGCCAAATCCTGCCTTTGTACGGTAAAGCTTATGTCGCATGTGCCGTTATGTTCGTAGGTTTCGTCCGAAACCTGCGGCAACGATTGTAAGATTATATCCACAGAAATATCCGCCTGCGCTAGATACGAGAACACTCTAAACGCAATGCCCGGTACATCTGCAAGCTCCTTTACGGTTACTCTTGCCACGTTGCGGTCTATCGCAATACCGCTTACTGTCAGCTTTTCCACTTCTGTATCCTCCTTTATCCATGTGCCGGGACTGTTTGCCATGCTGGAACGCACGACTATGTGTACATTGTAACGTTTTGCCATTTCTACTGCCCTGCCGTGCAGCATTTGCACGCCTGCAAAAGCAAGTTCCAGCATATCGTCGTAACCCAGTTGGGGCAGGCGTTTGGCTGTTGGTACAATGCGAGGGTCACAAGTGTAGATGCCGTCTACATCGGAATAAATTTCGCATACATGTGCGCCCAGCAC
>Ga0131853_10008069_pt1 | contig 19149 bp, 12 predicted proteins | sample TergutLab28metaG_FD_92764 | JGI IMG/M metagenome (GOLD analysis project Ga0131853, IMG submission 92764) | Labiotermes labralis P1 segment gut microbial communities from Petit-Saut dam, French Guiana - Lab288 P1 (version 2) (version 2) | ecosystem: Host-associated > Arthropoda: Insects >...
GGGAAAACATAACCCCCCAAAAAAATTTAAAAAAACACATTATTATGGGTGGGTCCCCCCCCCCCCCCCCCCCCCCCCCCCCCAAAAAAAAAAAAATTGGTTCTGACTGCATATTTGTGTGTCTCCTTTGCATGAAATAAATGCATAATAGGAAGGTCATGTCTGAATGTTTTATCTCCCCATCAGAACATGTTTTACAGAAACCTGAGTGTCAGCATTACACATCCAAACTGAATTTTGGTTCCTTTGACTCTTACATCACATGCACTTTGTAACAAACTTTATCACATTCCTGAAAAATGACTCACTCACTGTACATCATGTTGCTACATGGTTTATATTTTACTGAACTCATTTTAAACATTTTTGATGGTACAGTGACCAGGCTGTGGGCTAGAGAATCTCAGGTTCAATTTCTGAAATTGGTATAAAATATTTTCTCATCTGTAGAACATTCGTACTAGCTGTGGGGTCCATACAGCCTCCCTTTCGATGGGTACCAGGGGCTCTTGCCTCTGTAGCAAGCAGTCACTGTGTGCAGCTGACCCCTCACTCTATGTAGTGCTGAGGTTAAGAATGAATGAAGCAATACATATGCTCTGCCTGTATGCTTCCACCTTTCTTATATTATGTGTTTTTAATATTTTAATATAGTAAGATAAAACAATTTGTGAATTTATACATTGTACTGCAGTTTCACATCTGATAGTTTTTTTCCACATTATTTCATGGAAGTCCGCACCAATACTCATGATGTGGCACAGAGTCACAGAAAACTACAGTCAAACCTTGGTATAGTGTCACCGTAAGTTCACCACAGTTTGTGGCAATGTATTGAGGGTTGCAGAAAATTGAAATTATGTATAATAGGACTTTAATTTTGCAGACTGTAAGAGCATTAAGTGATTGATGGTGCTATATCAGGGTTTGATTTTATATCATTAAACTGGAGGACACCTCTCCACTCATGTTGGTAATAAACTCCAGTGTAATTAAATATCTAACTTCCCAGCATCGTGAATGTTAGATTATTTTTTTCCACACCAGTTGGAAGCTGTGTGTAACGACAAAAGATGAGCTGGGGAATCTTATCATCATCGTGCCAAGCCAATCTAATCATAACATTTGTGTGTGTGTGTGTGTTTGTAACAGGCTGCCTCTGCTCCATTTGCATGTTTCATTCGTCTGCCATCTGTAAGGTGTCATTAAATAACACAGTTTTCTTTTCTCTCTCACCTGTGCTTAACTGTTATTGTTTTGTTTTGTGTAGCATGTTTTGTATGTCCAGTCCATCAGATTATCATACGAGGTGGTATCCAGAATTTTCTGGACTGGTGCCGCCATCTATACAGCAGTTGTGGTAGCGCAAAGCACCTGTAGATGGTAGGACTACCATGTCTAGTAAGTCAGTGTGTGAAGTTGCATATAGCTGGGTCAAAGTGGGAAGTTTTCACATGTGTTTGTTTGGAGTCTTGTACGCGACCTGTGGCGTTTTTCACAATGGACTAGAGAAAGGAACAGCAAGTGTGCATCCGATTTTGTGTCAATCTTGGGAAAAATGCTACGGAGACCCTCACAATGATACAACAAGCCTTTGGTGACCACAGCTTTAGTCATGCGCAGGTGTTTCAATGGGATGCCTGGTTCAAGACCGGCTGCACATCAGTTGATGATGACGAACATACAGGGAGACCCAGAAGCTGCACAACTCCTGAAACTGTTGCACGAATTCAAGAGCTCGTCGGTCAGAATTGACGTCGGACCATTCACGACATTGCTGAGGAGGTGGGAATTGGTTGTGGGACATGGTAATGGGTTCTGATGGAAGAATTGGGCATGCACCTTGTCGCAGCCAAATTTGTGCCCAGAATCCTGACAGCTGACCAGAAGCACCAGCACGTCAACTTCTGCACTGAACTTCGTCAGCTCACCTCTGATGATGAAACCTTCTTGTCCAGGGTCATCACTGGTGATGAGAGCTGGGTTTATGGTTATGACCCTGAGCCAAAGCAGCAATCCTCCCAGTGGAAAAGCTCCACATCACCAAAAAGCCCCACATCACGAAGTCCAAAAAAGGCCAGACAGGTGAAAAGCAATGTCAAGAGCATGATCGTCACTTTTTTTGACATCAAGGGGATTGTGCACAAAGAATTTGTCCCAGCAGGCCAAACTGTGAATTCTGGGTTCTCCTGTGATGTTTTGTGGGGACTGTGTGAAAACGTGCGAAGACGTCGCCCCAAACTTTGGCGAGAACAGACCTGGCAGCTTCACCATGACAACACCCCGTCTCACACTTCCGTCCTCACCCAGCAGTTTCTGGCAAAAAACAAAATGGCTGTCATCCCCCACCCACCATGCTCGCCTGATTTGGCACCCTGTTTCTTCCTATTTCCAAAAATGAAATTGAAGTTGAAAGGACGCCGGTTTGATACCATTGAGGAGATACAGGCCAAATCACAAAGAGTGCTTGACACTCTGATAGAAAAGGACTTCCAGGAAGCATTCCAAAAATGGAGGAGATGGTGGGACCTGTGTCTACATGCGGGAGGGAACTACTTCGAGGGTGATGGTGGCCAATAGGCCTTATGGTGAGTTACGATTTTTACAGCGTCAGTCCGGAAAATTTTGGATACCACCTCGCACTATCTCCCTCTTCAGGGTGACTGAATTGGTTCTGGTATTTGCTGAAGTAATAGGTGTCAAAAAATGTGTTGATTATACACAAACGTTTGAGGGAATTTGTCCAGTCACAGGTACAGAAGAGGAAAGATCAGATAGGATTTGTCCTGACCCTGTGGGAGTTCAGAAATACAGAAGACCCTCTTAGGGCAGCCTTCATGCTAGCAAGCTAGGGAGGGCTGAAGGACATGTTCCAGCAGTCAAAGCTGCAAATGATGATTTGGCAAGTGTTGCTAGTGCATGGCAGGGTTGCGGATGCACTGTATTAATGTACCTTGCTAGCTGTGAACAGTTGACAGATACACTTCTATGTCCTAGGTGATCCAGATTTCAGTGCTGAAAAATATGAGCATAATTATGATGGGAGTGAAATCACATCAGGAAAGTTGATGCAGCCTGTGGGCTCGCATGTTGCTGCAGTGGATTTAAATGATATTTATGTCTCTGTTGTGAGGTAAGATTTTGTGCATCAGCGACATATTAATTTGTGTTGTGGTTGAATTCTGGATTAATCAGGAAGTGGATAGGGCAAATTGAGGGGTCTTGTGGACATTGTAGCAAGTGAGTGTTGAGGTTTCCACAGTGGTGCAGTTGATACTGTTCTGCTGGGATGTGGCACTGCATTGCTGCATGTGATGTTCCTGATCTTTCAAAGTAAGGAAGAAGAATTTTTCTTGGACCTCTGAACCCTAATAGATGAAGGCACTGGGCTCCACTGGAATGTAAGGAGCCACTCACCCAGCAATGTGGTGTCACAGCTCAGAACACCAGATCCATATCACTGAACATCAGGTTCATCAAATGTGGGGAACTTCTTGACTACCTGAGAACTGTCAGTTTCTCAAGAAAGATTTTTTCTGCATGCTCTTGATTGGTCAGTCAATTGACTTGTCACTTATTCAGTTATTTGGTGTTGTTGAATTTCAGCTAAAAATATTTCTTTTCTGGTTCTCTTTCAGTGGACTAAATGTGTGGTTTGGTTCACAGTTGCTTACAAATGGTGGCTTTTTATTGAATAATGCACTTGCCAACTTTGGACAGGGAAAGAACAGTCCCTTCCCAGGCAAGCGACCAATGTCATTGGCCACACCCATCATTGCAACAGAAAAGAGACGTGTCTGTGGGCGCCGATTGCTGATTGGTGCAGCTGATGCAACAGTGGCTGCACAGGTTCTTTCACGCCTCCTTGTATTTGACAAGAACATTACTTTAAGTATTGAAAACGCACGTTTCCAGATTGCAGATGGGAATAGCAGTGTTTTTGTGGAAGGTGAGGTTAGGTTAGGTTAGGTTAGGTTAGGTAAGTTATTGCAAACTGAACTGTGTAGACTGTTGAGTGTGGTAACATGGTTAGGTAAACTGAACTGTGTAAAGTCTTTATGCTTCTGAACGTCAGTGTTTGGGGTTTCAGACTTTCCTGATCACCTAATTTAATACCAATGTGTCACCCTGACCAGTCAGCTTCCCTCATTCTGCTGCTGTTGTGCAGGTCACACTCAGTACTGTCACAGTCTGTCATGCATTGAATTAGTTCGATTGATTTTGTGCTTTGTGGAACGAGACTCTTCAACAATTTTATGTATTTTTGTTATTCCAAAATGTGTTCGTATATTATTGAAAGTAATCTTTCCTTCTTCTTATGCTGTTGGTTGTTAGTGTTAAGTTCATTACTGGTATTTCAAGTTCTTCAAAGGGGTAAGCACACTGGGGGGATGTAGGGGAGTTGAATTTATTTGGAGTATGAAGATGAGTGATATCTGTTGACCATTTCCATTTCCCATTCACTTTGACATACACAGCCTCAGGTATGCCTTTATGAACAACTTAAATTAGTGTTCAGGTTTTCAGTTCAGTTGTTGTTCAACTGGTGGTCATCTTTTGTGCCTCTATACCATGTGCTGAACTTTCTTCTGATGTTTCAGAGGAACATACTGCCTCCATCCTCAGGATGACTGAACTGGTCCAGATGAATGCTGAAGTGATACGGTGAAAGGCCAGGGTTAATGAACACTTGTATCAACCAGAGCACTTGACCATGGGAGAAAACAACATTGATATTGGCCATTGTATCCTGCTGAACAATACTAGCTTCCCAGCCAGATAATGCAGGTGCATGGACCAACTCATAAGGGAAGTGGCAGTGCTGACCCTAACAATACAAACTGGGAGTATTGGTTATTCTTAGGCAGGTGGTGACATGTCTCGTCCATTCACTGGAAGACCGGAGGAGGCAGCCGTTCGTCAAGAACAAACATTCTTGTGATACTGATGTGCCACTACTGTACTTCAGAATTAACGCACAAGAGTGAAGTGCAGCACTGTCCACTGTTGGTGCCCCAGAGGTCGTAGTAGTGCTTGGAAGAAATCCTGTCTTTATTCCCACCTGTCTGTGGCTGGCAAAATTCCCTCCAACTTTCCTACATAACAAACACATTTTCTTTCAGCACATCATTACAGCATTCAGCAAATTAAGTCACCCTGCAGATGGAGGCAGTGTGATTCTGCACAACCTTGGAACAACATAGCTGACTGCATGATGTAAAGATGCCAGAGACAACCCTCATTTGGATGTTACTTAGGTGTTTTGTATGTGCATGAAAAACTTAATGGTTCTTTTTTTGTATTATTATTTTCCAGATCAGCATGAGCCTTCACTGAGTGAGAGTTCCCAAAAATATCTTAAGTTATCTGGCTACAATTTGCAAGCACTGCCTAAACCATATCAAAGCTGTAACATTGTGGCAAAATTTGGAGATTACCTTTCATCACACTCGGACTCTCGTGGAGGAGGTGTGGCATCTAGATTTTAATTTGAAACATAAACTTTGTTTTTGATGTGACTTCATATGGAACTCAAGATGGTGGCAGTAGATGCTGTGAAACTGCATTCCATGACATTGTTTCAAGAGAATTACAGCAGAACTTTTGTAGTTGTTTGAAGATACTAGCAAATGATAAAGCTATACAGGTCAGTTACATCATTTGAATGAGTATGGAGCATTGGTGGAATGATACTAACAGGGGAAAACTGAAATATTGGGAGGAAATCCTGTTCCAATGCCATTTTGTACACCAGAAAAATGCCTTCAAAAAGTATTCCCAGACCATTTCCTTAAAATCTTTTATAAGATTCTTCACATACTGTTTTGATTGTTACTTGCATTCACTTTGTTGAAATATTATAGAAAAATTGCACAGAAATCAGCACAGATGGTATGGCTGGTCAGTAATTTATTGGTAGTTGATGTGTTAAAGTTTGCTGTATGGTATTGATGCTAATTGGTGTATCTGAAGGCTTGAACTGACTGTAACTGCTTTGCTTGTCAATTTTCCACTGAAATCAGAAATGCTTAAAATTTTAATTATAAACCTCAAAAATTAAATTTGGAAGTCAGTATTTTTCTTTGTAATAAAGCACTAAGTACAAAAAGTAGAGATATCGGCATGTTAAACACAATAACAGTGCTGTAATATTCCAGTGCATATTTTATACAGTTGGCTTGAAGATGGCTTACTTTGAGGTGAAACATATAACTGTGTTGTAAAACAAAAGTGTTTTATCAATAAAGTTGTGTTGGACTGAAATACCATTGTATTTTATCCCATTTAATGTGTCAGTTGGACACTGTCACTGTGTGATGCTGCAATTCGCTGTGTGAAGAAAAATGAAGACAGGATCAATGGAAACATTGAGGCCAGTGGTTGATGACTTCTGGGTGTTTCCCAATGAGCAGAATGAAATAAGGAATGTCCTCATGTTAGTGCAGAAGTACCTGCAGTTCTGGTGGAGTGACGCTTATATCCAGGAAGTTCTCAACTCTCACGCTGTTGAGGTAGTGGAGGCTGGCCTTCAGAGCTGACAGCACACATTGAATGAGAGGACGATGATAATTCTGGTACTGTTGTGCAGAGTCCACAGTTGACTTCCAGTGGTCTGAAAAAGGCATCTAAATGGCCATTGTTTCTTTGCAGTTGACCATTTCTTTGATAGATGCCTGAAATTGCAGCATGAAGTGGAGGCTGTCATGGCACCACAATGGGCGTATGAAGACAGAGCAGTAACAGATCACGTCTTTCTTCACACAGACTTCTGCCCCCCTCTCCACAATTGTTCAATCACCCTGGAAACTTTCATTCAGGAATGCCAATGTCTTCCCAGTAAGCACCAACTCTGATTTTTTCGTGTTTATTAATCATTAATTATACATATTTATTTATCATGTTACCTGTGTGTCTAGTTCTTCTAACACCATGTATCCTGCAAGGTCTTAACCTTGCACATCAGAATTGTAGCATTTGTGGGAGTTTTCATGATTGTAATCCTGTTGAGTTACACAAAAACTTAATAAGTTGTGTGGCACAGTTACGTGAGATCAGACCAAATGCAGAGACACAACTTGTCCACAGCCACACTACCAATATGTGAGTTTTGAATTAATGATTGTGTAGTATACTGTAGAGTGGGGGAGGGCCGAATATCAAGTTGTGTGTGTTTTGTTGGGCCAGTGTGCAGATGGCAGTGGTTAACTGTTTTAATTACATGATCCATTATCTTTGCCAGATGGTTCACAAATTGTGCTGCTTGCAGGTGTTGGCTGCTGTGTGTTTCTGTATAGTGCCTGTGTAAACATGCATCTCTCCTAGTTATTGTACGTACACTTCTACATTTATTTGGAGCCGTCTGTTAACAGGTACAGCTCACAAACACTGCTCCTTGTTTTATGTTACTTCATCTGATGGTCTTGGTAAGCAAGTGAATTTATCAGTGTCCCTTCCAGACTACTTTTTATTTCCATATGTTTGGAAGTGTAGTCTGATTTCATTAGATAGTAGGGTCTGGTGTTAAACAGTTTGGTTTGCAATGAAAGTTTTGTGCCAAAAATTTAAAAATGCTGGACATTTATCCTGAAAGCGGGAGTCTTGTAAGGTACTGAATGTCTAATGCAGTGGAGACCCATTGTTCATGATTAATTGGGACAGATAAAACTGTCATAAACATAGGAACCCATTTTCAATGTAAACTGCCTATTTGTTTTCAAGGGCTTATGAAATTCAAGAACTAAAAACATTAAGTGACCTGAGAGAGCATGGAAGTTTATTTTTGATAAAGCACAGACACTTTTTGGGAGCATAAAATTTGTTACATGATTGAAGGAGAGTTACATTCCATAAGGAGTTAACACAATTGATGTCACATAATGCAAGTCATACTGACTAATCTGGGAGTGATCTGCGCAATAATGAGAATGGTGGAGCTGACTTACCAGCCACATTGTGGACCAGTCACGGAATGGCCTAACAGGTGTATAAAATGGGTGTTTGTAAAAGGTAAAAATCCCGAATGTCAGAGTTCACAAACATTGAGGCTCTACTGTGCTTGTAGGTTGAAGCATCAAATGTCATTTAAGCCCCCATTTCTTCATAATGTGAAGTTGGTACTACTGTATGTCAAGAGTGGTGGTGTTTTTTGTTGAGCCACCTGTATGGTTCAGTAGTTCATGGCCAGCCAGATGTTGGGCAGGCTCAGGACCCAGGCTGCACTGTTACATTTTTGTGGACTGAATGATAGCATAGTCCAGGATGCCGCAGAAGAGGCCGTCAAACTCCTCCCATCACGCTGAGTATTGCTTCGTGACAAACTTATCTCCCTCCAGGTACCCACTGAAATTATTAGAATTATTGTGGTTATTGTTGTGTAGAACATGAAACATTCCAGAAGTGTCTGCATAATGATGGTGGTGAATTCACAGCTATGAAGTCCTTTTGTTATACCTCCTTTATGGGGTCATCATTGTATCTGACAGCTTTCAATAGTTATTTTCCATTACCTTGCTGGACGTAGAAAACTTAAACCTTCACTGTACAGTTTGATATTTTGACAGTATTATTTTGGAGGATTCAGGTCTTCTGCCATGTAACACCATATATCATTGGCTGATTATCGTGTTTTAAGGAGTGTAGTGCCTTCATATTCGAGGATACAAATGTCATGAAGTATTCTTGTCCAACAAGACATTACCATATCCCAGAAAATCTGTATCTTCAACAGTGTCTGCTAGATGGGACGTGTCTGCAAGCCTGAGGGAAACATGTTTAGCACTTTCTTTAAATGTAGTCAGTAAAAACATATTATTAACTGAAATATGTGAGGAAAATAGGAAGAATTGTGAGCATTTTGCTGCCTGTCATTGCGTGGAACAGTTTGAGGGAAGCGGTGATGCAAGCTGTCAGATAAACAATGTTTTGTGTATGCACTTACCTCCACTGCTGGGCAAAAGGATTGACTTTCCAGGTGGGTACAGCTCAGTTGATGATAGATGGGGCAGGTTTTGAGTTAGTGCTGCATTCATGTTCAGTTCTGCAATGAAAGGAATGACCATCATCAAAGAAAATAACCAGCAACATTTGCACTTGGTTTTCATAACATGTAAAGTTTTCCCTGTATGCGTGATGAAGGCATGTAGAGGATAGGGGATCTAGCTCCACTCATTCTAAATCTCAGCACTAGAAGGTGAGTAGTCAACTGTCTGTCCCAAGGAAGGAACACAAATGAGAATGAGTGGGTCTCAGACTTGGTGTGTGCTTTTGTGATAAGAGAAAAATCTCCTACCCCTACCTGCAATTAAACTCTGGTTCCAACATAATGTTGTCATTGTACTAACTGAGCTATCATGCAATAACAAACATTACCAGACCTCATACAACTCATAGTACAAGAACTATGAAGGATGCATATGCAGTTTATCTCAGTACTATCTTTAACCTTTACCCAAAATCTTTTTATTTTCAGTATATATACATTTACAAAGTAGAAAGTTTTGAGTCTTCAAGTTCTGTAGCGGTCTTGCGCAGCCCAGACACATCTGTCACTGAAGTCTTTCATCTGACAGTTATAAATTTTCGGAATTAACGGACTGATACAGGCAGGCAGACAGATGAGTTAGGATGAAAACTACTCTCATACATCAGACACCTCTTGTCTTTTGAGAACAGTTGACACCACACAATTCTGTTTTCCATTGTACAATTTAAAACATATGCAGCTTTATAACTGGTATGGTTTGTCATAATTCTCCTGTACATTAATTTTTACATTTTGACCATGATTGCCAAATGAGTAAAGTAACAAATGAAGATGACTAATTTTTAATTGTGAAGTTTATGTCAGCTAAAATGTGCCTAAGATGTTGTCCAGAGACTAAAGCTGATAGTACATGCTCATATATCTGTGTTATCGCCTGTTAATGATTGTGCACATGGATAATTTTATTCTGTCCAAGATAAATATGAATTTCACAAAAATCCATTTAATCATAAATAATTTTACAATTAACCCTTAGCCTACTAACGTGGAAAATATGGTGAGCTAGTAATGCCAGCAATTGTAATGTGTACTATTTGGTGACCTACATTTTACAACACTGACAGCCCGCTGTTTTTATTTTCTGCACAGTGTCTAAACACTGAATCTATCGTGAAAGGCGTCCTGTGTCATATTTGTGTGTAAACACTTAGCTCTCAACGAGACCCTAATTAGCCCTGAATGCATAAGTCTTAAAAATGTACTACGCAGTTGGTTTAGTTTTGCATTTAGTAAATGGAGTGGATTGTTGGGGTCATAAAACCATATGGTATTACTAACTGGCAGCTGAGTAATGATTCTTAGGTAGGGGAAGTAAACATTTCCGCCAAGTACTTTGCAGAAATTCCAACTTCTGTCACTTGAGAATGTGCTGTTCTACCCAGTAGGTGTGCTACAATTTTTCTCAATGCAACGTGAGGTTTCACGTGTGAAACGGGCTTGTCTGCTGTCTCAGAATCAAATACAAGAAATCGTAAGGGTTTAGGACAGTGACGAGGAGAAATACTGCGCATCTGAAGACACGTAGGACAAAGAGGAGCCACACCCACCTTCGCGACGGTCTTCCATTTCACAGCCTCCAAGACCAGATTTTTTCGCGCTTTGTGTGGACCGAAATTGTTTTGCGGATTACAACACAAATAATAACTTATGAGACATCTTTTCATCCGTCTTCCGTGCAAACAGTTGAAGCCTCGACCACAATGTAAGTAAAAGAACATGGATATTTACAAGTTTGTTTAGAAACTTATCTTCTTCATTAAGCAATAAGGACCTTACATTATTTTTAAGGCATTCTGATCAATGTCTGTTTCCTTCCCCATAAAATGCCTTTTGTTTCACAAATTTATCTCACTTAGTTCTCGAAATAATCAGGTTTTTCAAAAAGCATGCACAAAATTTAAATACCCCGCAGAATAATTCAGCGAGAGGGGACTTAGAGATACGTACATACATGCATACATACGTACATACATACATGCATACATACATACATACAGACAGACATACATGCCATTTCATTTCATCAATCCCAGTAAGCCATTAGGCTTCGGATATGAAACATGCCCTCAAGAATTGACAAACACTATCAGGTGTACACTAATCAATACATATACACTTCAAAAATTTAAAATATTGGAAGTACACGTCGATACATAATTTCATGAATTACATAGTCTAAATACAGTATGAAAATTTTATATGCTTATACAAACATTACCACTTTGTGCCTCTCATCATAGGTCTATTGTGCATTCAAGTATTCTTCTACTGAATAAAAGGACTTACTAGTTAGTTATTTTTTTAATTACAATAGAATGCATTTCTTATTTGATACTAATTCAGTAAGATCATCTGGGTATTTATTATAAATATTTATGCTATTGTAATAAACACTCTCTGATACATTGTGAGTCTCGCTGCTGGTTTATGCAGTTTAGTTTGCACCTAGTATTTATATTATTTACTGAAATATTAAATTTGTAAATTTCCAAATTTGATGAGAGGAACCTCATCAAGGAAAGTATTTATTGGGAGGTAAGAGTCAGTATTTCCAATTTTTGAAACAATGTTTTACATGAAATCCTTAAAGTAGACCCTGTCATAATTCTAATTGTTCTTTTTTGTTGCTGGAAAATTCTTTTACTTTCTACTGAGTCTCCCCAGAATATGATACCATATTCCATTATGGCATGAAAATAAGCGAAGTAAATCATTTTGAGGGTTTTCATTTAGAATATGGATATGATTTAACTCAGTGTTTAAAGGGTTTATTGTAAAATTTATGTTTTAGGTTCTGTTTACCATTTACTGTCACATTATTCTTTGTCTAGCTAGAAAAAATGAGAAATAGTTGTGCCCATTTTCCTTGGTGTGTTCACTGCACATATATCACTTTATTTGTCACGGGATAATGAATCATTGTATTTTGCCTAGTTCTGTACTTACAAATTTAAGTTTTGTGACTTCCATGTTTGACATTATTTGCAATGAATCAGTCAGTATTGCAGTCACCCTAAAAATGGAAATGCTGTGTTGAAAGTGATTCTTTTCTAATGAACTGTGTTGCAAGTGCTCCTTCCATCTGTAGAGCATGACAACATTGTATGCCTATCATGTCACACAGGGCCTGAGATATAATAAACAACTGGATAGCAACCAACACTGATATTTGGGCAGGAGATATATGGTTCTCATAGTTATGTTGCTGGAAGATCCAAGTACGGTATTCTGGGATGTGACACTGTCCTAGGGTCAAGTAATTCTTAGACTGTTTGCCTGTGAAGATGAAGGCAATACAGTCCTTCAGAAGGTTTGGGGTCACAACCAGTGACACAGTGGCACATTGAAGACTTGAATCCACTGACAATAGAACTTCAATTTGCGGAGTTACAAAATCAGTGAATTTCATATCCATTTTATATCCACCTTGTTGTGTCTTTCAGTGGTTTATTAGTAACCCTTCAGGTTATAGCCGAACGTAAAAACTTAGTCTGACAAACTGTAACAGTACTCTACAATTTTTTGCTTATAATATTTTTGGCAATATAATAAAACACAAGTTATGGATTTTATGAAATACAACATTTTTGGAACAATAGAAGTAAGTTGGAATTGTACTTTAGGAAGGAATGAAAGGGAGCTGCTTGACACCATTTACCTGAATCTGCCCATGTCTTATCTAAAAACCTGAACATTAAAATATATGAAACTCCTTGTAATTTTGCTGTGAGCCATCACAGCAAAATCAGCGTAGTGACTAGCATTTGGGCTGCACATCCAAACAATTGAGTCCAGGAAATGGAGAGAGAGTTTTCTCTTCTCCAAAGTTTCCAGGCTGGGTTTGGGGCCACCTCAGCCTACTAGTCAAAGGATACTGGAATGAAAACTGCCGGAGCATGAAGCTGACCACTCACCCGATGTAGCGCCTCGGATAAGAATGAGTGGATCTACAAATCCACGTCCCACATGCCTTTATGGCTGGTTAGGAACAACACATACTTTTAATTTTAGACAGCGTTTTGTATGGGAATGAAGCGTGTTCTGTCACGTATAACGAAGAAAACTGACCGAGGATGTTTGAGAACAAGTGAGCTGGAAAAATGACAATACTCTAACCACAACATTATTGTGGTGATCAGATCAAGGACGACGAGATGTGGGGCCAAAATCATGCATTGGTGATGTGAGAAACCCATAACAAGCGTATAAGGCGTAATAGGATTAATAGTTTCTAAACGTATGATGTTAATCGGTGTTATTTTTTAAGGAATAAATTAAACTTTAAGTCTGCCTCGCCGCTATTTTCACGTTACTCTTAGATAGAGGCATTGAATTGTGCTGTCCCCTACTGTCAACATTTGGTACTTGCAACCCTCTGATCATGCTTGCATCGCAGTCTGTTCCCGCCACAGATGCAAGTGTGTGTAACGCTGCTAATTATGGACTGTGACAAACCTGATACTTTATTCTTGCTGGTAGAAAAGTAGCAAGTTATTTCCTTAAAGGTAAGATTAGATCATCATACTATGTATGCAAATTGATATGCGTGAAAATGATTTGTATTTAGTTATATTTCATACAGCCCTGATCACGTTATTGTGTCCCGAATAGCAGTTGCTACCTTACGTCACAGACGATGTTACAAGTAAGTGCGATGGAATAACTTGGGAAGCAGTGAAGTTGGTCTCAGAGGAAGGACGAAATTGATACAGTGGTGACTTAATTGGAAATATATGCGCTCTGATTCAGATTGACAGAAATATAGCCAAATTGATGTTCCAGAGTTGTGTCACAAATATGAACCGTTCATTTTATGCCCGAAGTTGAGAAAATTCACGTAAGATTCAATGAATTGTAATGAAGCCGATTTGTATTAAGTGAATCAGTTTTTGCCCCTTGTTATTTCAGTGAAGAAAAATCATATCTAAGCGGGTCTCTGTGGGCCAAATATAAAGGGCCGTTTTAATAGGTGAAACTTGTGTCGCAAATTTACCTCAGTCTGTGAGGTAAAATTGTGGTAAGTTTTTTTTATGGATTTCATTTTGTAAATTACAGAAAACTTGAAAACCATAACATGTGTAGTGGAAAAAAAAGGCTCACCCTTTCTGAAACGATTACAGAAATTTCCAAGCAAACCTTTTTGTAAGTAGGTTTATAGAACACTTAAGGAATCACAGACAGGGTTGTGGTATGTCAGCAGGTTCGGATAGAATCCAGTCACGTCCTCAAAAAAACAACAGTGAATTTTCGAGCTGCACGATCTCTAGTGAACAGTTGGTCTACTGCCAATTTCCGAAGAAGGAGCCTGCATCATTGAGTTAGTTCTAAATAGAAAAGTACGTTTGTGCTAGCGTTGAATTTGGACAATAATTAATGTGCTTATTTACATATTGACCAACTTCTTCACTACACGATACTTAAATTTATTATTGCTGGTGCTCTCAACATACGCACTTTTTCATGTTACTGTTGAATGCGCGGGCGGGCATTGTTTGTATTTTTCGTGCTTATCGCCCTTTACATTTGTAGCACAGACGCCTGCGTTTGTAGGATTAAAATGAAGCAGCATACGCTGGAGTTCTACTGTGTTCAATAGGGCAATTATTTTAACTGCCAACTGTTGCTAGTCACTTTCCATCAGCTGGCTTCAGTTAAAATCTTTGACACGCAACGAGCAGTGGCGTACCGCGGAATTTTGTTCGGGGGGGTTCAATAAATTCAGTTGAGGACAGAGGACAGAGAGAACGGGGATCTGGGGTCGGTAGCCCCCTAGTCAGGGGTTCTGGAGGCAGCTGCAATTTAGTACAAGAAATTTCATTTCATATAGTAAGATTTTCTTAATTTTTGGTACTTTAAGACTATTTATGATGACAACCAATTTATTTGTCATTTCTAATGTAAAAAATTGCGAAATTAGGTAGTTTTATAATTTTACTGCCTTTTTCAGAACATCTTGGGGTGTTGGCGTCCTAAATTCAGCAATTTTTAACAGTTTTCACACTCGGGTTGAATTTGGCACGATGTTGGAAGGCCTTCAGAATTACGGGGGGGGGGGGTTTGAACCCTCTTCCCCCCCCCCCCTCTCGGTACGCCACTGGCAACGAGCAACGTGTTCGTCAGGTGTGACGCTTCTCTGCGAGCAGAAGGAAAACATTTCCAACTTTTCATGTGAACCTAATATTGCCTGAAATAGACTGAAATAAGGGACAAGCGGCGGCGCGGTGGCGCAGTTGGTGGAGACGCTGCGCCATAAGACGGAAGGTCACAGGTTCCATTCCCGATTGACTAAATCCTTCCAACCGCGTTACGGCGGCGAGCACTGCACTATCTGCCGTGGCCCGAAAAGTTCTCAGTAAAGGTGCTAGATAAAATAACAGCGCATTTCCTTTTGCAGCGTCAAGCCGAGCCGGGCGTCTGTCCAGCCCACAGTCTCTCTGCTGCTGGCCATGCAATCATAAAATTACGCAATTGAGTTAAACTGTGACTTTTGCTGCACGAAACGGACGCTTTCTCGGAGTTCCGCACCGTTTGTGTTGTTGCAAGCCGTATTAGCTCTTTGGTTGCGGTTTCCGATCAAATTATGCCGAAATATGGCTGAACCCGGAAGAGAACGACTCCTGACCCACCACGGTCCATGGATGAATGAAAAATTCCTTTTCTATCGCAGAATGTTATGTGAGTCGAAATAACACTTACATAGGAATGAAGAGTGACGACGACAACAACAACAGTAAACTTTCACGGGTGACTTGCTCTTTTCTCGTGATCAGAATTTTTCTGTTCTTGTTTACACACAAGTGCACTAACTAACTAACTAACTAACTGCACAGCGCAGAGACTCTTAAGGAGGTAACGGTTTAGCTAGTCAAGATATTCTCCGCATTTCATGGAGCACGACGTTTAGTGACCGTGCACACAACAGACCGCCACTTGTTCCTGTCCTGTACACTCCCTCTCATACTTTTACTCGTAGGTTCATTTTAGTAATAACCTCCCATCTACGCCTAAGTCTTCCAAGTTTTGCACCTCTGCTGTCGCGGGATGTCCGGGAGGATGCGGGTGCCTTGGTACGTTCAACGATAAAAGGAACACCCTGTATATGGTTATGTTCACTGTGAACAGAACACACAGCAGCTTAACACGACGGCCGTAATGCGTTCTCGAAATACGACGGTGCGCCAGTTTGTTGCTTGCAGTTGCAGTTGTCGTCATACCGACACGTAATTATTATAATCATTATCTTCTTCGTCACTTGAGGTTTGCGGGAGCTTCGGTGTAGCGACTGGACTGTCCGGGGTTCGATCCCCCACAGCGGCAGGAGATTTTCTGTTCAAAACGTCCAGCCCGGCGCTGGGGCCCACCCAGCCTCTAATTCTGTAGGTGCCAGGGTTTGTTTCCCGATGGTAAAACGGCCGGGGCTTGAAGCTGACTACTCACCTCCATCCAGCGCCGAGGTAAAGAATGAGTGGAGCTGTATATTTCCTCCCCCCTCGTCGTATGCCTTCGTGCCGTGTACAGTGACGGCTTTACCTCTATTTAGTTTTGCGAGGAACAGAGCGTGTGAATATGTGTGTGTGTGTGTGTGTGTGTCGTGTCTGTCGTCATGTTGTATGTCGCTGTCTGCTGCTGACCCACTTAGTGCAGCTGAAGTGGGTCATTGGAACAGGCAGGCAGATGGTTGCAGCTGTCCTGCGATGCTTTTCGTACTGATACAAATGTGATTAATGTTACTGCTGCTTCATTTGTTCTCCCAAGCCGTGCTATGGCTGAGGCCAAGTTCAGACCAACTGGCACTACGATAGGCTCTTCTCCGATTCCTTTCTCCTGTCAGTATCAGTCCACCATGTTCCATACTCACTCCGACTCTCAGTGTCAATGGATGACTAACTTAACAATTGTTCTCATGACTAAGCGGATTTCTAATTACGTCTGTTAGCAAACTAATGAATTGTGTTGACGGTGTGTAATGCACAGTCACGTTTGCAGTTTGTCATGCTGTTAGCACTGTTGTCCATCGCATCTTGTTTGGTATGCCTTCCGTCAGTTCGACAAGTTTCAAACTCTGCATGTTCTTCAGCACTGGTTTCCTGGTGACTGATATCTACATTATCATGCCTGGTTCTGTATCTCCTGACAATGGCAGTTCCTTACGACTGTCACATTTTCTGCGCGTCTGTTGTAATTAGGATGAATTTCCTGTTCTCGATGTATTAACACGCTGATATTTTGTCGCTATTATGAAGTGTCTATTTAATGCTATGCCCCCCCCCCCCTCAGTGTTTAAGTCGTCACGTCCATCGTAGTCTTTCACAAGATCTCAATCTGAAAGCTGAACCCGGCCGTAGATTCTACATCAGTAGTCTGCACACGATTTACCAATGTTAGGACCTGTGCTGGAGGTGACTCCTGCAGCTTTCAGACCCGGTGAACCAGGTTTCTTGTCTGCGCGCCAGGTGCAATCAGTTTGCTCTGCTTCCAGTCATTGTGAATATTTGTGTGGCCGTTTAAGTAATCCCATAAGCAAGCAATGTACCTAGCTCATCACAGGACGCTGTTTGACAGGAGCGGTTACAAAACCACACTGTCGCAATGGAGATAGGAATTTTTTGCACAATTCTGTATTTGTGTGGTTTCGAACAAGTAGTTTTGTGTCTGCCTGTGCAGATTACTTTAATACACCGAGTTCCTGCGATGCGCATCTGAAATGTTTTCGTGAACATGGCTCTGAACTGACTCCAGTAGGCTACTGTCTTATGTTTCTCTGAAAGAGCGTGCTGTATCACTCTAGCTTCTTGAACAAGGTAACCAGTTGTGTTGAAATTTGTTCGTGTGTCGATGTTGTTAATTTAGAAGAAGGTGAAGTACAGGAGCCTAACTATAAAGTTGCTACTGCACTCGCTGTAGGCTGTCCTAGGTAGCTCTTCACAATAACAAATCCCTCTGCAGTAACACAGTGCGCTACGGGTTCTGTAAAAAACAGAAGTATTGTTCATGTCTGCACAATCCAGGCTTGCTGAGATCACAGAGTGGCCGGATATGAAGTGACGTGTGTTTCCATGCCAGTTGCTTTACTTTCTTCCGACCTTGGGCTGTCGAAGTAACTATTTTTGTGCTGTGAACGTAATGGTGTGTAGTTACAGTCAGTACGGGCTGTACACGATGCTTGTTCACTATTAATATACTGTATGTAGACAGATGTGAAGTAGCGCAGTCAGTATGCCGACTGGCTACAGGCTGGACGGTCAGAGGTTCGAAACCCGTTAGGGGCGAAATCTTCTACATCCATCCAGTCCGGCCTCACAGCCCACACAGCCCCCTGTACAAGGGGTACCGGGTCTCTTTGCTAGGTGTAAAGAGGCCGGGGCGTGACGCTGCCCACCCACCCCCTTCTAGCGTCAGGGTAGAGCGTGGATGCAGCTACGCCTCTACTTCCCCTCTGTGCTTACTTGGCATGTCACGGGCAGCTTTCATAGCTTTTACGTAGATGTGCAAATGACAGCTGACACACATTAATTGGAAGATTCAGCTTCCACGATGCGACGCTGTGACGTGGCGCGTCTCGTTCCATTGTTTTGTTAGACCGTTGTGCCTTCAACTCCAGGGACCGTTGTGTTTAAGATGGAGGTCCTAGGATTTTCCGAAACGCCTGAAAGTAGCCGCCTGACGACAGCGTCGCATTCAGACGCCTTGAATCGTCACCAGCACCGCTGTGGAAGCAGTTCAAACGCAGGACTACCGCTTGTGACATCACCGCGGTGTGCCGATCACACCAGTGCATATTCCTGTCGACGGTGGGCAGCTCGTTCCGGAATTGTAACGACGCTTCGCCTCAACTTGGCTGACGACTGTCTCGTTTATGGTTGATCGGTACGAAGTCTCTGACATACCGTAGACTGTGGCGCTATTCGCTCCGGAGCGTGTCAGTTGTGCACACTGATGTGTGACGTGCTAAACACACCTTTGTTACTTTCGGTTAGGAATGTGTCAGGTGCCACCAGCAGGCACGACAAGAAACCCCCCCCCCCACACACACCAACCCCCCCCCCCACGCCCAGACACACAAACAACAACCAACACAAAAACAATCAAAATACACCAACTTACCC
>Ga0131853_10008070_pt1 | contig 19148 bp, 22 predicted proteins | sample TergutLab28metaG_FD_92764 | JGI IMG/M metagenome (GOLD analysis project Ga0131853, IMG submission 92764) | Labiotermes labralis P1 segment gut microbial communities from Petit-Saut dam, French Guiana - Lab288 P1 (version 2) (version 2) | ecosystem: Host-associated > Arthropoda: Insects >...
AATGGATAAAAGTAGGGCCAGAAACATGGAATGTAGGCACATCCGATGAAATAAGTGGCTGGGTATACATCAAGGAATATGAATGTGATAGTGAAGTACCAGAGGTATTAGCATTCATAGATGCTTTCGGCGAAGTACAAATGATTGAAATTCTCATTCCATGGCTTGACACTACCGACCCAACTGCAATATCCCAGTTTGATTCAGTTACTCCTGCCTTAGAAGAAGTGCAAGTAACAATCATGATAAGTGAACCAATCAAAGAAGACTTAGTAAAAGATCATGGCTGGACACATATTATAGGTTTAGTTTATACAAAAACATTTAAAGGCGAAGACAATAATAAAGAGCATGTAATACAAATAACCGATCGAGCAGGAAATACTGGAGCAATCATATTTACAATAAACAATCTAGTAGACCAAACTATCGGTGAAGCCTTTACTAAGATATTTGGTCCAAATGGATTAATTGAAGGTAAATATGTTACTAGTTCAGCAAACCATGTTTGGTATAGGGGATACTTATGGCGCATATTTAAAATCAATGACGATGATACAATTAAACTAATAACAGAAGAATCTATAAGTATATTACCTTATTCACAGGAAAGCGGAAATTCTTCATTCCGAAATAGTTGGATAGGGGAATGGATGGAAAATCAATTTGTTCCAACCTTAGGTCCAACCTTAAATGATAGTTTATTAGTTAAAGGTAACTTCTGTGAACAACCACATACTTTCCCATCAGGTCAATCATTAACTTATATATTTACTCGTGAAAATGCCTTAAGAGGATGTCCACAAGGACCTGTCTTCACAACTTATGCAGGACTTATTACAGCTGATGAATATGTTCTTGTTGGTGGAGCAGCTTCATATTTAAATCAAACAGATAATTTTTGGACAATGACACCTTCAACAGCAAACTTGTCTCACGCATGGAGCGTTAGAAATAATGATGGTAACCTAGCAAATGATGGAAGACCATTACCAAATATAAACCGCAGAGAGCCACTAGGCATAAGACCAGTTATAACTATTTCTAAAGCTGCAGTAATAGCAGGTGGTACAGGAACAAGTGCAGATCCATATTACTTTACAAAAGATAATACAGCCGCCGCTGGCGTTGCTCTAAATACTAGATTTAGTGGTGAGTTTGTAAGCTTCGGCGACAAAACATGGCGTATTCAAACTCAATGGAATGGTTCTTCAACTAGATTAATTCTAGCTGATTACAATAAAGAAGATGAAACTAATTATTCTTTTAGAACATTTGGTACAGGAGCATTTCACCCAACAACAGTTGGAGGAATTGGTGCATATTTAAATAACGAATTCTTATCACAAATTCCAAATAATAATATAATGGAACCTATGTCATTAAATATCAATCCATTTGCAGTTGGTCAGCCTCCATTAAATCAAACCTTAACACCAAATTTAGCTAGAGTAGGGTTACCTGCAGTAGGAGATATTCTAAGTGGTAGACCACATCCATACAGAAGAATAACTCACACCAATTGGCCAACAACACCACTTGGAGGATGGTTCATAAACCGCTTTGCTGGCAATGATACTCATGCGTGGATGAATACTATAAACTTAATAACAAGAGAAGACGCTCTTATACTAGGTGTATATAGACCAATTATTCAGCTACCTTCATGTGTAAGAATTGCAAATAATAATGTGGGTAATGGTAGAAGTGTAAATACACCATATACATTATCAACAGCAAGTTGTCAATAAAATACCTAGAAGATGATTTTAAATCATCTTCTTTGCATAAAAGCTTGTATTATGTTATAATTTCTTTGAAATACGGAGGAGAATAAATGAAAAAAATGTTAGTAGTATTAATTATAAGTGGAGTTGTATTATTATCAGTGCTTGTTATTGGTATAATAATGATCATTAATTCCAATAAAGAAACCTTAGAGGAACAAAGAACTAGTTATTTAGAAGAATTAGGAGATTTATTTTATAGTAGATATTTTGATCATATTTCAAGTGGTAGTACCCAAGCTGAAGCAAATGCAGAACTAGCAAAATTCACCGAAACTGGCATGCAAGTTAATTTAGATAGTTTAAGTAATATAGATACAACTAGAACGGAAAAAATAAATGAACTGTTTGAAAACTGCAATAGAGGAAGAACAGGTGTAAGAATTTTTCCGAAAGAACCTTTCGGGGCCAAAGACTTTACTCTAAATGTTAACTTAGATTGTGAAGAAGAATAAATAAAAAATTCGAGAAAATTCTCGAATTTTTTTGTCTTAATTTATTTAAAAACCACAATCTAGGTGTACTTCTACATAAAAGTCATTTCTATAATCATCAGAATTAAACTTAATAACTCCATGAGTAGTTTCTTTATCACAATCTTCTCCTGTTCTTCTGTTTCTAAAGTCTCCGATATTAAATCCGTTGGTTTCTAATGTTGATAGTGATATTTGAATACCTCCACCTTTAGCGAATACCTCTAAAAATTCCGGATGGTCTTTTAAGGCTTCAAAATAATCTTCTTTGTAATAAGTAGTAATCATCCTTGCTAGCCTTCTTTCTAAACTTCTTTCATTATTAGAAAATAATAAAAGGAAAAAAGCTACAGCTAAAGCAATAGCAACACCGATAATAAATATAATTTTTTGTTTTTTATTCCATGATTTAATCCATTTCATTTTTTATTAACTCCTCATTTCATGAAAATTATAACATTAATCAATAAATTATTCTATTTTTAAGTCATTTTAATAAAATTAGATGAGGTATTTTTTATGTTTTTTAATAATATTCATAGTAGAATTAGAATTGTTTTATTCGTCATATTTCTTATTTTTATTTTAGTGATAATTAGAGTGTTTTATATTCAATTTTTTGAGTATGATCGCCTTAGAGCATTGGCAGAGTCCCTTTGGAGTAGAAATCTGCCCATAACAGCAGATAGGGGATTAATTACAGATCGAAATGGCAGAATCTTAGCAACTAATATTACTACTACCAGTTTAGTTTTTGTTCCTAACCAAATAAAAGATAAAGAGAGTACTGCAGAAAAAATTAGTGATATTTTAGGAGTTTCTAAAGAAGAAATTCTTAGACACGCAACAAAAAGAACTTCCATTGAAAGAGTTCATCCTGAAGGAAGACAACTTAGTTATGAAATAGCTAGTAAAATAGATGCCCTAAACATTGATGGAGTTTACCTCGTTAAAGAATCCAAAAGACATTATCCTCATAATAATGTTTTATCCCATGTCTTGGGTTATGTTGGCATTGATAATCAGGGTCTCAGTGGTATTGAACTAGAATATGATCATTATCTAACTGGAGAGAATGGGGCGATTAAGTACTTTTCAGATGGTAAAGGGAATCGCTTACAATTAAGTGAGATATATGAACAACCCCAAGCTGGTATTAATATAGCTCTAACCATTGATTTAGACCTCCAACTATCTATTGAAAGAGAACTTGATAACATTGTTTCTAAATATCGCCCTGAACATGCCCTTATTATTGCTATGAATCCTAATACCGGAGAAATATTTGGTATGGGTAGTCGTCCTAATTTTAATTCTAATAACTATAAAAATTATAGTGTTGAAACAATAAACAGGAATTTACCAATCTGGATGACTTATGAACCTGGTTCAACATTTAAAATAATGACTCTGGCTGCTGCTATTGAAGAAAACCTTGTTAATCTTTTCAAAGACAATTATCACGATAGTGGTTCTATTCAAGTTGAAGGAGCTAGAATAAAGTGTTGGAAAGCAGGGGGACATGGTTCTCAAACCATGATGGAAGTCGTTGCCAATTCTTGTAACCCTGGTTTTGTTGTTATGGGTCAGAAATTGGGTAAAGAAAAACTATTTCAATATATTGATGATTTTGGCTTTGGTCGGAAAACTGGCGTCGATTTAAACGGTGAAGCAACTGGAATTATGTTTGAAATGGATCAAGTTGGTCCTGTTGAACTAGCAACAACCGCATTTGGCCAAGGAATATCTGTTACACCCCTTCAACAAATAAGAGGAGTATCTGCTGCTATCAATGGTGGTAATCTTTTTACTCCATATATTGTTAGAACATTCATGGAACCAGAAACTAATTCTATTGTTAAAAAAGTAGAGCCGAATTTAATAAGAGAAGTTATTTCAACTGAAACATCACGTTTAGTTCGTCATTCACTAGAAGGAGTTGTTGCCTATGGAACTGGAAGAAACTCTTATATCGAAAATTATCGCGTTGGTGGAAAAACTGGAACTGCCCAAAAAGTGCAAGATGGTGTATATATGGTCGGTAATTATATATTATCCTTTATTGGCTTTATGCCTGCTGATGACCCTGAGATTGTTATTTATGTTGCTGTTGACAATCCCAAAGGAGTTGTTCAGTACGGTGGAACTGTTTCGGCGCCCATTGCGAAAAATATCTTCTTAGATGCCATAAACATTTTTGGTTTTAAACCCAGTATGGATGGAATTCCCAAAGAATATTTATGGCTTGATGTAAAATATATTGTTTTGCCTAATGTTGAAGGGTTATCCTTGGAAGATGCCGCTGACATTTTAAAAGGATTTAAAATAGAATATGCAGGTAATGGAACTAGAGTACTCCATCAATCGCCAAAACCTGGCTTTTATGTTGAAGAAGGTAGCGTTATCAAACTGATGACTTACTAGTGTAAAAAGCATGTCAAGTCACCCAAAAGTGGACAACATATTTTCCAAGTAGTAGTATAATTAAAGAGAAAGAGGTGGTAGGATGTTAATCCTAGCTAAAGCAACTATGGCTATAATGCTTGGGTTTGTAATATCCCTAATCATTGGTCTAATATTAATTCCTTTTCTGAAAAAAAGGAAAGCAAAACAAATTTTAAGTCGCCATATGAGTGATGAACATCTAAAAAAGGACGGAACACCAACTCTTGGCGGATTAATATTTATTATCTCAACTATTCTTGCTCTAGCACTACTTTATTTTAGAGGAAGTCTTGAAATAAATTTCAATTTAGTTATTCTCGTCTTTGTTTTTCTCAGCTTTGCCACCATTGGATTTATTGATGACCTTCTTAAAATAAAAGCAAAAAATAACAAAGGTTTATCAACTATTACAAAATTAACAGCTAAAACATTTGTCGCGGTGGTTTTTTTCTATATATTTATGGCTCATGGGGGAGAACCAGTTCTACGTATTACTTTTCTCCAAATGGTTATACCTCTAGGTTGGACCTTTGGTTTATTTATCCTCTTCTTACTTGTTGGTTCAGCTAATGCCGTTAATATAACGGATGGACTTGATGGACTAGCTGGAGGCCTGGCAGCGATTGCCTTCTTTGCCTTTGGTTTAATTGCTTGGAATACCGGCTGGATGGAAGGTTATCAAGATGTTGCTATATTTTCCTTTGTCTTAGTTGGAAGTCTTATGGGCTTTCTCGTCTTTAATTCCCATCCTGCAAAGGTTTTTATGGGCGATACAGGCTCCTTAGCATTGGGTGCTGCTCTAGCGACTATAGCAATTCTAACTCGTCATGAATTATCTCTAGCTTTAGTTGGTGGAGTATTTGTAATTGAAACCTTATCATCACTAATTCAAATTATTGCTATTAGAAAATTCAATCGGAAAGTATTCCTTATGGCCCCATTGCATCATCACTTTGAACGGATGGGGTGGAATGAAAGAGATATTGTTAAACTATTCTGGGTAGTAGGATTATTACTCGCTATGGCCGCCATTATCTACGGTGTTTGGATTTAATTAATAAAAAATAAATAGGGGGTTGAAATGAAAGATAAAAATTATCTTGACTTAATTCTTTTTATCAGCGTTTGTCTGATTGCAGGATTTGGGGTTATCATGGTTTATTCTGCTAGTGAAATATGGGCTGAATATAAATGGAACGATCCCTTCAAGTTCGCAAGGCAGCAAGGAATCTTCTTCATCTTAGGTATAATCTTAATGCTAATCCTTTCCAAAATAGATTATGGAATATATAAAAAAAGAGCAAACATCATCCTGATGATTTGCTTTTTATTATTAGTGCTTGTCCTTATTCCTGGAATAGGAATGATTCGTAACGGTTCTAGGTCTTGGTTTGGTATTGGTGGTTTTGGAATTCAACCTAGTGAATTTGCTAAAATTGCCCTAATCATATTTGTGTCTAAATATCTTGCTAATAATCAAAAAGAAATTGGTAATATTCGTAAAGGTGTATTACCTATTTTAGGCATCATTGCTATATTTTTTCTTGTTATAATGCTCCAACCAGACTTTGGTACTGCTGTAGTCATTATTTTAAGCTTAGTTGGCCTTCTTTTCATCTCTGGCGTTAAAACCTCATTCTTCTTCAAAATCGGCTTATTTGGTCTTTTAGGTATGATTGGATTAATTATAGTGGCTCCATATCGGATTGCTAGAATAGCATCTTTCTTAAATCCTTGGAATGATCCCCTAGGAGCAGGATTCCAAATTATTCAAAGTCTTTACGCTATTGGCCCAGGGGGTTTTCTAGGCATGGGTTTCCTAAATTCCCATCAAAAACACTTTTTTCTCCCCGAACCCCAAACAGACTTTATCTTTTCCATTATTTCTGAAGAATTCGGTTTCTTAGGAGTCTTAATCGTTTGTTTCTTCTTCATTGTTCTTTTCTATCGTTGTGTAAAAATAGCTTTGAGCACAACTGATTTATTTGCTAAATATCTTGTTTTTGGTCTTTCTTTTGCAATTATTATCCAAGCGGCCCTAAACTTAATGGTTGTAGTAGGTATTATTCCTGTAACTGGGGTGACATTACCGTTCTTTAGTTATGGAGGAAGCTCACTGCTTGTAAGCATGGCAAGCATAGGAATTATATTGAATATAAGTCGATTTGTTAAGTAAATCTTGAAAGTCGTAGTAAGCCATAAAAGGCATTAAAAAAGGTTACTGATCGCGGACTAACGGGCCACGACCAATAACTCATACATTTTTAAGTTTACTTCTAAATACAACCATAAAAAATATCGTCTGGCCTCAAATTAAAGATTTTAGCAATCTGGATTGCTAATCTATAAGATAAATTCCTTTTCTTGTTTTCTATCTGCCAGTAATAAGTCTTACTTATTCCTAACATATCCGCCATTTGTCCACAAGTATACCCTTTTTCCCCTCGTAATTTTTTAAGTTTTTCCATTTTATTCCCTCCTAATTATATTCTATCAGATTATATTGGATAATCCAATATATAAATAAGCGCAATTTCATATTAAAATGAATATAGGTGAGTTTGCAAATGGATTACGTTCCAAAGAAAAAAGTTAAAAAAGCAACTAGAGCTATTTATATAAAAGAAGATAGCATCGCTGATATTGAAAAGATAGCTACAGAAGAAGATATGACATTTTCTGAATTAGTTAATGATATGATTGATTTTTGTGTTAAAAATAAAGTAGCGCAAAAAAAGAAACCAAAAGGCAAAAATTACAAATAAATAACTTTGTAACGATATTTAACTAGTTGAATAATCTATTATTATGGGAAATATAATAGATTTTTTTATTAATTTAAATCCAATATGGCAAGCATTAATTGCAACAACATTTACTTGGTTTGTAACTGCTCTAGGAGCTTCACTAGTTTTCTTTTTTAAAAAAGTAAATAAAACGGTTTTAGATGCTATGCTTGGTTTTGCGGCAGGAGTTATGATTGCAGCATCTTTTTGGTCTTTATTAGAGCCAGCAACAGAAATGGCCGAAATTTTAGGCATGATTCCATGGTTGGTAATTTTTGCAGGTTTTATTGGTGGAGGTCTCTTATTATATATAGGAGATAAATTATATAATCTATATGAAAAAAATAAGAAACAAAATCCTAAAGAAGAAAAAAGTTTTAAAAGAAGTATGATGTTGATGTTTTCAATAACATTCCATAATATTCCAGAAGGAATGGCAATAGGAGTAGCCTTTGGAGCAGTTGCTTATGGCTTAGAAGGAGCAACATTAGCTGCTGCCTGTCTTCTAGCTCTAGGAATTGGAATTCAAAACTTCCCTGAAGGAACAGCAGTTAGCGTTCCCCTAAGAAGAGATGGAATGTCTAGGAAAAAAGCCTTCTTTTATGGTCAACTAAGTGGAATAGTAGAACCTATTGCAGGTTTTATCGGAGCAATATTAGTCTTAAGCTCAAAGACACTATTACCTTATTTATTAGCAGCAGGAGCAGGAGCAATGATTTATGTTGTCATTCAAGAATTAATCCCCGAGAGCCAAAGTAATAAAAGAAAAGCCCTAATGACTTTAGTTACTCTTGTTGGATTCTCAATTATGATGATTTTAGATGTTGCTCTAGGATAATAGATATCAGTTTCATTGACTGCCAAGGCAACAAATATGGTAATTTTTATTGTTTTATGTTATGATAATAACCAATTTGTTAAAGAGGTGTAATTATGATAGCGAAATTTTCTGATTTAAAAGAAGAAACAGCAAGGGCTTATTATTTAAAATTATCTGATATATTTCAAAAATTCATTCAAAATGATTCAGACATTTATAATTATTCAGATGATTTTAATTGGGAAAAAGTAAATGAAATAAGCGAACATTCTTATATAACAAAGAATCGATATCCAGATGATGAAAAATATGATTATCATTTTAAATGTAATGATAGATTATATACATTAGATATGAGTCAAAAATCTGAACATCTTTACTATTTTGGAGTCAATTATCCTCTTTCAGCAACTTACGAAAATAATATTGATAATCTTTATTATTGTACATTAATTGAATATCATCATTATTTTAAAGAAGAACAGAGCAGGATAAAGATGCATTTTATATATGATAGAAAAAACAAATTAATTATTGAATTAAATGCAATTTACAGACTTAGTTTACCAAATATTGAACAACCAGTCACCAGAACAATGCACGAAGTAAGCCACAAAAAACAATTAACAAAAATTTTAGTTAAATCGTAGCAATTAGTGCTACTTTTTATTTTATATTCCAATGTAAACTAAACTGTCAATAAATTGACAAAAACCCTCAGAAATAGTATATTTATAGTAGATTGAGGTGTTTAAATATGGAAGAAAAAGACATTACAGAAGAGATAATAAGGCCCAGCTTTAATTTTGGTACAGAAGAAAATCCTGATATGTATCCAAAACCAAAACCACCAGAAGAAATAAAAGAACAAAAAGAAAGAGCTGTAAATAAAAGTGTAGTTCTCCCTAGACCAACTCCGAAAAAAAACATCGTTGAAAAAAGCATTTATTTCAGTAAGCAAAAAGCTATTCCAGTTATCTTAGGACTAGGAATTATGTTTGGAGCTAGCGCCGTTGGCTATCATTATGCACAGCGTTCAGAAAATAGTATCACAATTGATGACTTAAACCCAGAAGAAATTGCCAGAATAAAACGACTGTTAGTTGATAATGGCATTAACTTTAACCCTTCTAGTGAAGAATTTGCTAATAATGATTATGAGACTTTAATAAATAGTGATGTATTAGAAAGAGATGATTATTACCTTATTTATCTTTTATTTGATAATTTATTTTCTAGAAGAGTGCGAAATGAGGAATTTGATAAATTAATAACAGCAACTAGACATAGAACACGAGATAAATTTTTACGCGATTTCCAGGTTCCTGTTCTTAACAAAGATGGTGAATGGGAATTAAAATCTGGAATGTATTCTTTCCGTGTTCCTGGAGACCCAAATACAGCATATACCGATATCCATGTTTGGTTGAGATTAGAAAATGAATGGCATCAAGCAAAATCTGATTCTATTGAAATCAATCCTGAAAGTAGGGGACGTTAATATGCAGGAAGTTACAAAACTTATAACTTTAGAAAACGATGAATATGGCATAGTTGATATAATTATTATTAATAATATTGAATATTACTACTTAACTAATCCTGAGAATTTAGAGGATTTCTGTATCAGAAAGATTATTACTGAAAATGGAGAAGAATTAATTGTTGGACTTGATGATGAAAAAGAATTTGATATGGCTTTGATGGAATTTACCAAAAAATATCAACAAGGATAATAAATTAACTGTCATGAAAGTGACAGTTTTTACTTGACACTGTATCCACTAAAATCGTACCTAATATTTAGGATATTATAGTATAATTAAATAGTAGGTGAATAAAAGTGAGAATAATCGTTACAGCAGGTGGTAGCGGCGGACATATATATCCTGCCTTGGCTATCATTGAAAAATTTAAGGCTAGTGAAAAAAATCTCGAAGTTTTATATATTGGTACCCATAATCGCATGGAAAAAGATATTGTTCCTAAACATGGAATAGAGTATATTGGTCTTGAAATATATGGATTATCTAAAACTAGAATGTTACGTAATTTTAAAAATATTGGCTTAATTCTTAAAGCTAAGAAAAAATGTGAACAGATTATCAAAGATTTTAAACCAGATATCGTTTTAGGAATCGGTGGGTATGTAACATATCCAGTGATTGCAGCTGCTAAAAAACTAGGAGTAAAGGTTTTTATCCATGAACAAAATGCCCTGCCTGGTAAAACAAATAAATTTATGGCCAAACGTGCTGATTTAATCGCTACCTCATTCCCAGAATCTGCTGCTTATTTTAAAAAAGGCAAAAAAATTGTTTATACTGGTCACCCTAGCGGCGAAACTGCTCTTAAGACTCCCTCGATTAAAAGGAGTGAGTTAGGTTTTAAAGATAATAAAAAACTTGTAACAATCGTCGGAGGATCTCTTGGCAGCTCCTCTCTAAATGCCATTATGAAAGATTTTCTCTTAAAAGGGGAAGATAAAAACTATAATATTCTATACATAACTGGACCAAGCCTTTATGATGAATTTATTAAAGATTTTAAAGTTCCTAGTAATGTCAAAATTATTCCTTATTATGACCCACTACCTAGTGTCTTAAAAATAACTGATATATTAGATTCTAGAGCAGGAGCAGGCATTATTTCCGAATTTTTAAGTCTTAATATCCCAACTATTTTAATCCCCAGCCCTAATGTTGCTAATAATCATCAATACTATAATACTATTGAACTAAAAAAGAAGGGCGCTGTATTAGTCATCGAAGAAAAACACCTTAATGCCCAACTTTTAATGACAAATATAGATGGCCTACTTTTTAACGAAGATTTATATAAAGAAATGAAAGCGACCCAAAGCAAAATAAAAGTAAATAATAGTCTTGATATTATATACAAAGAAATTAAAGGATTGTTGAAATGATAAATGAATTAAAAAGTTATGGAAATGTTTTAGAGAATGTTGATTTAAGAGAATATAATACTTTTAAATTAGGTGGTAAAACAAAATATCTTGTTGATGTTGATAGCAAAGAAAGCCTAATTAAATTAATAAAATTTTTAAAAGAAGAAAAACAAAAATATTTTATTATTGGTAATGGCTCAAATATCGTTTTCAGTGATAATTTCTTTGATGGGGTTATAATAAAACTAAACAAACTGGATAAATTTAGTATTGATTACGATACTAAAACAGTAACTACTGAAGCTGGTCTTATGTTTCCCATTTTAGTAGCTGCAGTAGTTGAAAAAGGTTTAAAAGGCCTTGAATGGGCGACAGGTATTCCTGGAACAATCGGTGGTTCTGTAGTTGCTAATGCTGGAGCTTATAATTCTGCTATTTTTGATTCGATAAAAACAGTTGAAATCCTTGATAATGATGATAATGTTAAAATATTAAAAAAAGAAGATATTAAGTATGACTATAGATATACTGAATTTCAAGATAAAAAAGATATTACCATTCTTTCTGTTGTCTTTGAGCTTGTTTATGGCGATATAAAAGAGAGTAATGCCCTTATTTTAGACAGAAGAAAAAGAAGAATAGAGTCTCAACCGCTAGATTTTCCATCTGCTGGTAGTATATTTCGTAATCCAAATGAAGAAGAGGTTAAAGAACAATTAGAACGTCATGGCCTAAAAGGTCCTTTTGCAGGTCATTTAATTGAAGAATGTGGACTTAGAGGCAAAAGAATAGGGAATGCTGCCATAAGCGATAAACACGCTAATTTCATTGTTAATTTAGGTAATGCTAAGGCAGATGATGTAAAAGCCTTAATTGACCTAGCTAGAACTACTGTTAAAGAGAAATTTGATATCGATTTAATCATAGAACAGGAATTTGTTAATTGGGAGTGAATAATTTATGGAAGGACAAAAAACAAGAAAAGTTAAGAAAAAAAGACTAAGTATTAAAAAACTTTTAATTTTTTTGCTTCTCCTTTATATTATTGGTTATGTGGGTTTTTACGCTTTTCGTCTTCCGATAAGAAATATTCTTATTACTGGGACAAGCCATCTTAGCGATGTAGAAATTATTGAAGCTGCAAGAATCAAAAATTATCCAACAATTTTTAGAACTAGAAATTCCTCTTTAATTAGAAGAATTAGAGCTCTAGATTTAGTCAAAGATGTAACCATTAAAAAGAATCTATGGGGTAAAATAACAATTAATATTGAAGAAAACCGTATTCTTTTCTATAATCGTAATAATAACACTCTTGTCTTAGAAAATAAGAGTGAAATAGAAAATAATAACAATCATTTTGGGGTCCCAATTCTTATTAACTTTGTTCCTGATATTATTTATGAAAGTTTAATCGAAGCTCTAACCAAAATAAACCCAAATATTATTAATTTAATTAGTGAGATTGAATATTCCCCTCTAAGAAATGAAAATATTGTCATTGATGAGTCTCGTTTTTTATTACGCATGAATGATGGTAATCATGTTTTTGTTAATACAATAAACATTTTAAAACTTAATAACTATAAAGAAATATTTATTACCTTAGATGGTGAAAAAGGGATTTTAAACCTTGATTCAGCAACCGATAGCTTCTTCTTTCAAAGATTTAGTAGTATTCCTGAAGAAGTAGAAGATGAAGAAAATGAAGAATAAAAAAAATCTTCTTCTCCATAGTTGTTGTGCTCCTTGCTCTTCAGCAGTAATAGAAGAATTAAAAGAGTTATTTAATATCACCATTCTTTATTATAATCCTAATATTGAACCAATTGATGAATACGAAAAAAGAAAACAAGAACAAATAAGATATCTTAATGAAATAGGAAACATAAATTTTCTAGATTGTGATTATGATAATGAAATATTTAAATATATTACCGAAGATTTAAAACAAGAAAACGAAAGAGGCAAAAGATGCCATGCTTGTTTTGAGTTACGCCTAGAAAAGTGTGCCTTGAAAGCTTTGGAAAATAATTTCAATTGTTTTGCTACTACTTTAACCATAAGCCCTCATAAAGATAGTAAGAAAATAAATGAAATTGGTTTAAAACTAGCAGAAAAATATCAAATAGAATTCTTATATGAAGACTTTAAAAAAAGAGATGGCTACAAAAATAGCATCAATCTCTCTAATAAATATAACTTATATCGTCAGAATTATTGTGGTTGTTTAAATTCCAGAAAAAATTAAATCTATAAATTAGTATCTTGTTGATGATAAACCTTATATTTTTTCTTCTGTTTCATCATATACTCTGATATATTTACTTGAATCTCTTGTAGACTCTTCTTCGCTAAATTAGAAATATAAATCTTTTCTTTTACTGTATCAATAATAATTTTACCCCATATAAGACCTCTAACAACTTTTAAATCATTATATAAATCTGGAGTTATCGAATATAGAAAATAACCAAAAACAACTCTTTTTTGAGCAATCAAAACTCTTTTATTTGTTAAAGCAACAACACAAGTAAAAAAGAATTCCGAAAACATTTTCTCACTTTTCTGACCAGCAAAAGCATAAAGAACTTCTTCATCAGCACTTTTATACTTATCAATAATATCACTATGCTTCTTTAAACGATTCCAAGTAACTCCTCCAGGATATTTATCCTTATATTCTCTAACATGTTCATAAGTACTTTTCATTTTCTTTGCCACCCTTTTCTAAAAAAATGGTGCCGATTCGCAGGATTGAACTGCGCTCTGATGCTTACCATGCATCTGTTTTACCACTAAACTAAACCGGCCTAACCTTATTCTATAATATACCAAATGATTTTACAACAACTAAGTTTTATTGATATATTTTGTCGAAATTCAAAATTTAAAATAAAAATTTGTTACTCTAAAGATGGTGATTATATGGATATCTATTATCGTAATAAAATTCTTTTTGTCAATATTGATGATGAGCTAACAAAGAACAATGTTAATATAATGCAAAAACGCATTTTTCGAATTATTGAAGATTATGATATTGATAATATTGTATTAAAACATCAATGTAATAATTCTAATCTTTTAACTCCTTTTGTAACTACCTATAATAAAAAACATAATGGTAATTTAAAAATTATATAGTATACTTATGGTAGATGTATCAGGAGGTAACTAAATGCAATATATAGCACTAATACCATGGTTATTATTCTTTTCTGTGTATTCTTTAAATATATTTATCAAATTATATGAAAAAAATAAAGATGATTTAAAAATCTGGTTTAAAAATAATTTCATTAAAATGTTTCGTATTGATATGTTAATATTAATAATTATTTTCATTTATTTTATTCGATACGAAAACAATACTGTTAATATAATGCTTTTCTTCATGATAAATCTTTATTTGTTTATTAATTGCTTCTATGATGAACTAAAAAGTAAAAATAGAAAAAAAATAATTTTAAAACATTTACTTCCTTATTTACTTGTTATATCAATTCCAATTTTATTTTATATCTTTACTGGAAGATTTGTAACAACTTGCTTAATTATGTTTGGTTATTCTTTTTTCGCATATATTATAGTGATATTAATAAAAAAAATATCAGTTTTTTTCGCTACTATATTTAAGAAAAAGAAAAAATTAATTAAATAGTTGAAAACTCACTTAAATATTGTTAAAATACTAGTAGCTTTAAAAAAAGCAAATACGCATTTTAAGTTACTGATTCAAATCCTGCTTTTCTAAGGAAGAAAAGTAATGAATCGTCAAAGAACTTAAAAGAGGTTTGAAAAAGGAGGAATTTTTTTAATGGCTGTTGTATCTATGAATTATTTACTAGAAGCGGGTGCTCACTTTGGTCATCAAACCAAAAGATGGAATCCCAAAATGAAGGAGTATATCTTTACTGCAAGAGATGATATCCATATTATCGATTTACAAAAAACAAGTGAGAAGATTGAAGAAGCATATGCAGAAATCAATAAAATCGCTACCAACGGAGGAACATTTCTTTTTGTTGGCACAAAAAAACAAGCAAGTGAAGTTACTGCTGAAGAAGCTCTAAGAGCAAAATCGCATTATGTTGCAGAAAGATGGTTAGGTGGAACCCTTACCAATTTTAGAACTATTCGTAATAGTGTAAAAAGACTTATTGAAATTGAAGAAATGGAAGCTAGTGGGCGTTTTGATGTCCTACCTAAAAAAGAAGTTATTGGTTTAAGAAAAGAAAGAGATAAATTGAATCGTCTTCTAGGCGGTATCAGAGAAATGACAAAACTACCTCAAGCCCTAATTATTGTTGATCCAAAAAAAGAAATAAATGCTATCAAAGAAGCAAGGAAACTACGTATTCCAGTTTTTGGTATTGTTGATACTAATTGTGACCCAGATGACGTTGATTTTATAATTCCAGCAAATGATGATGCTGTTCGTTCAATAAAAGTTATTTTAGGAGTTCTAGCAAATGCAATCTGTGAAGCTAATAATCTAGAAATAGTTGACTATATAAGTGAAATACCAAAAGAAAAAGAAATCAAGGAAACCCCAAAAGTAGTAACTACTGAAGAAATTAAAGTAGAAGAACAAGCAAAAGAAGAAATAGTAGAAAAAATAAAAGTAGTTGAAGACCCAGAAAAAATACCTGTAAAAAAAGAAACAAAAACAGAAGAACCTAAAGAAGACGGGATAGATTATTCTAAAATGACTCTTTCGGAATTAAAAACTATAGCTAAAGAAAAAGGAATAAAAGGTTATTCTACTTTAAAGAAAATAGAACTTGTTATTGCTTTAAAAAAACATAAGTAAGGAGAATTATAATGATAAATGCTAATTTAGTTAAAGATTTAAGAGAAGCCACTGGAGCAGGTATGATGGACTGTAAAAAGGCCTTAGAAGCTTGTAATGGTGATATAGATGCATCTATTGACTGGCTCCGTGAAAAAGGAATAGCTACTGCTGGTAAAAAAGCATCACGTATTGCAGCAGAAGGACTAGCTAATATTTATATTGATAAAAATAAAGCGATTATTGTTGAACTAAACTCAGAAACCGATTTTGTCAGTAAAAATGAAGAATTTAAAGCATTACTTGATACAATCGGCAACACTATTTTAAAAAATAATGTATCTGATTTAGAAGCAGCCCTAGCTCTAACATCTGAAGAAGGGACAATTAATGATTTAATTGTTGCTAAAACTGCTAAAATTGGAGAAAAACTTTCTTTAAGAAGATTTGATACTATAGAAAAGAAAGATGCCGAAGTATTTGGTTCTTATCTCCATACAGGTGGTAAAATTGCTGCCCTAACTGTTCTAACTGGAACTAATGGAGAAGTTGCCAAAGATATTGCCATGCAAGTAGCAGCTATGAAACCACAATACCTCTTTGCAGCTGATGTACCAGAAGATGTTATAGCACATGAGCGAGAAATTCTAAAAAATGAAGCTATTGAAGAAGGAAAACCAGCTGATATTGCCGAAAAAATGGTTGAAGGACGTATAAAGAAATATTTCAAAGAAATATGTTTAGTAGAACAACCATTTATTAAAGATGGCGATATAGATGTTGCCACCTATCTGAAAAATAATAATACAGAAATTTTAAATATGATTCGTTACGAAGTCGGCGAAGGAATGGAAAAAAGAAGCGATAACTTCGCTGAAGAAGTAATGAGTCAAATAAATAAAGATTAAAGTTGCGATTGCAATTTTTTTCATTGTAATATTTTTCAAATAAAGTTATAATATATTTATATTAAGGAGAATTTAATGGATAATTTTGATGTCGAAGCAGAAACAAAAATGCAAAAAGCAATAGAAAGTATGGAAGTAAAATTTGATAATATTAGAGCAGGTAGAGCTAATCCAGCTATTTTAACAGGAATAAATGTTGACTACTATGGAACTCCAACGCCAATTGTTAGTTTAGCTAATATAACAATTCCAGAAGCTAGACAACTAATGATAAAACCGTTCGATAAAAACGCTGTTAAAGAAATTGAAAAAGCAATCAATGAAGCTAATATCGGTATTACACCAATAAATAACGGCGAAGCAATCTTTCTTACCATTCCAGAGTTAAATGAAGAACGCAGAAAAGAATATGTTAAACAAGTAAGAGCTGCTGCAGAAGAAACTAAAGTTGCAATCAGAAATGCTCGTCAAGATGTAAATAACGAAATTAAAAAAGCTGACCTTTCAGAAGATGACGAAGAAAGTAGACTAGAAGATATCCAAAAAATCACCGATAAATATAACAAATTAGTGGATGTTGCCCTAAAAGCAAAAGAAACAGAACTTATGCAAGTATAGAAAAGAGGAGATATATTATGGGAATGACAGTAATAATTATTTTAGTAGTAGTGGGGTTAGCAGTATTATTAGTCCTTTATGGAATAGGAACATACAATTCGTTGGTTGTCCTTAGAAATAGAGTAAGAGACCAATGGGCGCAAATTGATGTTCAACTCAAAAAAAGATTTGATTTGATTCCAAATCTAGTTGAAACAGTGAAAGGATACGTAAAACACGAAAGAGAAACCCTTGAGAGTGTTATTAAAGCGAGAAATATGTTTGCTAATACAACTTCAGCAGAAGACCATATGGCAGCTGATGGGGAACTAACCAAAACCCTAGGTAAACTTTTCGCCCTATCTGAGAGTTATCCAGAATTAAAAGCTAATGCTAATTTTCAGCAAATGCAAGAAGATTTAAAATTTGTTGAAACATCTATCGCTGCAGCAAGAACATTCTATAATGATACAGTTTTAATGTTAAACAACAAAATCCAAGTTTTTCCGTCCAATATTGTTGCTAACATGTTCAAATTTGAACTAGGTAAATTCTTTGAAACAGCAGAAGCTGAAAGAGAAAATATTCAAGTTAAATTTTAAGGTTACAAAAGTAACCTTTTTTAAGGTGGTCTTATATTTATGAAAAAAATATTATTCTTTTTAGTTATTTTATTTGCTCCTACTATTGTAAGTGCTAGTGTTAATTTTCGAATCACGGACTTTTTAGTTGATGCCGATATTGATATAGCTGGTAGTATGAACGTTAAAGAATTGATTGTTATTGAAGGAACCCTCAATGGTTTCGAAAGAGATATAATATTCCGAAATGATGCTCTGCCAAAATGGACACCAGGTAATATTGATTTCAATCAATCTTCTATTTATGCTGGCAGTAGTATAACTAATATTAGGGTACAAGCTAAAAGAGTAACTGGTAGTGTTGATTTTTCTACTTTTGACCAAAACTTTGATGTTTTCGTTAATAGAAACGCTGCCAATCTAGGTGATAGTGGGGTATTTGTTCAAAAGGAGATAAACAACGGCTATAGTTTTAGAATGTATTATCCTGCTAATAATGAAAGAATTGTTTTCTTTATTTCTTATACCATAACTAATGTTGTTGTCCATCATAATGATGTTGCAGAAATTTTCTGGCCATTTGTTGGTAACTTCGAAGATGATATTAGAAATATTCAGATTCGCCTTTTACTTCCAAGTCCTGATGCAAGTGATTTTTTTCGCGTTTGGGGTCATGGACCTTTAAGCGGTGAAATAAACTGGCTCCGTAATGACGATAACGTTCCAATTGGAGCATATGCTATTATGCAAAACTACCGAGCAAGAAACGAAATCGACCTTCGCATGACCTTTGATAAGAGTTTAATTCTTGTGCATGTTCTTCCAAAAGAATCTGGAGTTGATGCCTTCGATTCAATTCTTGCCATCGAAGAAGAAAAAGCCGCCGCCGCCAACAGACAACGCCAGGCGATTAAAATATTATTCTATACTACTGTAATTGCTAGTATCGTTTATTTTGCAACATTAATTCTTTTATGGATTTATATCTATATCAAATTCAATCGCGCCCATAAAAGCAGCTTCTATCATAAATACTACCGAGAATTTA
>Ga0131853_10008074_pt1 | contig 19143 bp, 6 predicted proteins | sample TergutLab28metaG_FD_92764 | JGI IMG/M metagenome (GOLD analysis project Ga0131853, IMG submission 92764) | Labiotermes labralis P1 segment gut microbial communities from Petit-Saut dam, French Guiana - Lab288 P1 (version 2) (version 2) | ecosystem: Host-associated > Arthropoda: Insects >...
AGGAAGAATGATCTCCTGATGATGAGCTTCTAGAAAGCTCGAAACGTGTAGAGAGTGAATGACGACTACCCATGAAAATAAAGGATAGTCTACAAGTGACATCGTGTTGGTTATTTTAAAGAAATAATGGGAAAAGTTGTTGCTCTGCCAATCCATTTGGTCTTGAAAATTCAGAGAGGTATTTTACTTTATGACCAGTTAATACAGGACATTTCAGAGGCTCGATAAACTAAAAATCTCCAACAATTCCCATTTCGATAGCCACACTGATGTATACATACAGATATCATTTTACAAACAGGATTCACAAATATAAATTTGTGTGCTTTACCAAATTATGGAATTCTTGATTACAGCATGCCTCTACTACGCTCACAATATTGATTACATGTATCTTTATGCACATACAAACGACCATAAAATGACTGCAATAATTAGAATATATGACACATTTACAACATACAGTTCATAGAATGCTAATTACGAATCGTCGGAAGAGATTAAAACGTAATATATAATAGTAACGCCTACACAGGCTTCTGGACTGTATGTAGATAGACCCGCTCATTAAGTAAAGTGTTGCATCGGAATACTCTTACGCGCATCTTAGCGGATGATGCGGTAAGGTTTAATCCGATTTTCATTTGGATTAAGCAAACCTGTTATGTGGAAATTTTAAGCACGATTATTCCCAGGTACGAACAAGGAATTCACACCCATACACTTCCTGGCAAGTGGTAGTCTTGTAGTTTAAAACCCGCGAGAGTGTAATAAGAATAACTAAATACATTCCGAATCTACTGGTGCTTTCATTATTATTCGTTTATATTGAAATGACTTGTGATTTATTTAATTTACAGGAATGGGTGTCAATGTAGCACAAAGTTAACACCATCTACTATACAAGTGGAACGTCTGATATGGAATTAACTAACTCCAATGGAAACTGGTCTCTTAGAAGCTAATATTCTTTCTGGTAGTTTAAAATCTCGCCTTCTTTTCTAAAGCACGATGGTTGCGTTCTACGTTGCCACCACTCACCCTTCTGTCCATGCGTCGAGATGAACGAATCCAGTGTGCTTGTATGATCCATGCCGATATTGTTTCCCATTTACGTCAAGGTCTCCCAGGTGACAGATAACTTGCTTGTACGTGCCTATCATCATAGGATCTTCATATCATCAAAAAAATATTTTACCAAACAGACGTTCAGAATAATTTGTATTTTCCTGCTTACAATTCATCTGGCATTACGTGCAGCATTCTTACTTCCTTTGTTTAAGCGTCATGATTAATACGAGTTTCTACCGTACCGTGCAATCGCTCAGTCGCATATTCGCCGGTCTCTCGCAACGTAGGTCCGGGATCGATCCTAGGCAAGTCCATGAGGGACAGGTTTGACTCACAGTATTTCGGGTTTCCTTTGTCAGCGTCATTCGACAGCTGCCAGAGATTAGTTCATTCACGTATCAACGACGCTACATTAGCATTAGCATATTGTAACGTGTTCAACAGCACGCAGTTAAAGAACCATGTAGCCGTGCTGATACCGTTATTCTAACGCTTAAATAATTCGAAATATTTGTTTACACGTCAGCATATAAAGTTTCTTTGTAATTACGCAACACAGTTCAAACACCTTAAAATAGGCCTATTCTATACACAAGTTTAAGTGGGCCTTTGTAATGAAAAAACGTGTTAGTTGCTTTTTCATTACTGTGATCGAAGGATCTTTAGTCACGTTTCCTGTTCATTGTTTGGACCTTCCAGTTGCGAAACGTACTATATTACAGCTGAATATTCCTCACTTTTGTCATTTGTCAGTACAAAATAAAGGAAATTCATATTTATTATTAAAGCAAGTACAACTCGATGTTTTTCTTGGGATTATTAAAAAAGGAATGGGTTAGGTTAGGTTAGGTTAGGTTAGGTTAGGTTAGGTTAGGTTAGATTAGATTAGAGCATATGAAAGTTCTAGAATATTTGGAAAGGTTTAGGCTATGTTTATTAAACAAAAAGAAGACCTTATTATATAAAAAGACAGGCAATTTCCGTACAACGCCACGTTAAGACCCATTCGTCAACCATTGTTGTTGTGGAAAAACAATAAATATTACGTATTCTGAGCGTGTATTTGTAGCCTTAGGCATCCAGCATGCAATGCACATGTGCAATGTTACCATCTGTGTTTTGTCCGGCTCTACGTTGTCGAAAATAAGATGTGTTTCGATTTCTCTGCAACTTTGTCTGAAATGTTTCTCATTCTAAGAAGAACGGAGCGAGATGTGATCAATAATGTATATTGGTCTTCATGTAAAGTAAACGTTATGCTTGTCAGATTTTAATAAAATTTGAACTATCCCGAAAGATTTAAAAATATATACGTGTTCCCATATCAAATTGCAAGAAAATCCGTCCAGTGGGAGCCGATTTGTTCCATTCGGACAGAGGGACAGACGGAAAGACATGAGTTACTTTTCGCAATTTTACGTACGCGCCTAAAAACCAGACTATCTACCAGGAAACATGTTATTCCTGAGAAATTTCAATTTACATCAAACACAAAAATTGATTCTCAGTAATCATAAGTATGTATATACATACATACATACTCACATACATACATACATACATACATACATACTCACATACATACATACATACATACATACTCACATACATACATACATACATACATACATACTCACATACATACATACATACATACATATACACATCCATGCATGCATACATACGTGTATATACATATCTCAATACATGCATACATACATATACACATTCATGCATGCTTGCATATATACATACATACGTACAAACAAACACACACAGACACACACACACACATACATGCATACATATATACATAGACATACATGCGTACATACGTGTATACGTACACACATAATTATATACATACATATTTACGCACATACACACACATACGTATGTAGTACATACATACATGCATACATGCATACATACATACATACATACATACATACAAACTATACGTACAAACATATGTACAGATTTTACTTGTAAAAACATCACAGACAACTATCGTGATATTTGGAACGTATTCATGTACAAATACATGATCCTTAAAGTCCTCGGTGTTCTTTCATTCAGCGTTATTTGAAATCCAATTACTCTCAAAATTCCATTGACTAAAACACGATAATAAAAACGTTTTCCCTAATTTGCAACCTTAAATTTACGGAAAATGTCGAGTCAAACTTACTGTTACGTTACGCCCCATTTTACATTCGACTCTGTACTCACAAACTCGATTCAAACAGATCCGCCCAATAGCGGAAACACAGCCCATGAAGGAAAGCGTCAGTTCGTTACTAGTGTACATAGAACAGCTCGTACAATTCGTTTCTCCTAGTCTCTTATTGCATCAACATCTTCACCCGCTTTTAATCAGCTTTAGTGGCGGCCTACTCATCTCCCAGTCGCCGTGTATAACTAAGTTAACTGGCGGTAATCTCCCCGGCAGAGTCAGCGGTGCGTCCGCTTCGTTCTGTGCAGCTGCAGTGAATCATGCGGCATTTCTTCTATGTACAAGGCCACATGTCGTACAGCAGTTAGTGATCATTCGAGAAATCTAAGATCTCTTCACACAAATATTAATTTAACTAATAATAATGTCTCATGTTTAGGAGTCTTTTACGAAGTAAAACTCCTTGCGTCAAGATCATATCTCTCCGCCCATCTCTCTGTCGGTGACCTAGTACGAGCGACTAAATGGTTTGTAGGATTTTCATGAAATTGATATGGCAGTAATCTACAAAGATTTGTCTAGAAAATTTAAGTTTCGGTAATATTGTTTCAATGACAGCTAAACTTTACTTAAAAGTATAATTGATCTCTCCCCACTCTTTCCGTACTAACTGCCTGGTTTTGGTAACGTTCGGTGCAAACAACCTACATCAAATGCTATTACGCGCTTATCGGTTTCGTTAAAACCAGTTCGGTGCAAACAAGTCTTTACTTAAGGAAATAAATAAAATATCATCCATATCTCTGAAATGTTTCTTTAGTTTCGGTTAGTTTCGACGCAGAGGATGTCCAAAAACATTTACTGTGTGATTATGAGTCTCGTAAACATCACAGCATTGAAAACCATACTGTGCCTAAGGCCGTAAAATTTCCATATTTATGGTTAGATTTCGCTAAAAGTTCTGTTCATTATGCTAATTGCAAACTTATACATTTTGTGAAAAACGGGTGTAGGGAACACAAGTACTTTTATTAACCCTTACCCTGCTAACGTGGAGAATATGGTGAGCTCCTAATAATGCCAGCAAATGGCAGATGGGATATAATTCGGCTTTTAAAGGTTTAAGGGAGTAATTTAAATTACATTTACGAGTGTACCGTGAACTCATGGTATTTTAAGAGTTCAGAAGTTCTTAGTGTAATCTTCACCTGCTCGTCATGGTGTACACCACTTGTGATCTTGTTGAAAGTAGGTGTAATGTAACACTATGAATGTCTGGACCACAAAACATCGATGCTAGGTGTTTGGTATGGTTATGCAGTACCGGCAAAGGGACTACAGTAATTCGTAAGCGTTCTGTAACTACACGTGTCATATGCGTGTATTTGCAGACTGTAAAAAAAATTTTTCTCTCCGTTCATTGAGAAGAACACGGAAGTATTGTTGTCAAGTTTCCAAACACATTCACTTTTTAATGATACGGAATACACAGACACTTAACACGCTTCATCTGGTATGTACTTGATGTGTACAATACATTATATAGCGTAAACTGCATTATATAATGTACACTGCATTACATAACGTGAATTCATTTTCTGTAAATAATCTAAATATACATTCCGTTACATAAAATTAAAATGCTAATATATTTACAGGACGAGATCTCTTCGGAACACACACATCGAGAAACATGTTTCTATACGTAAAGCATACAGCTTGTAAATAGCTATGAACTTGTACCTGGAAGGCCATCACTTAGATTCCATAACAAAATATTATAATTTTTCGCTTATCAAAATTTTGTATTTTAGAATTTTATTATTTTAATCACTGCAATTAGGACGATGTTACCTAGATTAGCTTGTAGGGCTTATATTTCTTTGACCTAAAACATTTCCTCAGGATGACATCCATAAGCCGAAACATGTAGGAGATTAATAATTGTCATAATTTGTATTTTTGTAAGTTAATTTTTTGGTAGATATATTGATTATAAAATACGCACAGTATAAAGTACGTAAAAAATTGGAATTTTAGTATGTTGTTGAAAGGCAACAATGAAATAAATTCATACCAATTAAACTGTTTAGAGTAAGTTACTGGCCGTTCTTTCTCTACTTCAGGGAAGTAAATGTTGGATTATAAAAACGAGAGATTGAAGTAAGTTATCAGCTGCTGAAATGGAATTTTTACGAAGTGTCAAAAATGAAGAGTGATGACATCAAAGAAGCTGCTAATATATTCACTGTCAGAGACAAAATAAATTCCCATAGGCAAAAATGTACAGAACCACAGAGCACTCCATCTCCTCTATGTTTTCTATTGAAGCGTCTGACTGCCTTCGTATGACATCCTATCTTTGTCTACAAGCCACGTAACTCGGTAATAATCCCGTATTTCTTGTACCATTTCTACTTCCTGAAAACTCATCTACGTTCCTGTTCGGTATACAAACTCACATGCTATATAGACTTCATTCTCAGTATTCTAATCCATTTCACTCCATTTAACTATGTATTACAGGGAATGAGCATTGCACCATTATTTACCCGTTATCATTGCGTTCCAATTCCGCCTCAACTTCTCTTAACGGAGCTATTGCCTTCTTCTCCCCCTCTCCCCCACCCCACTCACACACCCACAAGAATCGCTGCTAAATTAACACGTCTTAAGAGAAACTACCTAAAGTAAGACCGTTATTTTTCGGGGGGGGGGGCGGGGTGCGGGTGGAATTTTGGAAGGAATAGTAAAGGAAAGCGGTGGAAAGGGAGATTCTGTTGGAGTCAACTCGTGGCTAAAGATAATGAACTTGTCTTCTTGAAAAAAAGGGGGGAAGTATGTATAAAACGCTGCTGTTTTATTGCGTGAGAAATCTGTTTGCGTTCTTCTTTTCATGGTTATGACCACACCCACTACAGCATCACACAGTCGAATGTAAGTAGGTAGTTTGTTTAATTTTAAACAACTTTAAAAATGATCGTGTACCCTTTTATCTTTCTGGGGTACCTAGACGGACCTCTGAAGCAGGTGCTCCTGACGTTGGTAACTGCTTGCAAGGACTGGAATACAGGGACCTGGCAACCAATTTCTACGAGGATTCGTACAGAGCCTTTTAGTTATACACTACCAAGGTGAAACTACTGATTTCACAACAGTACCCCTTTTGTTTCACCTATATGGTTGGGCTAAATAAATAAAAATCAACATGGAGACCTGTAAGTTTATACCAAGAACATGCCAAAGTCATCTGTCTTGAATACAGACCATAGCCATCAGGTTAATTTCTTATACCGATGTAAAACCAACAGCAACATACGAATAAGAAGTAATCTCATGCACCACGTATCATATTTAAGTATTTTCTGAGAAGACAGCGTGGACACCAAAGCCAGATAGGGAAGCTACTCAGAAGAGGGAACTGTTTCATTCAAATTTATCTCGTTGTGTTTAATACAATTAAACACTAACGAAGTGTATCGTCAAACACAACACTTTAATGCTACACAACAATACGCTACGTGTTTCGGTTCACCAAACACATCATCGTGCATCTTTATTAAAGACAGTAACAGAAAAACAATATTCAAAAACCAAACAACTTTGACTATTATTTTATCTGAGTCAGCATATTCTTTTGGATCTTAATACAGATAAGAAAATGAAATTTTTTAGGCTGTAAATATGACATATATTTGTTATTGTAATATATAATCATATATTAGTGAGATCTCACTAACGAAAGAAACTGCGTGTTGTAAAATGTACTTTTGTTTTTGAACTGTAGTAATCAAGAGGTCCGATGATGATTCTGATGCGCCGAAATATAGCACAATGCCGTAGAGCAAAACAAATGTTGTGTTTTACGGTATACATTGTTCATATTTAATTAGATAAAACTGTGTTCCAGTACCCGGAATAAAACCGCCATTTCCCCAGTCCGCATCTCCATTAGTCACAAGAGTAACGAAAAACAGGTCTGTCCATTCTCATGCACTGTATGTCTAGGAAAGACGAGCTTCCGTACGTCATTTGACGACGATGATGGTAATTCACACTACTTGCCATCGAACGAATGGACAACAGTGAGCAATGTACTGGAAAGGATAGGGAAGTAAGCGATCTTGGCTTCATTTACGACACTAACTCGTCATTTTCCAAGAGGAAATAAAGATACACAAGACGAAGTATCTCTCTTTAATGTTTGTGTGACCGTGCATCATTGATGCAATAATACAAACAGCTAACTAGATGCAACAATAATAGTTTTATTAATAATTTCAATCAGCTGAACATGTTTCGGGGCCTAATTTCGCCCATCCTCAGGAGCACTAAACTGTGTTTACAGCTTGCGGTATAATGCACCGGCGATGCTGCTTGCTGGTGACAAGAATGAGTTCCATCTCATCCTTGTCATCAGCAGGCAAATATCACCAGTGCATTATACCACAAGCTGTAAACACAGTCTAGTGCTCCTGAGGATTGGCGAAATTATCGCCCGAAACATGATAAGTTGATTGAAATTATTAATAAAACTATTATTTTTGCATCTAGTTGACTGTTTATATTATTGAAGCAACTCTCCTTTACCCTGGTGATAGAAAAGTTACTTCCCTCCTAAATGCCGATTAATTTTTTACCAGACTGCATATCGTTAATTCCCAGAACATATAATTTTGCTGTCTGGACAGTTTCGTTCCCGGCAGGAAGGTAGCGAGGGTGGGGGTAGTGGTGTGACAGCTCCAGGCACCTGGGCAAAAGGAGCGGAAATATGAGCAACAAAATAAATATTTAAATAAAAATATCGGTTTTTGGCGCTCAAATATTTCAAATTACTGACACAAATATAATTAAATCCAATAAATAATTGTAATTTTTAATGTTTGTAATTTCTGTCAGTGCCTATGTCGCGGTTATCGTTCATCTCGGCCATCAACCCTACGCCTCTTAGTCCCGGTCGAAATTCTTTCTTATAACCCACCGAACACACGTCACAAACTTCACTGTTTCAGCCAACTTGCTCGACGATTTATTGTCTGTATCAGCAACGCGCAGCGTATAGTTACTACTTTCATTCTGAAATACCTTTACAATATAGACCTACGCTTGCACAGATGTAGACATTGCTGTGTGGCGGTTAGTCCACTAGTATTCTGCAGGTTCGTATTTCAACAACTAGCCCAAAGGTTAACCAACTATGTTCAAGACTGTGCCAAGAGAGTATCCTCTAAATTTCGCGGCAAGTGAAAGATAAAATCTTCCAAAACTTTCACGATTCATAAATCAAGATCTCCCATTCGGCGCTACGTAATCTGCTCAGTAAGGAAAGCGGCAATGCATACAAAAAAAAACCAAGTGCTTTCATTTCAAAATACTGAATTTATACGTACGTACATATTGTGCATCCTTCTAAAACAGACGCACTTTGAATGTAATTTTAATTCCTTTGTCAAATTCTGAGTTCATTAAACTGTTCATTCACAATTATCCCACGTTAGTTGTACATATATTGGTGTAAAATCTTAACTTTACAGTTACAAATATCATCATTCGTTTCGTTACCACAGAAGAAAAAGGGGTCACTAATGTATCTCGTGAACATTTCCTTATGTATATCAGAAGTGTTTCACTACTCAGTGATATGGAGACGCAAGACTAAGATTAGTGTTTAATTACTTGGTGTCATTATGCATACAGGAACATATTCTGTATAACGTTTGAATCCTAAATTCGACAAACATCCATGTTTTGTTAAAATAGTAAGCCTGACAATATGCTCCATATCACAGATTTAATAATTCTGTCACACGCTTCAGCCATTAAAATGGCTGTATGAAAACGCTATGAATGTCATGTCTGAAGGGAGTCAAAAGTTTTACCATCTCTTTCCTACCTTTGGAAACGAATTCTATTGGAAATTCTGGAATTCTCTCTTCGCCAAATAGTCTGACTGTACTGCTGAAGTAGGCCTGTTAGTTTATGCTTCAACCGACAGCAATTGGACAGCAAATACATCACAGAAAACTGATAAGTATTCCTCTAGTGCCGAGTTCAAACGTTCTGACGTAGCCCAACTGCAAAGAAAGACCAGTTAACCGTATCTCTAAGGTCCGTGGAGACAAAAGGAGTTCTGGAGGGAAATTTCAGTTTAGACCAAATAAGAAATGATCACAGGGTCATTCACGTGAATTAAAGTATTCAGAACTCAAGTAATTATTATTATTATTATTATTATTATGTACAATATGTACTGAAACAAAACACTGATAACTGATAAGGCAAAACAGCACAGCACACCTGAAATGGTAGTTGATAACATTACAACATTACGTACATATTCTTATCCAGTGGGCCTAACACCAATAATATTTAAATTACAAATAACAATAAACTTCGAGAACTATATCAAATTAATATTTTTAAAGGACTGCATTGTCATGTGCAAAAGGGCAATTATATCAGCGGTCTTCTGCGCGAAGGTGGTGCGAAAAATCCAGCCTGAAACTTCTAAACCGTCAATAAACCGTTACCAGCAATATCCAAAGCGATACAACATTTATATTTTGTTAGCTTTGTTTCTAAGAATATTTTTTCATAAATTTTGTAATTATTGTGGAAAATTTTGTAATTATAAACTTATTATTGCGATACCTAAAAGAGACAACTAATAGTCAAATCAGTACTTGATTAATAACGCGCTGACTCAACAGCACAAATGTCAATTAGAAAAACATAATCTATATCCACAAATACAACAAGAACACAAGAAAATAAAAAAGTCAACACAAAAAACAAAAATATTCATGCCATCCGATTAGATAACACTGGACTCTTGCTTATAAAAAATGTGGACTCAGCATTCATTGGCAAATCAAATGACAGCCACCAAGAATGCCTATCACACACAGCACACTAAAACCTAATAAAAATTTTGGAGATAAATATTATTATTATTATTATTATTATTTGAAAAACACATAAAAGATTTGTGTATTTGTACTCTCCAAGAATAAATTTAGTAAAAACACTCACTAGTAAAACGTTTATTTTCGTAAATAATTCACAACACTCTGTGTAGCATGTCCGAAATAACTGTCCAGGAGAACAGGTTGCTCCTCAACAAGGCTTTTCATATGATTAGTAAATTTGCCCATCTACTTAACACAAACACAATATCAGGAACATTAATGGAGAGGGCGGTTAAGGGTCCATGTTCTCTTATTGGTTGTTGATGAGTAAAGGTTCCTACTATTTTCCCCCAGTAAGAAACAACCCCAGATTTTATATTATACAGACGTTAGGCTGAGTGTGCCCGGTGGCCCACTTTGACGTGATAGCCAAGAGCAGAACTCAGTTCTAAGCGAAAGGGATGAAAAGATGTCAGGATCTTAGGTTGGCAGAAAAATCATTAATTTTGACGTCTTTCTGATTCATCTAATTTTCTTATTTTTACTGCAGAGAAAAGTAGGTTTTGAGCACGTTGTCACTGACCGCCCACCTGTTATTCCGACGGCACTGGAAAGACAGTAGTCTCTACTGCTTTTAATGGAATCCGTACATAACAGAAACTAGCTAAGTGTCAGCTCGCTCCGTAACGAATCACATAGTTTTTCAGAGTTTATTGTAGACACATGTGGATACGGCAAAGATTAGAATTGAAAAAAATAGTTGCTGAAGATTCGAAGAAACTTAGTACAGTCTTCTTCACATTCGACATAACGAAAAATTATTTGTGGGAGGTTTACATATAAAAGAATCGTTGTCTGGGAAAAAGATATTGTCGAATTAAAGTTCTTAGAGCATAAGCAAATTACGATACTATTTCGTAATTTGAATGAGAATATGTTTGGATTCAACTGAATTTTGTGACAGCCATGCAATAAGTTTTTACGGGTTGAGGACCTGGCGGAATAATGGAGGTGTTCCGGCGTTAAGAAGCACCAACACTTAACGTACATATCTCTTGACGGTTACACTATCTATAACGGTCGATGTACGCTTATATCATAACATATTCTCCGATCACATATATATCCTGGATAGTATATTATACGGGAATCTTTCATTTTGAAGACTTTTGTAAATTTACAAGTGGTTCTTACGTACAGAGCCTATGATGCGTGTAAACTCTGTCACAAACACAAAAGGTTACTGACATCTGTTTTCATTTGAAGCATTCCAGGAATGATCACATGCAAATACATTATATTAACAACAATTTAAACTATACATAGGCGTTTACCAAAGTCAAAAGGAAAATATTATTCATGTACATAATTATCCAAATGCTGGTGACTAAAAAAAATCCACGCATTACAAGCAATTCGATAATTGTTTCAGTGCGGAATATGCCATAATTATCGAGGCATTGAGATAATTAGAAAATTTCATAATCGAAATATCGATCTCAAAGCTAAATGAAGCACGTGTAACTATTCTGATATTGCATATTTTTAATAAGAGGTTGTTGAAAGCTGGGAGCAATCACTAAAATTACGTGAGAGGCTTGAAGCACGGTGGTTAAGCGAAGGCTGCACGTGTCGTCACACCTGAAAATTGCGCTTCAGTACGTACCGTAATGCCCGTATCTAATCACATGATTACCCCTAACATTATTACTAGGTTTGTCGCAAATAATACGTCTACACAGTTTGTTGTAACAGAGCAGCGAATAAGGTTTTAAATTAATTTTCAAACGCCGCTTAAAAACAGGGAGCAACAATTTTACACCCCACTGCATTTTCCAAGGAAAACTCTAAAAACAGTCCCTTTTCGTAGGTAAGTTTAGAGTATTAAAAATCACTTAATGATTTTCGGCAGAACTGAAAAATAGGGACTTTGTATGATGTGAGAGTAGGAGACGATGACGTTTTAGTGGCGACTAAATTTAGTCGCATTGAAATAAAGCCACTGTTTCGAGTTACTGAAGCAGAAATTGGGTGGGGAGGGGGGAGGGGGGGAGGAAGAAAGATGCGGCGAGATGGCGGAAAAAACACGTAAGCAGCTACTGGATGGCTTTAAGTAAAAGGAGGATACTGAAATTTTAAAGAAGAAGCACCAGATCACTCAGTCTGACCTCCTCGCCATGGACGAGGCTATAGACCCGTCGCACGAAGAACTAAGCGCTGATTAACTGGTTCTTACTCTGCGTAACGCGAAGCGTCGTCTACATGTCCTTAAGTCTTGCTTACAAATAAAGAGGAAATAACGCAAAAGTGTTATTATCATAGTTACGGCGGTCTTTACAGTAACTGGAGCCACGTGTTTCGGTATATAGTAAAGCGGAATTAAGAGACGTCAGACTACGGACGTGGTCTAGCCGTGGGCTGCTGTGTCATAGGTAATGAGACTACGTATTACAGAAAGAACGAGGAATTTCTTGGCCATCTTATTCCCTCAAAACTAAGCTGCCTGATTAAATCAGGAACAATCAGACTCTAGGTTACACGAGCAGACACTCACGTTATTATACTGTACCTCTCAGGGGCGCCAAATAGTAGCTATAGATTATATCTATACGATACCCTAATCCTTAAATATCCTCATTTTTAACTTCAAACTTTCGGAGTATTCATGAAATATTCTAACCCAAATAGTCAAGAAGTTATACAGGGAAACAAACATCAGTCAGCGGATTGTTGTAAAAATGTCTATTAAGTGAAAAAAAAATTAATAGATAAAGGTTACTATATTTCTGGCACAGCAATATGTTCACAAAAAAAGTTATACTTTATCTATGATACAGCAAATAAGCACAGCGCATTAAAACTTCACACCTACGTAAGTAGTTAAAGAAATTCTTAAAATATTGTTTCAAATGACACGAATCATATTTATTAGGTGACGCTGTCACTAGATTATGCTAATTTTCTAAATGGCTACCCCAAAATAAAGGAGCCAATCTGATCTGCATTTGCCGAAGCCAAGGTCAATAATGCTGGTGGAACTTACATTTCGCACACAATTTCAGAGGGGACTACTCAGTTGAGTATCCATTTAGCCCTAGCACAAGACAATCGAGCAGATAGAGTGTCGTTTTAAAGTCAAGACTCCCGGTTCACCTTCTGTGTCTGGTGCAAACATGGACGGTGTTCGGGCTAGCTTCCAAAGCAGCCCACAAACACCAACACACTGACGTGGTTCAGGGCGAAATTGTGTGCAAAACGCACTGCGCACAGCTGCTACAGACTTTTTCTTTGCGAAATGCAGAGCAGAATATCTTCTTTTTCGTGGGGTAGCAATTTTCAAAATATGTGGCATCTAGCGGCAGTGGCGAGAAATAAGAATGACAGGATCTAGACTTGGTAGATGAGGTGTACCGAGTTAGACTGTCGGATAACGCACAAACTCAGTTAACACTATACAAATTTTGTAGACGAAACAGAATCTCTGTCTTCTCTAAAATAATATATATATAGAATGTTTTAACCTATGAAGTTTTAAGTCCTTATAAGTACCATCAATGTTCGTACCTCAAAGAAAACACATATTCTTCGTTATGGACAACTGTGTATGGTTGTAAAGTATTGGCAATACATAGAAATAAACTCTATGGACAATTTTCAGACATATAAGACTATTCTTGTTTCCAACTAATTGCTCATTTGTTGTTAATTATCCGACACGTTTCAGTTAATAACAATAGCCACCCTCAGGGAGATTTTTGAAGCAGAGAAGCACTTGGCGCTAAAATATATCGTCGTCTGTTGTACTTGATGTTATACTAAGAATCAGATACTTGAAATATTAATATTTGATGGTAAACAACTAATAAAAATAGGTAAAAAATACACAGTATTTCTAATATTGCTGTCTGTTTATATTTTTTTGCATCCAAGCATCTTATAGCAAATAGCCCACTTCGATCACAGCTGAAATCTAAATTAGTAACAACAGTGCTATTGGTTTTAATGCTCTAGTTTGGAAACAAATGTACTCTTACGTATATCTGTTGAACGGAAAATGTAAAAATATTCAATTTTTAGAGACACCGAACGTTGAAACAGGAGCTTAAATAGTTATCCTTAATTTAAATATTGGGTCATGAGAAAAAAAATAGAGAATACTTATGTTCTGTTTGTGACCGGGTAACTCAGTCGATATAGTGACTGGCTACGGGCTGGACGGTACGGGGATCGGATCCCGGTGGGGGTGAGATTTTCCGCCCGTCCAGACAGGCCCTGGGACCCACCCAGCTTCCTGTACAATGGGTACTGTTTCTTTCCCGGGGGTAGAGACGGCAGGGGCGTGGGGCTGACCCCTTCGCACCATCTAGTGCCGAGGTCCTAGAAAGAGTAGAGCTATACCTCTACTCACCTTAAGGGCCTTCTGGACCTATAAAAAGGGTGAAACCTACCTACTTATGTTCTGTTTACATTTATATGACCGAGGAGAATAACGAGCAAAGTTTTTCGCAGAATTTAAACGACATCGTCAGACAGCCTACAGCTAAACAAATGGACGGTGTTATTTGTCACTTCAGTCTACTTATTACAGCATCGTGAAATTCGAATATTACTGCACTGGATATGGTCCAACCTAATATAATTCTCCTCTTTTCCACTCTTTCATAATGAAACTCATCATTCAGGAAACTGTGATTTCGTTACGCACTGTTGTGCAGCATGTCCCTTTTATAGTGTCACGGTAGCTGTCACAGAATTTTTTGACGGTTCTAGAGGCCCGATTAAGCGGGGCACATACTGGAAATTTAAAAACTCATAAACACATATGTTTGTTTATAATCATACGATTAAAATGATACGTGTATGGTTTGCTGCTTGCCATTTATGAAAATGACTCATTAGTAATAGACCAAAAGTTGGCAGCACGGTGAGCACCGCAGTTTCGGAAGCCGAGGAAAAATTACGTACCATTCATATTCAGAAAAAATGCGGTGTCAAAATATTGCTCACATACTGCAAGGTATAACGTTACGTCAGTGGGAAATTCATGTGTGTAAACTGTGTGTGGTGGGAAATGTCAAACGTTCCATTCGGATTTCCACAACGATTTCACATTCTTTAACATTCTACATTTCCCATTCTGCATACTTCTTTGGCAATGATGCTTATTTATTCCGCACACAGAGCTAGTGGAATTACACACACTATTCAGTACAATGCGTATTCACATCAAATATGTCACAACTACTGAAACATGTTTCAAACGAACTTCATAGAGGCTTTTTTAGGTTCTTGCAGCGATGTAACTGTGTGTCCGTTCTTCTGGGTTATGACGCCGCGTCACCGGTAACTGGATTCCAACGAATCGAGCCAAGGTATTTGCTCGAAAATTCGGGAAACTTTTAACCAAAACTGGTTGTCACATCTCCACAACGGTTACCTAAACGTCTTAGACCTTAATAAGCTCTAAATTTCACACCATTTTCTGCTCACTTACAGGCAGCTTAACTGATTTTCTTACTCTCTTAAGGAAAGAGAAATCCTAAAATTACACTGCAATATGACAGCTGATCCCCTCGGTTGAAGTAAGGTTTAGTTAACAGTTAAAACATAAGACCACATATTTGTATGTTCGATACCGAACTTGAAGCCTAATATATTAAACACATGTTGTAACAAGTAAAAGGTAAAGGTAAAACCCTAGAACAGGCCAAGAAGGTCCAGAGAGAGAGTAGAGGTATAGCTCTACTCTTTCCTTAATTTCGGCGCTAGACAAGGGCGGATGGTCAATGCTACACCCCGGGCACTTTATCCCCGGGGAAGTCCCGGTACCTATTGTAAAGGGAGCTGGGTGGGACCCTGGGCCAGGCCGGAAGGGTGCGGAAAATCTCGCCAGTCGTCCAAATCGTAGCCACTCGCTATACGGACTGAGCTAACCCGGCGCACTGTTACAACAAATATCTGTCAATATATAGATAAGTGACATAATGAGAGGCGTAAAAGAAGCACGAAAATCGTCTGTATGGAGTAGACGTCCGATATTTTATGATGTGCTAGAGTTTGTGGTAAAATTAAAACAGTCTGATGCTGAACTAACCTAAGAGTTAAAAAAAACTCTATATTTAGACTGCATTACAAACCGTATAACTAGTGACAATAGATGACTTGTTCAGGTGCATAATTTTCAGAGCGTCGTATAGTAGAAGTAATTCGAATCACAAATCGAAAGTATCTGAAAGTATAGAGTCGAGGCTTACTTTAAGTCGTAAAATTTATCGACCAAGGTACAGCAAAATCACAATAATTTTCAGGAAAGCTTGGGCGACATTCGTAGCCATGCCTCAAACATGAAGCAGCAAGAAATAACTTTATCTGTGTGTCAGGTCGTTTGATGTTTTAAGAACCCTTTGTTTCATTATAACTTATATACTAGCGAAGAAAATAAATTGTACCGTAAAGAATATATTTCTGAGGTCCTGAAACAAACCTCCACACTTCTAGTAAGGTCATGTTGGTCGTGTGGAAAAGTTTTATACTTTCTAGTTCCAGCAGAACATTTTCTCTTGAAAAACCAAGATTCAGCAAGAGTAAAGGAGAAGATGTGGTTAGTTAACTGCTATCATAAAGTGAAATATATAGAAAATCCTCCGGTTCGAATATTTGCAAACTTTTTCACTTACAACAGGAGACTTTTGGGGTTGTTATGGAGCACAAGGTACAGTAGGAACACTGGAAACATTCCAGAGAACATCAACAAGATAAGGATATGCTGCGAACAAATGGAATAATGTAAGTACAGGAGAAGCGAGAGTCTTGTCGGAGCCATGACGAAACAATGATACAATCAATCCTGTGCAAGTACAATGCAACTAATGGGGAGACTGGAACTAATTCTCCACGTATTCTTAACGGCGGCAGTTAGTTTCACGACCCGGCCGGTTTAAATTCAGGAAAATAATGCTCAGTACTGTAACCATTCAATAGGAAACGGTCTGCACACTTTGGGAAAAAGAAAAATACCTTGTTTGAGAAAATACTGATCCAATTGAATATTTTTATCCTGACTGGACATCTTGATAGTCAATTACACAAAAAGCGCTCGTACAGGGACAAAAGTACAATTATCAACACCTGAACAAATTGTGGACAAAAATAAAGAAAAAGACACGCAGCATTACAAGGCACTGAGTGAGAAGTCTAACTTACAGCAATAAAAAAACATTCTTGTAAAGTACATCGCGATGCTATGATACGGATATTTACAGAAAATTCAGCACTATGGATTCTTGATAATCTTATGCGACTGCATGTCTAATAATGATAATAGTAACAAGTATTACTTTTATTATTATCACCATCACCAACATAACCATCTTCAATATCATAATTTAACCTGGTCCATGGAGAATTTACTCCATTATGAAGTGAAAGAATGAAAATGTAATGATAATACGATAATAATAATAATAAAAATAATAGCAATAACTCCCTTTAATTAAATTCATTAACGTGCAGGCTTAACAGCGCGGGGCCAAATGAAATCCGAACACGAATAATTAAATACACAAAAACACATACACGTAAAACTGTACAAACACAACGAAACACAAAAGACCAGGTAAATGAGAGTGCTGACTCAGCACCCTAATTAAATATGTCCAGGCTTCAATAAATCTCCAGTAAAAACAACAATAACAAAACATAGTAATAGTAATAATAATAATAATAATAATAATAATAATAATAATAATAGAAGCATAAGAATAAGTAAACAGTGTTGCAGTTTGTATAAGCAACACAGAACGTGCTCCGGCAAATTTGTAGACCTATTGAATATCACCACTATGTGATTAGTTACTTCGTACGTTCATTAACATATTAAATTAACGTCTGCGTATAGACTCCCTTCCCGAAAGGGATTATTTGCGCACTAGACAGATAAAGTTCTGCTCAGATCGGAAACTTGGTGCCAACGGTTATATTACGCTTGGCAGTTTGATCTCTTTACATGGTAGCAATCAGCAGAGGGTTCCTTACCCCATTGTTAGGGTACAGAAGTTACTCTAGCAGGGCTCTCACTTTCAAATTATTCCGCGCGAACAGGTTTAACAACACCATTATATTCTCAAAGCTGTAGTAAACCTTAATGAAAGATCCGGCTATTGGAAGGCTAAAAATTCCGAAACTGATCCAGTATTAAGTGTACGTGATACAGTGTCGAAATAAATACTTAATTTATACGAATGTTCGTAATCTATCAACATATGAAACTATGCATTCCTAGATATAATTATTATACAGCTGTTATAAATGGCAGTAGGTCTTCATGTAAAGTGTCTGTTATTTTAGCCTGATTCTTACCAAACTTGAATTTCCACGGCAGAGTTTAAAAAAATTCCCCAACATAGAACCTCACAAAATTTCTCTGGCGGTGGAGGAGTTGTTCCACGCGCACGGACAGACAGACAGACAGACAGACAGACAGATATGAGGAATATTATAGACGCTTTTCGCATTTTTGCGAACGCACCTTACAACCTTTCCTAGAAATTTATCACCAGACAGAGTTCCTAGTGTTAGAAGGTCAGCTATCAGTCCCGTCTCCAAGTTAATTCCCTTTTAGATTAAGAGTTTATCCGAAGGAGGTTATTTTCTTCACTTCTCTCTTTTTTACGATTACTTCAATACTTGCAGTAACTACAGCCGTGAAGCTTTAATAATCTACACGTCAAATTTTAAAACGTACATAAGAAACTCTATACCTTTCTTAAAGTTTCTCCGCACAATTTTTAACACGAACTGAAATCACGAAATTACTTAATTATTGTGAGAGTAAAAAACGTAAAAGGTAAAGGTAAAGTGTTCCCATTACAGGCCCGGTGTGGCCCACAGGGTGGGTAGAGGTATAGCTCTACTCTTCCATGACCGCGGCACTAGAAGGGGGTGAGTGGTCAGCAGCACGCCCCGGCCGCACTTTACCCCCGGGAAAGA
>Ga0131853_10008075_pt1 | contig 19142 bp, 14 predicted proteins | sample TergutLab28metaG_FD_92764 | JGI IMG/M metagenome (GOLD analysis project Ga0131853, IMG submission 92764) | Labiotermes labralis P1 segment gut microbial communities from Petit-Saut dam, French Guiana - Lab288 P1 (version 2) (version 2) | ecosystem: Host-associated > Arthropoda: Insects >...
GCCGATTTTTTTAAGCTGCTCTTTGACGCGCCTGCGCCCTTCGAGGGCATAGGCAAGAACCTCCGCAACATCATCTCGCTCAAACTCGCCGTGAGGGTAAAGCAGTTTCAACATTCCCGATACGGTTTTTCGGATACCAATAACGTCGCGTTGATTGAGGTCGCCGCCAAGACGGAAGTACCTCTCGATGGCGTCGCCGTATGAACGCTTACGCATTTCACGGAAAAATTCCGCTATATAGTCCGTAATGAAGCCATATTCATTCGTGAAGTATTCTGGGCGCATCTTTGGGATTTCCCAACCGGGCAAATAGTAGTGCATACGGTCAAAGAACGCGCTATCATACGCCATCGCCGCGGGGAACGGCTCGAACAGGTGGGAAGTTTTCATCAGCACGTCAACGCTTTGATTGATGTTCCCGACGAACACCATTGAAGCATTGGCGTTCTTTTCTTCCTTGCCACGGGCGAATGAGCCGGATGCCATAAAGTCTTTCATTATCTGTATGCCGTCTTTGTCCTTGAACGTAATCCCGGCAACTTCATCGAAAGCGACACAATCCCACATACCGACAAGCCCGATTGTTTTATTCCCCATGTTATAGAACAGGTTGGCGACGGTGGTTTGACCTCCCGAAATCAAGATGGAGTTCGGGGAAATCTCTTTGTAAATATGCGATTTACCCGTTCCTCGCGGGCCGAGTTCGCAGAGGTTATAATTGTTTTCTACAAGCGGCACAATGCGTTCGAGCAAGTGCCACTTCACGCGGTATTCAAGCTGAGTGGGTTCCATTCCCGTACTGCGTAAGAGAACGTCAATCCATTCGTCTTTTGTGAACCGCCGTCTACCCTCGAAAAACTCCTCCATATCCATGTTCGCAAGCTGTATCGGTGTCAATTCTTCTATTTCAAACGGGCTGACTTTGTTTTTCTTGCCGCCCTTTGGTGCGTCTGAATCATGTTCGTCATACCTATCTTCAAGCCTGTTGTAGTTCATACGCAGGATGCACCAAATACCGCCTGCAAGCAGCTTTTCAAACTGCTTGACGTAGGTGTCGGCAACGATTACATTTTTAAGGTTTAGGTTAGAAAAGAAAGCCCTGTATGTATCGCTATCGGGTTCAAGACGGGCTTCCACTTTATCAATGACGGTATAGCTTCCCAGTTCACGGATTTTAGATTTAATCTTCTCCGCTTCATCAGGGCGCACGAAATTATCCGCCAAGATACCCTTGACGCGCTGAACGCCTGCTTCAATGGCCGATTCCTCATCGGTGGCGCAGTACATACCAAGCAGGTATTCAAGGACGTAAACAGGTACGTTTGCGCCCTCTTTGATTTTTTTGGTTAAGTCCTTACGGACGATTTTACCCGCAAAGGTTTCTTGTAACGCGGTGTTTAAGTTATCCGCCACGGTTGATTACCTCCTTAAAAACGTATGCTACCGCCGAACACAAGGTCAATGACGAAAGGAATCTTCTCCAACTCGGTGTTTACAAGCTCGTCCTCGTCTTTGAGTATCAGATAGTAGGTCGCGCCCTTGTCATACGCCATGTCTTTCAACGTGAATTTTTCTTTGTATGTCCGTTCTTCCGGCTTCTTGCTTGTGCTTTCCGCGATGATGATGTTCTCGTTGGATATACGATTTCCTTTTTCATCAGCGAAGTAAGCGGTCACGCGGAGCGGCAGATGCTTTTCGTCTACCGGCTCGTTTTGGAAGAACGTAAAATGCGTGATAACGCTTGTAATTTTCCGAGAGAGGTTCGTCAACCCCAACGATACCTTTTTCGCACTCATGGAGCGGGTGAGGTTCTTATCGCTCTTGAAACGAATAACAGGGATAACGACTTCTTGCAAGGCAGTACCGCCGTGGACGTAGCGTGTTCCCGAACCTTGAACCTTGAAACAGTTTGTAATACGCGGTAGAACAGCGTACATCCCATTATGGTTTTTTGTGAGATAGTCCATCGAGAAGTTTTGAGTACCTTGTTTTTCAATGTTCTCTTTCGCCAGTATGAAGCGGCGTTTTGACTTAACACCCGCCAGTTCTTGTTTCGGGGTTTTGTCATGTTCGGCAAGCGGCGTCCTGCGGTAGATGTAGCCGTGGTCGGCCGTAATGATGATGTTGATTGCGCTGACTTCGTTCCGTAGCTTGCGTACAAGCCCTGACAAATCCTTGAAAGTCTTGTCGGTCGCTTCAAACACTTCGTTTTCGGTCGGCGCGTTATCGCCGCGAGCGTCAATCGAGTTGTGGTAAATATAAATCAATTTCATGCCCATAAACTTTTCGGACAGCTTCTTTTGCTTGCTCAGTTCCATCACATCGTCATATTGAATGGCGATGGATTCGTTCTTTACCAAGCGGAGTATCTTTCCTCTGTTATCTGTACCCTCGGTCGATATGCCTTGTATTTCAAAGTCGGCTTTTTCCGTAATATCAAGCTGTTTGTGGGGAAGTAGAGAAGCCATGCCCAACGCTGTGTAGGACGGAATAACACCAAGCATCACATCCAATTCGCTCGCGCCTTTCTGTTCACGATTGAGTATGTTGTTTAGCTCCACAGCGGATTCATACCGCAGACCATCGGAGATAATAACAATCAATCGTTCATTGTCGGCAACGAAGCGGCGGGCGTATTTATCGTAGAAACCCTGTTGTGAGGTCACGCCGGGTAGCCGCCATGTTTCCTCATCGTCCCACAGGGTGCACCACTTCATTGACAATTCATTCAAATACCAGTTTGTATAGCTGTTCTCCACCATGTCAAAGAGAGCGTTCCAATCGCTGTTATCATCGAGCCGGTCATACGAGAAGATGAAATGGCGGTAGCAGCTATCCAATTTATAAAGGTTCTTCACATAGCCATCAAAGAGCGTCGCTGTTGTCGTTCCCGGCAGGGTCTTGTAATTCACCGTCAATTCGAGGTATTCGCAAGCGTGGAGAAGCGTTTCGTATTCTGTTTCAAACTGCGGGTAATAACGGCGGTTCTTACGGCTGTTGAGGATTTTACGGTAATGTCCGTACTCGCCCGCGTTCTGCGTGATGTTATTGGTGATACGGCTAATGATGCTACGGTCGAAGTCCTCAAAGGTGTCGCAGTCAGCGATTTCATCAATCGTCCACTTATCGGCACGGTCAGATAAAGCGAGTTTGTCCGCTACAAAGTTGGCGACGAAATTGTAGTCGTCCCATACTTGATTGTTCTTCATAAAGTTATCTGCGAACACATAGCAGTTTGAGTTTTCTGAAACGTACACTTGCCACTCTTTCGGCATTTTTCCATTGATGCCGTGGGAAAAGTGGCTGCACAGCAGCATGATAGCTAATTTATCAAGACTCTGCTCTTTGAAGCTGTACCCGTAAAACTTGTTGACCAAAGACCAAAAAGCGTCAAGGTTGCCGAGTTTGGCGATGCTCTCGTATACCGTGTTTTCACCGCGAGCCATTTCAGTTAGCAGCACCCGAACTACATTATCAAGGTTGGGAGCGGGCAGCTTGCAAAGCACAGACAGAACGCCGAGGTCAATCTTCGGTTCTGAGTAAGGCGCAAGACCAAAACCCTCAAACTTTTTGCTGCGTTCGTTACTTCGGAAAAACAGCTTGTACTTCGCAACGACGCTTCGCAGGGCGTTGTCGATTTTATAATTTAGTAAGATAAGCGATGTTTCGTCTGTCGAGAACGTCTGACTGTATTTTATGGTGTCGGTCAGCCAGTTCTCACGGTTGGCAGGATGGGGCAACGGCGAATAGACCAAGAGATTGTTCTCACGGTCGGTTTCCTCTATATACAGCTTGACAGCAAACATATTGTTGTCGAACAGCTTGACGAGCTTCACGTTATCGAGTGCAAGCGTATCAATGGAGTCGGCGAACACGCCCTCCTCATCGTACCAAAACACGATATTGCGCTTGCTTCCCTGTGAAAGCTCACGGTCAAACTGCCGCTCTAATGATTTTTTGACTTCGGTTAGATTCATTCGTCACTTTCCTCCTGCTCTTGTTCCAACAAAAACTTGACTTCATTAACAAGCTGTTCCTTTTCGGGGATATAGTAAACGTAGGTTGACGCGAACACTTGGTTAGACAAGCCGCCTAAAGCGTACTCCGCAACGATTTCCTTGCTTGTACGGCAAAGAATGATGCCGATTGGCGGGTTGTCGCCCTCGTCGTTGATTTCGTTTTTGTAGTAGTTCAAGTATGCGTTCATTTGCCCTGCTTGTTCGGGGGTCAGGTTTCCCATCTTTAAGTCAATCAGGACATAGGCTTTCAAAATCTTGTTATAAAAAACCATATCGACGTGATAGTGAGTATTTCCAATGGTTACGCGCTGTTGTTTTCCGACAAACATGAAACCGCGCCCAAGCTCCAATAAAAATTCCTCAAGGTGACGGATGAGCCTTGCTTCAAGGTCGCTTTCCAATACAGGTTTGCTCTCTCTTGCGCCGATGAACTCGAACACATAGGGCTGTTTGAGTATATCTTCCGGCTTTTCCAAAACTGCGCCTTGCCTTGCCAATGCAAGGACTTTTTCCTTGTTCGGTTGTCCGTCTGAAAGTAAAAGCCGTTCAAACAGCGATGTTCCGATTTGCCTTTTCAATTCCTCAACCGACCAACGAGCGTTGGCGCACTCTTGCTCGTAGAATGAGCGAGCGTCCGGGTCGGAAACACCTGTTATCTCGATGTAATGCGACCATGTTAATTTTCCAGATAGCATCTGGAATTTTGGGTAGGCGATGTACAAGTCACGCATATTGTAGAGGTTGCTCTTGGAATAGCCCCTGCCGAGTTCGAGCGTCATGCGTTTGGAAAACTCGGCAAGAACGCGCTTGCCGTACTGCGCTTTAAGCTCGCCGTTCTGCTCATTCTCCACAATGGACTTGCCGACCTGCCAATATGTGTCGAGCATAACGCCGTTCACATCATTGGCTATCCGCTGCCGTGCCTTTGCCATGATTTCTTTGATTTCCTCAATCCATTTGTCCATTGCGGTATATTCCATAAAACGACACCCCGTTTTTTCAAATTTTTATGTTTTTGAATTTTCCAGACGCATCTGGAAAATTCGTTTTCAATCATGCTTCACTCATAACCGTCAAAACCTAATTGATTGTTGCGATAAATTTTTACAGCTCGGTCATTTATCTTGTCGTTAGGCTCTATTTCACCAAATAATAACGGTGAGAGCGGATTATGCTTTGCATGATTGCCAGTCACAGCATTTTTACTGTAATTTGCATAACAATATAAGCAGCCGTTCAAACAAGTGTTGTACATACCTATATCAATGCTTGAAATGCAACCACATTCAAGACGTTGATTCTTGTCTTTTTCAACAGCTAAATTGCTTGACAGAAGTTTAGAAAAAAGCCGGTCGTCAATACAACGAGCGTGTTCTACTCCATATTCATGCAAATCTATTTTTTCAGCACAGGTGTCTATTAACAAACCATATTCGTGTGCAATGAAAGCAAGTGCAGAAACAAGTTCTCTTTGTGTTTCGACAGGAAAATCTATTAGCTTCAACTCGCTCACATTACTTTTCAACCCTTTGTAGTCGGTATCAATGAAACTTATAGTAACCCTCTTGGTATGCTTGCTTAGTTCCTCGGCGATTTTTCTAAATGCGTGAATGTGATAATCAATCGTGTATTTGGCGTTCAACAAAACAGGGTCATATCTCCAAATAACTCTATCAGCACCTACAATACTCGAAACACTCTTAAACGCAGTAAGTGTTTCGGAGTTTTTTTGAGGTAAATTTGGCTCGACATCCTTTCCGTATGGCGTAATTGTAAATTGGAAATAGTACATATAATCACGCAACTCATTAAGCCGTTGAATCATAGGAGTGGGATTTTTTGTCCATAAAACAATACCGTCAACTACATCAGGCGTGAGCTTGACGCGGCTTACCTGACGAAAATTCATTGGATTGCGTACTAAAACAAACCCTTCTTTAATTCGGTTAAAAAACCAATCCGAGTAAAATGTTGGTATGTCCGTCCTTCGGCTTGCACTGATAATCATTTCATCACCTTCTTTACTATAAGTTGAGCGCTCGCGCAAGAATCAAAAGGTTCATAATCCCGCAAATTCTCGGACGGTGCTAATATCGATTTATTTGTTTCGTACTCTATTCCGTAGTGAAAATGGTTACTTCTGTTACTGTTGTTAAAATGATATTGCCTATATTCAGAATCTGGTATCATCTGTAATAAAGCATCAAAGTGTTCTCGCCCTCCACCCATACGGGTAGAAAGGTTAATGTCATTTAATACAATATAGGTGTTGTCATCCATTTCATTATTTATAAAACTTGCTATTTTTGTTAGAAACATTCTGAGTTCCTTTCGGTCACAATGCTTCTCCATATCCGAAAAAACATATTGAAAAACAATGAGGTCAGGAATCCAATTAACTTCGATAATTGTATCTATAAGACAGGTTATATCTTCGTAGTAGAAATTTATCTTATATATATCATCGCTTTGTTTTTTTATTTGCCTATGTATGTGCTTCCACACATTTTTCGCTATGTCTATCCCTCTGTACTCAAGTGTTTGGAAACGATAAATCATTTCTTCATTTAAAAAATCTAACGCAAATAAGTCAGTACACGGGCCGCAACCAATCGACATTACTCTCAAATGCCTTTTTCTTTGCAAATCTTTTAATTGTTCAAGCGCATATATAAGTTCCGACGTATACTTGTGTGAATATTTGCAAGTATAGAAATTTGCCATGTTAGGACAATCATATTGTCGAGGTGCTGGCGCTGCACTTGGGGTGTGGATGTAATGCAGGCATCTATCGCAGCGTTCATCGGGACAAAACCTCCCGTATGAACAGTCGCGACAATCTTTTTCTTGATATTCAACATCGCAAAATTCAATTATTCTGTCTATAAGCATGACTTATCAAATCCTCCCCAATAAGTCCATCGTCAACGACTTGCCGCCATCTATCGGCACTTTCACACCTTGAAACTTGTCGTAATTGACTTTTACGCCGTCGTCGAGGTCGAGGTCAATCTGCTGATGGGCGATGTGCGACACGACTTGGTCGTAAGCACGGCACTCGTCAATCTTGGTTAGCAAAACGTCAACCTCTTTACGGTAGGCGGCTTTCTCGCGGGCGTTGTCGGTCGATTCGGACAGCATTTCGAGCCGCTTGATTTCCGCTTCGTATTTGCGTTGGAGCGGGTGCAGGAAGTCTGTACGCGCCCGTGCGACGGTGTATTTGTCGTAGCGGTGGAGATAGAACAGAGCCTTGAAGCCGTCTTTCTTGCCGCTGTCGAGCATCCAATAGATAGGACGCTTCTGATATATTTTCACATGGTCTTTGTAAAAATCGTTAAGGAAGTAGCGGCGTAATCTCTCTTGTGCTGTGCCGCTTGCGTTCGGGTAGAGCGCGTCGGCGATGAAGTTTAGATTTTCTCCGAGGGTGCTGTCACCATAAACCGTGCGGACAAACTCAGTGAAGCGCACAACGATGTCGTCGTCGAAGTAGTCCGCGCTGCCGATGGGGACGATGTTGTCGTCCTCCGGCATGAACACTTTGTAACGGTTCATATCGAACTTGCCGCCTGCGAACACAAGCCCTGGTTCGTCCAAGCTGTAACGCCCAAACATACAGCCAACGGCGTAGCTGATGAAGCTACGGATGTCGCGGCTGAGGTCGGCGCGGCGCACGGTCACGTCCTTGTCCTCGACTTCGGGTGCGAGTTCTTCTTTCAAACCGTAGATTTCGATGAAGATACGGTTTAGTTCTTCTTCGTTGGTCTGCAAGGTATCGAAACGCCCTGCTGTTTCAAGTTCCCATTTTGTAAAGGCCGTAGCAATCGTGCGTTCGTCATTGCATAAAGGGTGAGTTTGGAAATCCCAACTTGTTTCAAAACTGTCCCAATCGGTGTTTGTTATGCTTAAATTTATTTTTGTGTAAGCGGATACAGTTTCTATTATAGCGTTCTTAATAACGAGAGGAATATTGCAAACATCCGTCATTTGTTGGTTAATTGTAGGATTGAAAGCTGACAAATATTCGTATGAAATTTTTGTGTTCAAAAAAGCTAATATATAACCATAGTATTTATCGTCCTTTACATATATCGTCGGAGTTGCTGTTCCACACACCGAATTATGTATAGCACGAAATGATTTCAAATTGCTTCCTACATACGACCATCCAATGCTTTTTCTAAAATAATAATCTGAATCTCCACGGCGCACAGAAACATTGGTTTTAGAGGTATCATATAAATCTAATAGTTTTAAGACATTTTCATTGTTGCCGTAATACCTTCTAAACCCACCGCCTTTTTGTAAAATATGATATTTAGCGTATGTTTTTTTACCAACGAATGAAACATCCGTTAAACAAGGCTCAAACCAGAATCTAACAAAATAAGGGTCATTACCAGTTACTACTCCGGCTTTCTTTTCAACGTAAAAATCAATTTTTTGCGAAGTCGTAAACGGCGTATAATAGTTCTCTGTGAGCCAGTATGCGAAAGGGTTGCCGGGTAATTTGTCGAAATTGTCTACATCAAATCTACTTTGCCCTTCACCGGCAAGGAAAGCAAGTTCTTTTCTTTCCGCACTATCAATATCAACTAATCTAAAAGCAGACGCTTTATATCTTTTCATTTTTTCTTTTTTAAGAACAAAAGCAACGGTTTGAACGACTTCTCCGCCAATGGCTTCAAAAGCTCTTGCTCCAAGGTGAACCAAATTTACCCATTTATAATGAATTAGCTTATTTCTTAATCGTTCAAAACTTGAAATAAACATCCAAGCGTGTTGTGTAATCATCGAAACATATCCATCGAGAGTTAAACTCTCAATAGCTCTTTCCATAAAAACAGAGTATAAATCGTATTTAGAATCCGGGAAATTATTTATCACATAGTCAGTAAGTTTCGCAGGCATATTCCCCATATACGGCGGGTTCGTAACAACCACGTCATACTTTTGCAAAAGCACAGCCGCAACGTCCATCAAGATGTCTAAGTGTTCCGTCTGTTGAATAAACTCCGCTTCTTCGATGGTCATTTGTCCGGGCGAGTAGTCCTTCACATACTTCCGAAGCCGCGTAAAGTCTATTTCACGCTCAATTTTCATGGCAGAGCCGTATTCCTTGCCCTTGTCGAACAGTTCCGCAAGGTATTTCAAGTCCTCTAAGCAAATATCCCGTTCGGTTTCGTTCATGCTCACGCCGAGCCATTTTTTAAGCCCGATAATGTAAATCTTCGTTTCGGGAATAGCGTAAACCATCGGCTGCGGGATGCTCTCTTGACGAAAGAAACGGCGGCTGTAGCTCCGCGCTTTTATCATCAGCGCGAAATAGGCAAGCTGACCGGCACGGTCGTCGATGTCCAGTCCGTAGAGATTGTTTAGCAATATCAAGTTCGGTATATCGCGCTCGGAATAACCCTCGCTCCGATAAATTTGAAACAGCACTTCAAAGGCGTACACCAATATATGACCGCTACCCATGCAGGGGTCTATCAGTTTTATGTCCTCCGGGCGTTTGACAGGGCTTTGGGAACGCAGCACTCGTAATTGCTCGGCGACTTCCGGCTCCTGCTCCGCTTCGTCAACGTAATATTTCCAATTCTTACGCAATTCCTCGTTGGAGTGGCTTTCAAGCCACAACCGTCCCAAGCTGTTTTCAACCATGTATTTGACAATCCACTCTGGCGTGAAAAGCTGTGTCGCGGCAGGGATTGTATCTTTGTTGATTTTTATGTTCTTCTTTAGCCCTGCGAAAACTTCGTCTTTTTTCTCGGAGATATAATACTGGTACAGCCAACCGACGATTTCGATTTGCCCGACAGGAGCATCTTCTTCTTTCAATTTTCCGCTTTTTATATCAGCTTCATCCTGCGGTGTGCGGATTTTGAAGTTTTTTTCGACAATCCCACTCACAAGGTCGTTGACGATGCCGCCTTTGGCAAGCAGGGCGTCGGGGAGCAGCAGTTCGGTGTAGTCGTGTTCCTTTTGGAACATACCCGGCATGATTGACGACAGCGCGTTGCATTGGGAGATAAGGATATACTTGTACAGTTTTTCGGAAGCGTTCAAAGCCGTGTCTGCCCGTAATTCGGCGACTTTCTTTTGATTGACGTAATCAAGGCGTTCGACTTCGCGCATCGCGTCCGGCTCAACGCGCCCCGGCTCACGGCTCGACAAAATACGGATACTTGACGGAAGCCAATCGTTGACTTCCATTATCCGCAGGGCAATCAAGCGGTTGAACCATGTGCAAGCGATGTTCTCCATCACGCGGTTGTAGATGGCGGGTTTATATGGGCTGCCCTCATGCAAAAGCTCGCCGAAAAGCCTGTCCCGCGCTTGTAATTGCTCGGAGGACAGGAAAATGCCGTCAGAGCGCAGCACATCGTTGATTCGGGTTTTGTCTATCTCGCGCTTGATGTACTCGTCTGAGTCCTCGAATATATAAAGCTGCCGCGCTTTCAGCTTCACCGCTTCAATCAGCTTGCGGCGGGTTTCCACGGCGTATGTTTTGATTGCAGACTTATCCATCCTGATTACCTCCGTTATTTACCTTCGCTCTTTCGCCATTCGTATGTGTCCCAAAGGTAACTCACAAGAGTCACACTACTTCCGACAGCTAATTTGGCGTGACGAACCGTTAGACCTTTATAACTTGCACCTTTACCATGACCGCTACCATAAGCATTTCTTAACTCCGCTATGTTCCCGGCTATTCCATGTAGATTGCCTAATATAGCTTTTACTGTTGTGCTTTCACTTGTGGTTGGGTCAATATTTTCTGTTGCGATTTCAAGATTCTGCATCGTTGCTTTTACTAACTGGCTCACAGTCCAGTTCTTGTCTATCGGTTCATTGTTTTTTTCGAGTATTGTTTTGCAACAGCTTTCAATTAGCTCTTTTGCTTTGCCTATCGCTTCTGTTGGGTTCTCGACTTGCATTTTTAACATCATATCTATTTGAGAAGATATGTAGTCGCTTGAAAATATTACTTTCAGCGTTTCACCCGACGCCGTAATTGAAGATGTAATGCCTTTTATTCTGTCAATTACAGTACGGCATTTTTGATAATGCCTTTGATAAACTATCTTCGGTGTACCGTATGGATTTATTGTGGCATCGTCACCCGTGGCATGGATTTCTTCTTGAAAATGCAATTCATAATGTTCAAGCAAATCACTAAGAAGTTTAGTCACATCGTTATCGCTTGCATCGTTTATATAAGCTGATAAGGATTTACCTTTTGACATTCTATAATGTTCGCACAAGGCAACGCCAATGCTGTTCAGCGTAAACACATCAAAATCGTTTGTTGAAAAATCAAGCACATATCCGCCACGGTTAAACAAGCTGAGAAATGCACCAATTTCAATTTTGGATATGGCAGACATTTGATAACCCCAACCTTTCGTGTGATTAGATAATTTGTATTGTTGTATCTTCATCAAGCTGTGATTCGAGCTTCGTGCGCACTTCGCCAAGCAAGCGGTCTATATCCTCTTTATTTGATATTTGGTTTGTGCCGGCGAAAAGCGATTTTGCGCTTAATGTCTTGGTCTTGCGGCGGTATGGTGGAGTTTTATCTCCTGTTTCGCCGCCATTTTCTCTGTCAATCCGTGCTTGTTCGTTGATGAAACTCTCTATGAACCGCTGTTTCATGCGGTCACTTTCGGTTTGCATGGCAATGGCTTCGTAGATATTGTTGGCATGGGAGAGCCTTTTAATCAAAGCGTCAAAATCCCTGCGGACAGTTGAAGCGAACTTGTCTTTGAAATCACGCCGGTTCAAGTCGGCTACGGTGATTTCGTAATCCGCATTTATGCTCTTGCGGATAGGTTCGCACTCGTTTTCTAACAACTGTGCGAAGCGGTTTTTGAATTGCTCAATCAACTCTGGTAGCTTGTGGATTTCGGAGTACGGCGATTGAAGTTTCGTGATTTTTTCGATTGCTTCTATCAGCTTGATTGTTTCGGGGTCAAGTACATAAGAACGGTTGCCCTCGTAAATATCAAGCATTTTCAAGGCGCTATCGAATATGGTGCGTTGGTTCTTGAAGAACTTTTTAACGTCCTGAACGTCCTCCTCATAGTCGAGCAGGGCTTCTTTTTCGGATTGCAATAAATCGTAGAACGCCTTGATGTCCTTAGTCTTTTCAATCTGTTCTAATAGCTTCTTACCTGTTTCCAGTACGGTCTTACCCGGATAACGGAAGCTTGTATATTCGTGGAGCAGGTCTTTTATGCTGTCGCTGTTGCCTGTGAGTTCGGCGACGGCGAAGTCTTTGATACGACGCATCAGTCCGTCCTCGTCGCTCGGCACGGCGCTTCTGCCGAACACATCCTTTGCTATATCTTTTGCGTTGGTAAGCAAAGCAGGATTTACAATATCGCGCCATTTCACAACGAGCCGGTCGATGTACTCCCGTTTCGTGATGTAGTTAATGACGTTCAGGTCGTTCGTGGCAAGGTTTTCACCGTTTAACTCAAAGCGGATTTTTTGTTTCTTAAAAAGGGTCAAAATAATCCCTGCGATGTCCATGTCTTTCCACCCATACGGGATTTTACCGAATTGCTCGGATAAGCTCCGCATTGTGGTTGAAAGGTTTATGATATGGCTTCTTTCAATGACTTCAAGCATTTCAGTCAACGCAAGGTGATTCGGCACGACTTCTTCAATGCCTTCAAGTTTAATTTGGTTGTCTTTTGCCGTCAGTATTTCACGCAGGCTGTCCGCTGTGAGATATGGTGTGGCGATGTAGTTTTGTTTTGTATAAATGCTCTCTACGAGGGTTCTGAAAGCGTCGTTGATACGTTGCTCCGGCTGTTTTTCTTTTATATCAAGCCGATTGCCATTAACATAAAACACCGCTTTTTTCAACGCTTCAACAACCAAGTCGCGGCAACGGCTGGCTCTCTGCTTGCCTTCGCGGATTTTTGTTGTCTTGATGTCCTCAATCGTATCGGATGCCGTTCTGCCTGAATTGCGCCGGATAAAGGTTTCTATTTGGAGTGATTGCTCCATTTCGTCAAGGAAGCCTGTATCGGACGGCAGAGCAACGATTACATTTCGCTCGCGTATAGATAGGGTTTTCATTTCCATGTCGTCTGCGCCGCCGTGGGCATAATACGGGGTAATTACTCGAAGCCCGATTTCTTCTTTCTGCGCTCCAAGCGGTCGGTCGTCTATGATGGTGTTGAATCCAAAGTCGTGCCGGTCGTTGTATCGGAACTTTTTGTTTATGCCGAACAGAACAGAGAAGATTTCACCGCCTGCTTTGTCTATGATTTCGGATTGGTCGATACGGATTTCCCTTATTTCACGGTTGATGTCTTGTTCTTCGTTGGTAAGGAAGATGAATTGGTCGCCGTTTTTGATAATCAACTTTTGCGATTCTAACCGACGCAGGGATTCGTCCACTTTCTTCTTCGCTTCGATTTTGTCCTGGTCGATGTTTTGAAGCATGATTGTGGTGATGTTTTCAAGGTTCGCCGGAAGCACATTTGAAATATACTTGACCATGAACAAAACTTTGAGAACCTCTACATCATACGCCTGTAATGCGCCGCCGCGAGCCGCGCTGTCCTCCGCGTCCAGTATGACCTTGCGGATATTGTGGTCGAGGAATGTTTCCACCGTCCGATAAAAAGCGTCAAACGGTATCAAGATGCCGTCGTCGAAGTTGGCATACTGCATGGCGGCTTCTTGGAAAGCGTTAAGCAGGGAGCGTTCGCCCTCTGATAAGTGCTTGCCCGACGCGCCGTGTGTCCGTATTCCATTGAAAACGGCTTGCAATAGGTTGAATTGGTAGGGGATAAACGGGTATATATCGGCGAAGTCGTCAGCGTTATCGTACAGCCGCTTCTCCGGCGTGTCCTGTGAAAAGGTTATGAGGTTTTTAAGGATAGCCGCTTTGTCGTTGTAGACAAGGCGTAGCCGGTCTGTCGCCGTGTCCGTTTTAGCAAGCAGCCTTTTTTTGATAACCTCGTCTACGTTCGCAGAAGAAAGAGAGAGTCGCGTGTCGAACCGTCCTATAATCTTTGAGAAAGCGTCGCGGTTTACATTGGTGAGGGAGTCTATATCTTCTTGACCTGTGCAAATCACCCATGCTTGTCCGCCACATTCGCTGCCAAGCCCCTCAACGATATTTTGGAGGTTGAGCATTAGTGCGGTGGAACTTCCGACATACTGCCCGACTTCATCGCAAAGGAAAATGACAAACTGCTTTTTACCAGTCTGTTTTTCTTTGGCTTCTATGTACTCGCGCACACGGCGGGAGAATGAATTGATGTCGAGCGAATACTGTTCTTCGGCTTTGTTGTACCAAGCAAGGGCGGCATCGGCACTCATACGGGTGCTTTCGGATAACGCCTTTACGATGTTATCCTGTTCAAAATAGAAGTCCTCGCGGGCATTTTCCCACTCGCTGCCGGAAATCTCTTTGAAATGGGTACGGAAAGCGTCATAACTGCCGTCCTTAACCATTTGCCGTTCCAAGTCGGCAATCCACGGCATAGAGCCGCAGAAGCCTTGTATCTTGTTAAAAACTTTCATAAAGACCTTAACGATAGGGTCTTTATTAGTCTTGGAATCGGAATCAGCTTCCGCGTCTATGTTAAAGAGGATAACGTCCGCGCTTGTGTTGGCGGCGACTTGTAAATCAGCCATGACGCTGTTGTCGGTAATTTTACCTTCAAAGAAATCAATCGCCTTTTTACCGTCGTACTCGCAACTGCCGAGCAGATAGGAGAGGATTTTAAGGAAGTGCGATTTACCGCTCCCGAAGAAGCCGGAAATCCATACGCCCATTTTGTCTGTGCGCTTTTGAGTTCCTTTTCGGTATCCCTCGAAAAACTTGTAAAAGTGACGGTTTAGTTCTTTGGTAACGACGTACTCGTCCAGTTCTGACGTTATCATATCGGTGGAATCCTGCCCGATTTTTACGACGCCTTGAATTGGTCTGCCGATGTTTTTCTTGAACATTTCATTGATTTTCATGCCGCTACTCCTACCTTTCGATGAGCTTGAATGCTCTGTAATAATTGTCGTCTGTGATTTCCCCGAATAAGCGAAGCTCGTTAGTATAGTTACCGGGGAAGAACATAACGAGCGGGTTTTTATCTACCTTGCTGTGCAGGTTGTTGAGTATGGTATGCGAGCGTATTATCGGCCACGCTTTCCCGACGCCGGTGAGGAAGATGATGTCTTTTTCCGGCGTGAGGTTTTCAACGATTTTACCGATTATAAGGTCGCTGTCCTCGGTCAGCCGGAGCGTCCGTTTTATCGGATTGATGATTGATTCGCTCCCTTTTGATTCTTCCATCTGTGTGACTTTATCGAGGTAGTTTTTAGACCGCAGTACATCAAGCATCAGCGCGTACAAGTCAAAACAAACAACGCGGATTTCATCATGCTTGCCGTTTATCCGATTCGCTAAGAACTCAACGTGGGCGCGAACCGCCATTTCGTTCTCCGGGTCGTAATCGAAAATCCAAAAGTTGACTTCGTTTGCAGTTCCTCGTCCTGTACGGAAGCCGGGTTCGAGTATCTTCGGCTCAATGAGATCAAGCCTTTTATTCAAACTCATCATACGCTATACCTCCATGAGCATTGCTCTTGCATATACTTTATCTGTTTCCTCAAACAGCTTACGCAGTCCGTCATCTACGATTGGTCGCTGTATCAGCAGATTGTCGCCGCTTCGTTTTGCTAAGCCCGCATCGCACAAGGCACTCTTTATTTTGCTGCGTATGCTCGCAAGATTTGTCGTTGACCATTTCGCCACGGTTTCGCTGTTCTGCGCCTTGCGTTCGATGAAGTCCAAGAAGTCTTTGTCTGTGACTTCGTTATGTCCTGCTTGGAACTTGTCCGCATAGACTTCATACATATACTCAAACAGCAAGCGGTCGGCTTTCATTAAAGCAAAGAACGCTATCAGTTTTGCGTCGGCATCGCTCCCATTAGCGACTACGGCTATGAGGGGTTGTGCGATTGTAGAGAGCCGCTTTATCATTCTGAGCGGCACATCGCGCCGCCGTTTCGGTTTGTCAAGCTGATAGATATTGTTTTCCAAAGCCAAGCCTACTATATCATCGCTTGATTTACCTTCGCATAAGAGCATTGCCGTCCGTTTCATATCGGGAAACATGAGGGGCATATCCTTTATCGAGGACGTGTATGGGAGTTCTTTGGGCATGAGAACGTCCTCCTATTCAGTATTTATATCATCAGGTAGTATTTCTACGATGTCGGCTATATCACAAGAGAGTGCTTTGCATATTTTTACAAGCGTATCTGTTGTTACGGTATCACCCTTCGACAATTTCGCCATTGATGCCGGTGATAACCCGGATAACTTTTGCAAATCCTGCTTTTTCATATCTTTGTCTATCAGTAAATGCCAAAGTTTTTTATAACTGACTGCCATTTGTATGCCTCCATTCTATATCTACGAAAATGCTGTTTGTGGTCATAATGTTTCAGTTATAGCTCCTTTTAATTCTTGCACTATATCAACAATATGTTTAGATTTCTTTTGAATGATAAAACCACTTTTTGGAATACGGCTTAAGTCCTTGATGATGTCCGCAACGCTTTTATATCTGTCAGCAGAGTTTCGCTCTGCATAGCGTTTGATTATTTTTTTAAGGTGTTTATCCATCTCAATGTTTTGGATTGCCTTTGAAAGTTTGTAAGGCGGACGCTCTGACATTGCAAGATAATAAAGAGTAGCTTTAATGCTGTAAATATCAGCGTGAATAATAGCAGGAGTTGATTTATGCAGATAATCTACGGCTTCGCAAAGTTGTAATGCGTATTTTGATGCCTCTGTTCCGTCAATATAATCTTGTGATAAAATGCAACTCAGTGCAGTTCTTAAAAAAAAGACAATCCCATAGATATTGAATAAAAGTCATCGCCAAATAGCAAGCAAAAAAGCCTACTTTCTTCATTATGCACCGCTATCCCTCAAATGTCAATAGAAAATATTTAGTATCGCATAGAAATTATTCATAATATGGCGCGGGTGCAAGGGAGAAAAGCTATGAAAAAACATCATTTCGGCTTATTTGCCAGTTCGCTAATTCATTGTCGCGCACCCCTCCGTCCGTTTTTGAACCCTATCAAAACGGTTGACACTCATAGCAGGTAACGCCGCCGCGAAATCGAAAACCCCTTGCAGCACTGAAACTGTAGGTTTTTGGTGATTTGCAATGGATTTGAGTGGAGTTCATGAATTGAAAATTAGCGAAATTGATCTGCTAGGGGAGTTACCCTTTTTGTAATTAGTGCAAGTGGGTTTTAATAATTAGTGGCAAACAGTTTTAATAATTAGTGGCAAACAGTTTTAACAATTAGTGACAATTAAATTTATAGATTAGTGCCGTTTTGAGCATGTTGAATCTGTAGGCTTTTTATTAGTTTGTATTCCTATTTTTCCTATGATATACTTAGGCATCAAAAATATTATAGGTGGTGCGCTAATGAACTTCAACGAGGACTGGGATATTTACCAAAAAATGATAGCAGATGAATCAGGACTTTCAGATGAACAAAAACTGAGTATATGCAGGTCAAGCTATGGAAACAGTTATCTGAGATGAACGAAAAGCTTGCTCAAGTAAATCAGCGACTTAAGTTCTTTTTTGTAATGGCGATTATAGGTCTATTTTTTGCCGGACTTGCAATTCTCAACATGATTTTTTAGCACTAAAATTGTTTCTGTGCATAGACCTATCATTGGTTATTGAACAAACTTTAGGAGGAAAAATTTCTTTGAATACATTTATAAATGACTTTATGTCGAATAAAGAAAACCTTGCTTTTTTGCAGGCCACAATGTGGGGGCCTAATGGGATACGGCAGGCCGAAGAATTGGCTTCGCATTTTGCAATCACAAAGGATATGCGAATTCTTGATTTAGCAAGGCCGAGGGCATAGAAATTATAAACATCAGCGAGATGGCTTGTCACGATATAGCGTGGCAAGAATACCTTGCAAGCCTTAATCCGGGTGGTATAGATGACATATCTGATTTGGATACGGCACATCTTAGCCCTGATGATCTTGATGACAAATGGACTTTAGCTATGATGAAAGCAGAAGGCGGCAATTATTATAATACGATCCAATTGATTGCAAAGGTGATCTAGATAGTTTGGACATGAGTTAATTTGTGTCATTTATGAATTCGAAAGGCGAGAAAACGCAAGCTACTTAATTCGATAAAAATAGTTATAAGTCCTTAAAAACTCGCTTATTTGATGAGGAAAGTCAACTGCCCACAAATTGTAGACAGTTGAGAATGAAAGCCCAAGATGGAAAAATGCGCATGACTGACGTAGTGGATACTGAGCAAGTGCTTAGATTTGTCCAATCTATACCGATCAAAAAAGCAGAACCGTTCAAATTATGGCTTGCAAAAGTCGGCAACGAGCGCATAGATGAAACCGTTAACCCAGAATTATCTATTGATCGGGCGATTCAGAATTACCGCCGTTTAGGGTACAGCGAAAAGTGGATCAACCAACGAATAAAATCCATTGATGTCTACGAATATTTATCTGCATATACGGAAAAACGCTAAAAACTGATATCTCCCTAAAACGTAATTATCGCTTTCTTCAATAATTTGCGGTCAAGCAATTTCTCATATGCCTCTATAGAATCCTCAAAATCGAAATAGTCTGAGATATAATCTTTGATGTTTAACTTACCGCTCCGAACCCATTCTAGAATCTGCTCGTGAGCATCGCCTTCTTCTTTTTTCTCCGGCATTTGCTGGCATATGAAGTTCCAATTATATGAAGCTTTGCTAAAATCAATGGTAATTTCTTCTTTTGCTAAAACACCGTAGCAAAGAACACTGCCACGGTCGGCAAGAATGCCCATTGCCTGATTTGCTACAATCGGTAAACCAACAGCGTCAAGCACATACTTGACCCCATTTGGATAGAGCTTGCGTATTTCCGCTGTTAAATCTTTTGTTGTGCTGTTAATTGTTGTGGTTGCACCATTTTCTCTTGCGATGCTCAACTTTTCATCAACGATGTCAACCGCGATTATATCATTGCCTCCGAGTAAGCTCAAAAACTTTACAAAAGTTTGACCGACAGGACCGCAACCAAATAC